>Ga0157379_10002409_pt1 | contig 15620 bp, 15 predicted proteins | sample S25metaG_FD_121802 | JGI IMG/M metagenome (GOLD analysis project Ga0157379, IMG submission 121802) | Switchgrass rhizosphere microbial communities from Kellogg Biological Station, Michigan, USA - S2-5 metaG | ecosystem: Host-associated > Plants > Roots > Rhizosphere > Soil | place: USA... | reverse complement strand
GTGGCAAGATCGCTATTTTGATTCTTGAGTTGTGAAATTGCATAAAGCACGCCATGCGCATTGAATTGCTTGTGCAGATTATTTTTTTTCAGAACGTCGGAGATTAATTTTTTTTGGTCATCCGTATCAAGGATGGAAGAGAATGGGGATTCCAAAAATTCTTTATTTCGTTTGAGCAGTTGCAAGCAATAAGAGTGGAATGTACCGATGAAGGGCAGATAAGTGCTTCGCTCTAAAAAAGAGGCGACGCGCTCTTTCATCTCCTGCGCAGCTTTGTTGGTGAAGGTGAGTGCAACGATTGCGGATGGATGCACGGAACGATTTTTAATCAGGTGTGTGATACGTGCAGTGATAACGCGTGTTTTTCCTGAACCAGCTCCAGCGATCACGAGCAGAGGACCCGCATCATTGAGCACCGCTTCTTGTTGCACATCATTGAGTTCGCTCTGCAAAAATAATTCAAATGATGTGTACTTTGTGCTCATCGTTGCTCCTGGAAACCTTCGTGTGCTGTGTACTGAGTGCTGTATAATAAGTGTAACCGGGAACGCAGAATCATCAAGGAGCGTCGTTATTGATCATTCTGATTGTTTCTCTATGCCGCATATTCTGCATAAGATTTTTCTTCTATTAACCGTGATCCACACAACTCATTTATCGCACGTTTGATTGCGCAGCGCCGATCATTCGTCATATACACACTGCGTGCGAGTTTAATAAATTCATCATCAAATTCTTTGGCATGTTCTTTGTCACGAATATCATCTTCGATATCCCACAATATTTTATTCACCGCTAAAAGCTGTTCAATAAGCTCATCGAGTGTTGATGAGTGGGGCACACATGTTTGTTGCACCATTTCCAAGCTTTGCAGTTCGGCCCGAATATTAATTAATTTTTCTTCATTTTTAATCCGTTCGTTTTTGATGCGCAGAATGGTGATCTTATCAATTAATTCACCGATCTGCACTTCGGCAACTATCGATGATTTTTGCATCGTATTAATCACCAGTGGCAGCAGCGCTTCTGTGAGTTGTTCAACCACATCATCCCATTTTTTCACTTCCGTTTGCCGGAACAATCGCATAGTTGGATACCAAGGGCAATCGGAACGATTGAGCATCCAGCGCCATTCAGCCACTTGCGGCAGCACCACCCACGTTGGGCGGCCAAGCGCGCCGGCAAGATGCGCAATGGAAGTATCAACAGTGATAATCAAATCGAGATTCATCATGACTGCAGCAGTGTCCATAAAGCGGCCATTTGTTTTATCAAAATTATCGCCAAAGGTGTGCACAACCAGGTCAGTTGGCAGATGGTTCAACTGATCGATGCCATCAATTTTTTGTAAGCTATAAAGTTTCACGCAGGGAAGTTTGCTCAGCTGCGCAAGCTGATTGAGGGGGATAAATTTGAGCGGACCACTCACCGGATCGCCATGCCAACAGATGCCAATATTGAATGTGCGTTTATCAAAATGGGATTTCCATTGTTCAACCAGTTGTGGATCTGCGTGCAGATAGGGAATATTGTGCGGTATTGTGTGCGCTCGCGTATTGAACATATAGGGCATACTCATGAGGGTGATTTGATAATCGAACGGAGGTGGTTCTGCATCAACCGGCATGAATTCATCAACCCAATCAACGAGTGAAAAAAGTTTATAAAGTGGCGGCGGTGCTTCAAAAATAATATAAGCACCATCTTCTTTGAGCAGTTGAATGTAGCGGCTAAATTGAATCACATCCCCAAGTCCTTGTTCTGCACGCACAAGAACTCTTTTGCCCGCAACATCCTCACCTTGCCAAGCTTTAGGCAGTGGATAGGGCAGATGGCGTTGCCGCGGATGTGCAGGACCTTTCAAGCGCCATTCATGTTCAGCAAAGCCCGTTTTGAAATCGCCGAGCGCAAGATGGGAGAGCGCTTTGCAAAAATGAGTTTCAATATGATCGGGTTTGAGTTCTAATACTTTTTCATACGCAGCGATTGCATCAGCATGATTGCCATAGCGTACTGCAAGACACAAACCAATATTGTGATACGGTTCTGAGATGGTGGGAAATATTTTGATAATTGCGGAAAAACATTCTAATGCTTTTTCTGGTTCCCAGTCATTGAAATACCAATTTCCTGTTTTGAGCAGTTCATTGGCAAGATTCAAACGGGCTTGAGGATCTTCCGGAGGATTGTTGGCGCGTGCAAGCAGAAAATTGCGTGCACGCAGGAGAGCCATGTCATTGGCATGGGCAAGCGAAATACAGATAATAAGAAAAAATAAAATGGTGTGCTTCATCATGATGATTCCGTTTTTTGATTTTCCTACTTTTTTTTAAATAATTAGTGGCAGCAGCGTTGGCATAGAACGATTCCCATTAAACTGACCGCAGTTAATCCTAGACACGCCAACGGACAACACAGGGTGACACATTCGCAGCGCGCAGGTGTGCAGCATTCATTGTCAGACATGCGGATTTCTGGTTGCCCCGTTAGAGTGCGCAGTTGATGGATCAGGTTGCTTGCTTGGTTTTGTCCGTGCGCCGCTGCGTCTGCACCTGGGCTCATGCATAGAAGAGACGGTGAACTGAGCAGGCTCATTAAAATTATTTTTTTCATGCTACCCGATCCTTCAGTAATAGATTTAATTTCCAGATCTGAAACAATCCGTTAATAATCGAAAACATCCTTCCGGTTGTGGTTCTATGCAGACATTCACCAAACATTCGTCGCAGGGGCAATCTGATTCTTCTTGATCATCCCGCATATGCAGCCAGAGTTGGGGCCCCTGAACGGTCACGAGCGCATCAGTTCTTGCTATCAATGCATCAAGTCGTCTTTGCGCAGGAAGTCTTTCCGGCTCTGGGTTGAGTTCTGCACCACTCGCTCTCAAGGCATGAATGACGAGCATTTGATGTCCTCCCATCGCAAGCCCGACGAGTCTCCAGTGATGTGGTTGCTGACGCGCAGCAGGACTAGGGGCCGCGCTAGGAGCCGTATGAGGTGGGCCCATTGCCTGAGCTGGTGCAATCAGAAAGCAGAACAAAAAAAATTCTTTCACGATGCTCCTTTTAATGCAGGCACGAACAGATTGCTGGAGGCAATATCACGGCACAGAAAATACAACCAACCGCGGTGAGGGTGATTGCCATAGGCCGTATGCTTTCGCACTCGCGCTGGCAGCAGGCGCGGCATTCTTGTCTGCATCCCCGCCCATTTTGAATTAATGGATCATCTTCACTCATGGTAACACTGGCTTGCAACTGGGCTACTGTTGACGATTCGCCACCGCCACGACAATTCATGCTCAAGAGTTTTGGTGCACTTAGAAAAAAAATAAGAAATATTATGTTGCGCATAGTTTTTCCAACGTTGTTTTCACACTATCCATAACAAGGTGCCAATTGAAAGGTTCTGTTTGTTGAAAAATGCGCATAGTGGGATACCACGGTGAATCACTGCGACCAAAAAGCCAGCGCCAATCGGCATTGTAGGGCAACAAGAGCCATGTGGGGCGTCCGAGTGCTCCGGCCAGATGCCCGATTGCTGTGTCGACTGAAATGATGAGATCCATTTGCTGCATGATTGCGGCGGTGTCCATGAATGGGCCATGCTCCTCATCAAAATTTTCAAGAGTGACAAGATTAAAATCAGCTGGTTTTTGTGCAAGCTGATCGAGTCCTTCATATTTTTGCAAACTATAAAATGTGATGCCGGGAATATTTTTGAGTGTAAAAAAATGTGCCAGTGGAATGCCGCGGTGTGCGATGGGCAAACGAGATTCATCATTGTGTAGATCTGCTTGCCAACAGATACCAATTTTAAAATTATGGTCGCTTTCAAATTGTTTTTCCCAATAGGAAACTAATTCTGGATCGGGAAATAAATAGGGGGCTGTGCGGGATAGAGTTTCTTCTGAATCGCAAAAAATTGCGGGCAGACTCATCAAGGTTGCTCGCGCATCGTATTTTGGTGCGCCAAGTTGCGCTTGGAAAACAAAATCGATATAAGGACACCGTTTAAAGAGAGGGAGCAGGGGTTTTTGAATAGCGACGGCAACTCGTGCGCCCATATTTTTCAGGCGCTCTGCGTAGCGAATAAAATGAATCGAATCGCCGATGCCGCCTTCTGGTGTGAGTAGAATTATTTTGTCTTTGATATTGTTCTCGCGCAACAGCGTGCGCAGTTCATCCGCATTTTTCCCCTGTTTTCTCAAATTCCATTCATGCGCAGTCCAGCCGGCAACATAGTCACCTTTTTGCAACAGAGTGTAGGCAAGGCCCATGCGCGCCGGTTCATAGGAAGAATTGTGTGCAACTAATGTGTGATACATTTCGAGCGCCTCATCAGCATAGCCACCAACTTTGAGTGCGAAGGCGATGTTATAGAGTGTCGAAAGAGATGAAGGCGTTTGTTCTAAGACGCTACGATACGTTTGAATCGCATCGGATATTGCGCCAATTTTGCAATATAAAACACCAATCTGAAACAGTTCATTATGATTTGCGCACTGCTTCTTTGCATTGGCTATCGCTGCATGCGCACGATCATAATTTTTGTGAGCGAGAGAATCTTCTGCTAATTGGAAATACTCATTTTTTGCACAAAGCGATGTGGTGAAGAAAGTCAGTAAGAGTATTAGTTTCATAGTGCATCCAATTTCTCCAGAATTTGTTTTCGTTCTAATGCGCATGCATATAATTCATGCGCCGTTGCGACTAATTCATCATCACACAATATAGTTTCTGTCAGCGTATGTAATGAATTGTTCAGCGTAAAGAATTCTATTGTTTTTGTAGTCAGATCGGCGACAAGTTCTGCAAGAGCGTAGGAATTTTTAGCGCCATTCGTGGTGTGTGCACGTATCTGTTCCTGTTTTTCATTAATCAAACGATCAAGTGTTCTGTTGCCCGTGCTTTCGCGAACAATGGAAAGCTTGATAAGAGCATCAAATAATTCGCTCAAGACTTCTTGCGTGTATGTTGGCGCATTATCTCCATGAACTTTTTTGTGCAGTTCAGTTTTCACCTGTTGAATCACACTCGCCCAATCGCCAGGCTCCGGTTGTCGGAACAGGCGCATGGTGGGATACCATGGGGTATCATCTCGATCCAACATCCAGCGCCAATCGGGGGGGTTTGGCAGCAATGTCCATGTTTCAATCCCAAGGCCTGCAGCAAAATGGCAAATTGAAGTGTCGATAGAAATTACTAGATCAAGATTTTTGATCACCGCGGCAGTGTCCATGAACCGTCCATGCGATTTATCAAAATCACCATCAAAGGTTTTCAATTCAAAGCCACTATCATTCAATTGATTTTCACCGGTCATTTTTTGCAAGGAATAAAAAGAAACACCTGGCACGTGTGCAAGTGGGGCGAAGGTGTTGAGTGGCATCGATTTTGCAGCAACAACCGCACGCAAAAATGGTGTGGAATATTCGCTATTGCCTTGCCAGCAGATGCCAACTTTAAAATTAGGATCGCTTGAAAGTTTTTCTTTCCATGTTTGCACGAGCTGCTTATCGGCATGCAAATAACTTTCGTAGGTGGGAACGGTATCTGGTGTGATGTGCAAAATATGCGGGAGAGACATCAATGGTGCCTGCACGTGATAGGGCGGAACTGGATTGCCGAGTGCATACACTTTTTCGATGTAAGGACATTGCGAGATGATATCAACAGCTGGTGCCTGCACAAACGCGATAACGTGGCCGCCAGATTCATGCGCAAAACGGGCAAAGCGAATAAATTGGAATGTGTCACCAAGCCCTTGCTCGCCATATAAAATGACCGTTCTGCCATTCAGTGGCGATCCATCCCATTCGGTGCTTTTATCAATTTTTTTAATATCACGATTAGTGCGATATTCATAATCTGGCCAGCCCCGTTCAAAATCGCCGGCAATTAAATAAGCAAGACTGCGGCTGAATCGTGCCTCGGAGTGCTCGGGATTATGCTGCAATACCGTTTCATAGTAGGGCATTGCTTCCTGCAGACGATTTAATTTTTTAAGTGTGTAGGCGATGTTGTATAAAATGGCAGGAACATTTTTATGCTTCTTGTCCATTTCAAAATACATTTCCAATGCCTCTTCAGTTTCATTTGCCATGTTGAGCGCGTTGGCTACATCAAACCAGATTTGAAGATTGTTTGGTTGCAAGTTGTGTGCATTGCGCAAATGTTTAAGCGCTTCCTCAAATTTATGTTCATCTTGCAGAAGGTGGCCTAGCTCCAACTGTGCATCAAGGCATGAATGATCAAGTTCTGTTGCACGTTTTAAGTGTTTGTATCCCCGTTGCGAGTTGCCAACATCTTTATAGGATTTTCCCAAATAATAGTGCGCTTTAACATAATCTGGATTGAGTTCCACGGCATGCTCAAGATGAGGGATTGCATTGCCCGGCTGGTTTTTTTTAATGTAGCAGATGCCGAGATTCATATGTAGTTGTGCATAGTTCGATTCGATCTGGTTAGCCTCTTGATAGAGGTCTATCGCGTGATCAAAATCCTGCCGATAAAAGGTATCATTCGCTGCATTAAAGAGCGCGAAAAATTCTGAGGGCTGTACATCTTGCGACCCCGCGAGTGAAGCCGGTGTGGGGGATTTTTTATGCGCATTGGCCGAATTTAAAATAGTATCCACACGGGATAGCATTGATGATGTTTCGACATCGTGCGACTGAATAGTTGAGGCTACAATCGCGAGCGGTAAAAAAAATCTGATCATGAACATACAGTTCCTTTTTTGATGGGTGTCTCAGCGGCTCATCGTCTCACTGCGCCCTTCACGATATGTTCTATCTGCTCAAAAAGATGTGAAACATCATAAGAAGGTCGTTCTTGTGCAATGTTACTCATATCCAACGTGCTCACTTTTAGCATATCCTGCGAATCGGTTGCAGTATCATTGACGAGCTCATTGAGTTCTTTTTTCACGCGATCGATCACTTGTTGCCAATCGCCCGATATTGATTGACGGAACAAACGTACCGTTGGATACCAAGGACTATCATCACGATTAAGAAGCCAGCGCCAATCGGCAACGCGTGGCAACAAGAGCCAGGTTTGCGCACCCAATCCACCGGCGAGGTGTCCAATAGAGGTGTCCACTGAAATAATAAGATCAAGATTTTTTATTACAGCAGCAGTGTCCATAAAGCGGCCATTCAGTGCGTCGAATTCTGCGCCAAATTGTTTGATTGTGTAGTGACTATCAACATCAGCAAGCTGTTCAGTGCCGTGCACTTGTTGCAAGCTATAGATTGTGACATTTGGAACTTCACTCAATTGCGCCAGCAGAGCAACGGGAAGCGATTTTGCGGCCACCGCCTGGCGGAGTGCAAGAGTGCTATAGTTTGCATTTCCTTGCCAGCAGATGCCCACTTTGAAATTTGGATCATGTGAAAGTTCTTCATGCCAATAATCAACGAGTTGTTCCTCCGCATAAAGATAGGGAATCTCATGAGGAATAGTTTCAATGTTTGTTTTATATAAACGGGGCAAACTCAACAGGGGAATATGATAGTTGGCACTGCATGGAACTGCATCGCTGCGACCGAACACCACATCAATATAAGGACACAATTTGAGTAGGGGAACGAGGGCATCTTGTGTTTCAACAACCACTCGTGCGCCATCACTTTTGAGTAGTTGTGCATAGCGAATGAATTGGAGCGTGTCGCCAAGGCCCTGTTCGCTGCAGAGTAAAATAGTTTTTCCATTAATGCTGGATCCATCCCATAATGGCGCATTGAATTTTTCTGGCGATTCATTGTACGCCTTAAAGCGCCACTCATATTGCTCAAAGCCTTGCGTAAAATCTCCGAGAGTCAGCAGAGTGTTTGCGCGGCTAAAGCGTGCAAGAGGGTAGTCAGGTTTTTGTGCGAGCACTTTATCATAGACTTCTAAGGCGCGATGAAAAAGGCCTTGTTTTTTGAGCGTGTAGCCAAAATTATATAATGCGCCCGTGATGTTTGGATTGGCATCGAGTATTTGAATGTAGAGATCCATAGATTCAGCGTCACGATTGAGCATGTTGAGTGTGTTTGCAAGTTCCATTGCGATGGTCAAATCGCTTGGACGGACCTCGTGTGCGGTAGCTAAATAATCGGCCGACTTTTCTAATTCTTCTTGTTCGCGGTATAAAATGCCCATCTGATGGAGGGCGTTCACGTGCTTAGGATCTTGATTGATGAGCCGTTTGAGTTCATTAATTGCGGCATGATTATTATTGAGATGTTTGTAGCACAATGCTATGTGGTAGCGGACATGGGCATTGGTTGTCTCAAGGGCGATGGCTTTTTTGTAGACCTCAAGAGCTTCTTGATATTCTTTTTTATTAAAGTGCAGATCGCCAAGGTGAATTTCGCTTTTGATATCGGTTGGTTCTGTCGCAATCGCTTTTTTATAGAGATTCACTGCTTGATCTGTTTTGCCCGTTTTTTCGTAGAGAGCGCCAAGAGTGTTTGCTGTCTCTGCATGATGAGAATTGTGTGCGATGATCAATGGGGTGAAAAAAAGAAATGCGCAGACAAGAGTGTCATGCGCAAAAAATAATGGGGTACGCTTCATAGGCCAAACCTTTTGTAATTTTGTATCTACAAAATATGTGGCCTATGTTTTAGCACAAAATGGTTGTTGTGTGAACTACGAGTTTGTGCGCCATACATCCAGAAATTCAATTAATTCTTCTATGCCCTCTTTTGATGTGGCATCAATTAGGACGTTCGGTTCATAGCGGAAAATGGAGCGCTCGAGTACTTCAATGTCCTCGACTTTATCCGCTTTATTAAACACATACAAAATGTTTTTTTCCACGCCGAGCTCTTGCAAAATATTGTGCACAACCGCAACATGATTTTCCCAATCAGGATCAGATGCATCGATAACGAGCAGCAAAAGATCTGCGTATTGCAGTTCTGAAAGTGTCGATTTGAATGCTTCGATTAAATGGTGGGGTAGTTGCTGGATAAAACCAACCGTGTCGGAGATCACACCTTTTTTGGTGCTTCCGATATATAGTTCGCGTGTAGTGGTATCGAGCGTTGCAAACAATTTGTCTTCTGCAAGCACGTTGCTTTTCGTGAGCGTGTTCAAAATAGTTGATTTGCCTGCGTTGGTGTATCCAATCAAACAGATGTGCGGAACTTTGTTCGTCACCCGTTGCTTGCGCTGCAGGGTGCGAGTTTTTCCTAATTGTTCAAGCTGACGTCTGTGTTGCAAAATAGTGCGCTCGATGTGGCGGCGTTCTTTTTCTTTGAGTGTTTCACCAGGACCACCGCGCAAACCAACGGCACCTTCTTGCTGTGAAAGGTGGATCCCTTTTCCTGCAAGACGTGTTTTGAGGAATTCAAATTTTGCGATAGCAACTTGCGCCTTGCCTTCTGCAGATAGTGCGGCCTTATCAAAAATATCAAGAATCAATCCGGTGCGATCGGTGACTTCAACATCAAGAAAATCGCTGATGTTTCGTTCTTGATTTGGTGATAGTGTCTCCGAAAGAATAATATGCTCGATGCCCTGTTCTTGGCACATGGTGCGCAATTCTTCTAGTTTCCCTTTGGTGATAAAGAAAGTTGGATCTACGGCGCGTAGGCGCAAATAGACAACATCCTTATAAGGGACACCACTCGTTTTGACGAGGTTCAAAAATTCGCCAAAATATCCATCAATATTTTTTGTTTTATTATGGGGAGATTCAACGCCCACGAGGAGCGTTTTGAGATATCGATCTTCTTGGTGATAGCGGTGTTTTACCATAGGATTGCGTACCTCTAAACAGACTCTATAAAATAGGCTTTATAGGAGAAAAGTATTTTATTTATTCCACTCATCCAAGGATCTACACCCTCAATGAATGGGCTATTCGCCTTTTTCTGGGGAATCCACAATTATAATGTGGGGAACGGTTTAATACTAATTGAAACCCTCGAAAAGTCAATTCAGACCGTGCTTTTCGCAGTTTTTAGGCTAGAGAAAACCATTAGTTAGTGTATACTAAAAAAAACATAATAGAGACAAAAAGACGATTAAACCGCGAGTTGGACCAGTATGTTTGATTTTTTGTCCCAAAAATTTTCATCAATTTTTTCATCTTTGCAGGGTAAAAAAGGGCTGCAAGAGGCAGATGTGGATACTGCTCTCGAGGCGGTGAAGAATGCGCTTCTTGAGGCCGATGTTCCCTATGATTTGGTGGAAGAATTTGCCAGCCAGATCAAACAAGAGGTTGTTGGTCAGAAAGTTGTTTCATCGCTTAAGCCAGCAGAGCAGCTGCTTACCGTAGTAAATGATAAATTAATTTCCTTCTTAGGTGGCCAGACAGTAACCGCTTCATTTCAGATTCCTTCAGTGGTTATGGTTATGGGACTCCAAGGTTCGGGCAAAACAACGTCGATTGCCAAAATGGTGCATTTTGTGAACAAAGAGGCAAGCAAGCGGGGCAAAAAGAGACGAGTTTTGTGTGCATCGGTTGATTTCTATCGTCCGGCTGCCATCGATCAATTGGCTATGTTGGCTTCTCGAGAAGGGGTTTCCTTCTATCGAGCGCGAACAACTGATCCAGTGAATGCTGCCCGTGAGATCTATGCGCACTTCAAGCAGGAGCAATATGACCTTCTGTTTTTAGATACAGCAGGGCGCCTGCACGTCGATAATCAAATGTTGCAGGAGCTACGCGCCATTGAAAGCTTCGTTGCGCCAAAGCACAAATTATTGGTGCTGGATGCCATGACGGGTCAGGAGTCGCTCACCGTGGCTCGTGCCTTTGATCAGGCCGTTGGATTTCAGGCTGCCATCCTGTCCAAAATGGATAGTGATACCCGCGGGGGTGCCGCATTTTCCTTCCGGTATGCGCTCAAAAAGCCAATCATATTTATTGGTACCGGGGAAAAGAGCGACGATTTTGAGCAGTTCCATCCTGAGCGAGCCGCAAGTCGCATGTTGGGTATGGGGGATGTTAAAACCCTTGTTGAACGTGCCAATGAAAAAATTAAAGAATCTGAGCAGGAGCAGGTTAACCGTGCCATCCTGAGTGGTAAAATGACTTTGGATGATTTTGCCAAGCAAATGGAAATGGTCAATCGGCTCGGTTCGATCTCCAGTTTAATGAAATATATGCCCGGTATGAGTGGAATGAAGATTTCGCAAGACCAACTTGAGCAGGGCCAGAAGGAATTGGGCAAGTTTCAGGTCATTATGAGTTCGATGACGCGAAAAGAGCGTCTGAGCCCTCATATCCTGGATGCTTCGCGCAAAAAAAGAGTGGCTCAAGGGGCTGGAGTTGAGGTTGTTGACGTGGATATGCTACTTTCCCGCTTTCAACAGGCTCAACAATATGCTAAGCTTTTGAAGAAGCTTGGCCCATTTAAAGGTATGTTTAAATAGTTGTCGGGGTCAAGAAGTCGACCTTCTAATGTATTAAGAGGATACACAGGTATGTCAGTCAAGATTCGCTTGACGCGTGTCGGTAAAAAACACGAGCCATTTTTCCGTGTGGTTGCCGTTGATTCACGCAAAAAACGTGATGGTGAGTTTTTAGCAAATATTGGTACCTATAACGCGCTTGAAAGCAAATTGATCAAATTTGATGTTGCGCTTTATAACGAATGGGTTTCCAAAGGCGCTATTCCATCTGATTCAGCTAAGAAATTATTCAAGCTTTCAAAACAAGCAAGCGCACCAGTAGCAGAAGTAGCTGCAGTTGCTAAGCCTGTTAAAAAAGCCGCACCAAAAAAAGCTAAGAAAGAAGAGTCGAAAAAAGAGGCGTAGTCCTTTTTAGCGATCCTTTTGGTGAGGTTATTGAAAGATGATTGAAAAGCTTATCGAGCATGTGGTCAAACAGCTGGTGGACAATCCGGAACTCGTTCAGGTTTCCGTGTCTGAAAGCGACCAAGAGTGCGTGCTGAAGATTTCTGTTGGAGAGCAGGATAGGGGCAAGGTAATTGGTAAACAAGGGCAAACCATCAAGGCTTTGCGTATGCTTGTGACTGCGGTGCAGCCAGAAGCGCGTAGAGTTTCAGTTGATGTGGTAACCCCTGCTTGAAGCTGTACTATTCATGAATGTTTCGATCTTAACGGTTTTTCCAGAATTGTATGAACCGTTTTTACGCACAAGTTTGATTGGACGAGCCCAACAAAATGGGCTTGTTTCTTTTCATATTCAACGTTTTGCCGATTGGGCTGAACCTAAAAAGCGCATTGATGCGCCGGCTTTTGGCCATGGTGCGGGAATGCTTATCAAGCCCGATATCGTGCAAAAAATTGTTGAAGCGTCTGAACAAAATTTTGGACGAGCATTCAGAATTGTACTATCGCCACAGGGTGAACGATTAGATCAGCAGTTGCTTGCAACAATTGCGCACAAGGCGCAAGAACATTCTCATCTGATGCTCATTACCGCGCGGTATGAAGGATTAGATACGCGTGTTGAACAGGAATATGCCGATCTCGTGGTTTCCATTGGCGATTTTGTGTTGATGGGCGGCGATTTGCCAGCGATGGTTTTGCTTGAAGGGATGCTCCGTTTGATGCCGGATGTTGTTGGCAAGAAAGAATCGGTTGAACATGAATCATTCTCCGGTGCATTTCTTGATTTTCCAGCATACACCGAGCCAGTCGAATGGAAGGGGCGCGTGGTGCCTGAAATAGTTCGTTCTGGTAATCATGGCGCAGTTGATACCTGGCGCAAGCAGGAAGCTGCACAAAAAACTATCAGGCAGCGTTTTGATTGGTTCCGTTCGCAACCAGTTTCAGAGGCTGATAAAAAACTTGGTTGTTCCTATATTCCGCCTCACTATGTGGCTCTGATGCATGCAGATGTATTGGTTGGCAGTGAGCGTGAACTTGGGGTGACTTCCGTTACCTCCGTTGATATTCATGATATTGCACGTTCCTCCGCGACCTACGGGATACGCGGATTTTCGATTGTGACTCCCCTCTATGACCAGCAAAAAATCGTGGAACGGTTCCTTCATTTTTGGCATGAAGGCTTTGGCAAAGAATATAACGAATCCCGATACCAGGCGATGAAACACACGGATGTGCAGCCAGGGATTCAGGATGTGATTGCTCGGATTGAGAAGGCAGAAGGTAAAAAGCCGATCCTTATCGCAACCTCTGCACGACCAACAGGGCATGAAAAAGAAATTACCTACCATGATCAGCATCGCGCATGGCAACTAGATCGACCAGTCCTGCTTATTTTTGGCACAGGGCAGGGTCTTTCGCCAGAGTTGGTGGAACAATGTGATTTTGTGTTGGTACCTGTTGAAGGGTGCACCGACTATAATCATTTGTCTGTCCGCTCTGCAGCCGCGATTGTGCTTGATCGATGGCTCGGGCTGAACCCGCGGCATACTGCGTAGGCATAAAGGCCTAAAACGCATTGCCAGGAAGCCTCTTTTTGAGTATAGTAAAAGATATTTTGGCATATTTTTGATATTTGCGAGGACCAAGAGGATGAAAGCGAAAAAATACACAAAAGAAACGATCGTGAATATCGGTGTTTCTCAGAGTGAATTTCCTGAATTTAAAGTCGGTGATACTATTGCACTTTATCGACGTATTATTGAAGCTGCTGAAGGCGAAAAAGAAAAAGAACGTATCCAGCTTTTTGAAGGTGACGTGATTGCGCGTAAAAACAATGGCGCATCAAGCACATTCACAGTACGTAAAATCGGCGCACACGGTGTTCCCGTTGAACTGATTATGCCGCTTTATTCACCAAAAATTAAAGATATTAAAGTTCTCAAAGTGGGCGATGTTCGCCGTGCGAAATTGTACTATGTACGTGATCGCGTTGGTAAAGCTGCTCGCTTGGACGAATTGATTTTAACTAAAGAACAAAAAGAGCAAAAACTTGCTCAAGCTGCTAAACACGCAGTTGTCGCTGAACCTGCAGCAACGCAGACAGAAGAAACTGAGTAGTAGCATAGTTCTTTAAGCCTTTTTGGAGCGTGGCGCATGGGTTATAAAAAATTCCACTGCACGCTACTTGCACTGCTCGCTTTGAGCGTTGTGTTACCCGCATGTTCGGGCAAGCAATCGCCGCGAACAGTTCCCGTTGAGCAGGCGCTCGATCCAAATGCATCAGGCAAAGAAGAACAAGAATATTTATTGAATACGTTGCAGCGCAAACAGCATGCAACGTATTCGGTACGTCAGGAAGAAGCCAAACTTTTTGATGTACCGATTCCTCTTGAAGTGCGGCCGCTCGAGCGGTATATAGGCTCCGATGCCGCTTCCTCATCTAACACCTTTCTTGCCTACGCGCTCGACACTCCGATGCTCGAGTTGCATTCATTCTACACTACCCAGATGGAACGTTTCGGTTGGCGAAAATCGGCCGAATTTATTGGTCCGGAAGTGGTGCTGGTTTTTGAAAAGCCACATCGCAGCTGCATGATCGCAATCCGATCGATGCCAGCAGGGCGCCGTAAAGTTTCAAGCTCCGAACTTATTATAATGCTTGGTCAGCGATAGCTCTTATTATTCCCGGCCTAAGCAATTAATCGTTAAGATGACCTTTAATGAATTCTCCATACTTTTCATTAAACTTTTCGTAATGTTGTTGTGCTTGTTGTTCTTTAATTAATTTCTTCCGTTCCGCAGTTTTTTTACGTTGCCGTCCCTTTAAACCAAGATTTATAAAACCAGGCTTGTTTGCCTCTTCCCAGGCTTCCGCTTGTGACATTCCTTGCCATCTTGCTTTCTCAAAACGACGGCTGCGCTCGCTTGCCATATCAGTATAGAACTCAAGGCCGGAGGTTGCGGCGGTCAATTTACCAAGTGGTCGGACTCCTTCTTTAACATAAGGTGTATTCCACCAGGTTCGCATAGTATTTCGAGTACTGTTCCACCATCCAGTTCGCATCGCATTCAATTCGAGCGAGCCATAGAGCAGGCCGACAATCGCAAGAGCGGTGAGTAGACGTGCTATATTATTTTTCATACATTTCTCCCCAAAATACCTAATCCCTAATTGCAATAAAGCCCTATAAATATAAATAAAGGGGGCCTTGATAGGCCCCCTTTATTTATTATACCTTATGAAAGGCGATCAATTTTGCGTTCTAAGTCTTTAATCTTAAATTGCAATCTGTTGATCTTCTTTTCATGGCTTTTTATTTTACTATCAATATGCTTCATTTCTCGATCGATAGAACGTGCTGTTGCAGATTTTTGTTTTGTGAGTGCTGCACGTTTTAGGTTGAGCTTTTTGATAGAACGTTGATGGTCAGCTATGATTGTTTGATAGGTGCATATTTTGTGTTCATAACTGTCGATCGCGCGTGCATTCTTAGGCTCGTATACTTGGCGCGATATTGGTTGCGATTTGCGAACTGGAGCACCACTCGCTGCGCCCCAGAAAAGATCTTTTCGTGCGCCGCGTTCATCAGCTTGCAGGGTGCTACACACTAATGTGGCAACCAGCAATGCGCTTAGTCTGCGTAATGTGTTCTTCATACCGTTTCCTTTTTTATATGAAGCGTTTTGAGCAATGTTGCTTTAGAAACTAGCGATTATCATTTCTGTTTTGACGCGCTGCTTCTCGTGCTTCTCGTTCTTCACGTATTCTGTCTGCCTTTGCTCTTTCATAATCAGCTTTGTTTTGATAATAGTAAGGAT
>Ga0157379_10002408_pt1 | contig 15631 bp, 17 predicted proteins | sample S25metaG_FD_121802 | JGI IMG/M metagenome (GOLD analysis project Ga0157379, IMG submission 121802) | Switchgrass rhizosphere microbial communities from Kellogg Biological Station, Michigan, USA - S2-5 metaG | ecosystem: Host-associated > Plants > Roots > Rhizosphere > Soil | place: USA... | reverse complement strand
TTAAGGGACTGGTTGTTCAGGTGGAAGTGTTTGCTCGGCCGGGCGAACTGCCCGCCCCAGTAGACCGCGGAGGCGTGCGGCAGCAGCGCGAACCCCAGTCCTACCGTGACCGCGAAGGTCAGCGCGCTGACCGCCGCGGCCCTTACTCGCCGCGTGAAGAGCAGGTACGGAATGAATATCAACGGCGTGAGCTTGATCCCCGCCGCCAGCCCGATTCCGATGCCCTTGCCCTTGATACGGTCCGGCAGCGCGAGATCGCCCACCACCAGGGCCAGCAGCAGGAGGTTGATCTGCCCGAAGAACAGTGTCATCGCCACCGGTTCGAGCCAGAGGCCCACCGCGGCGATCGCAAACGCCGCCGCTGCCCTGGCCAGGCCGGCGGGCCGCCCGGCGAGTCCCAGGGAAAGGTACGCCACCACCGGCAGCAGCCCGATCGTGAGCACCGCCAGCCCGACCTGCCAGGCCGCGAACGACGCACTGCTCCCCGCGGCGAACAGGAGCGCAGCGAACGGCGTGTAGATGAACGGCAGCTTCGCGGGGCCGAGCTGCAGCGAGTAGAGCATCGCCGGCTGGTTCCGCACGGCGATGCCGCCACCCCGGTAGACGGCCGTGTCGATCTGCGTCCAGTAGTACTGCGGGGACGCGTGGACGAGCAGGGCATATCCGGCCACGGCCAGCAGGAACAGTGCGACCGCGGCCACGAGCCAGGCGGCTGGCCGTATTCGAGTCACAGCTCCGTCGCTTCAGCCTTGAACTGGCCTAGTCGTGTGCGCTGACCATGATGTCAAACCGGAGCAGCCCTGGACGGCCTGGCGGCGGCCGGGGTGATCGCAGTGCGCAGGGTCCCGGCATGGCCGGGTCCCGCTTCGGGAAAGCCGTGCAGGTGGGGAACGCAGGCCGGCCGCATCCGGCCGGTTCTTCGAGGTGTACCAGGAACTCAGCCCATCCCGCCGGGGTGGCTCGACCGGATGCCCATCCTGAACCTGCGCGAGCTGCTCAGCACGGTGGCCCACTTCGGAACCGAGGCGGTCAGCACGATCCAGCAGATCCGCCAGGTTCTCGCCCCCTTCCGCTAGGCCATCCGCTGCTGGGCGTCGTCATACTCGCTACCTCCGGGACGTCGATTGGGTGGAGTTCAGGGCGGTCAGCAGTTGCTGCTCTGAGGGCGCTGGCCCGGGGCGGCCGTCGTCGCCGGGATAGCGGCGGCACGAGAGCGAGGGCTGCTGCCCGGGCCGGGCGAACGGGTCGCGGCCGTCAAGCAGGAGGGTCGGCGATCCGGCCATGCCCTGCCGGAGGGCCTGGTCGTCAGTCGTGATGACCTCGCGGGTCACGTGGATGTCCGGACGGCTCGCGAGGATGGGGACCAGGCGGGATTCCAGGACCGCGGTGTTCGGGCAGTCCGGCACATGCAAGAGCAGGAGCTTCATAGCAGTCACAATCTCCGATATCCGGCCGTCGTACTACGCTGGATGTAGCAGGGGGAGCGGTCCTCACCTCGATCGGGATCTGGGCGCAGTCGGCCGGGCCGCAACGGGACGGTCCTAGCCCGGCTGGGTGAGGTGGGCGGTGATCGCCGCCGCCTCCGCGCGCAGCCAGGCCTCGGCGCGGGGCAGTTCGTGCTTCGCGCCGTTCTCCCAGAGCTTGCGGAAGACCGGGTCCAGCTCGGCCGAGTCGCGTGCATCCTCGTGGTAGCGGTGCGCCACGTCGACGGCGAACGGCGCCAGGTCCGCCCGCTGCTGCGCCGTCATACCGTACGTATCAGCGAACAGCGCGATCCGGCGGGGGATGTCGAGGTCACGGAAGGCCGGCGCCCGGTCCCGCGGATCACGCAGCGGCGCCCAGTACCACAGGGCGTTGATGATGTCGTAGAGCCGGGTGGTCGGCTTGGCCAGGTCGAAGTCGATCAGCGCGACCGGCAGCCCGCCGCGGAAGACCACGTTCCCCGGGTAGTAGTCGCGGTGGGTGACCAGCTCGGCCCGGACGGCGAGAGGGTTTCTCACGCTGGCCGGAGTCCCGCCCCACACCGCATCCGGCGGCGGCGCCCACCCGGCCGACGCCTCGTGCAGCTCGCGGATGAGCCGGGCCAGGGCGACGAGCACCTCGTCGCCGACCGTCTCCGGCGGCAGCGGGTTACGCGGCACGTCACCGGGGACGAACGACAGCACCTCGCGCCCCTGGTCGTCCACGCCGAGCGGAAGCGGCGCGCCGGTGAAACCGGCGTCGCGCAGGTGGGCCAGGTACGCCTGAATGGTCAGGCTGAACGGCCGCAGCGGCCGGCGCACGGTGTCCCCGATCCGCACGATTCCCTGGGTGACGCCGTCCCCGGTCAGCGACTCGCCTTCGCTCATACCGCAGCAGCCTATGAGTCCTGGACCGGGACCCGGTGGGTCCAGCCAACCGGCCAGCTCGGCGAGCGTTTGCTCATACAGTTAACATCTGCTCAACTCTCTTAGTAGGCACATCCCTGGGGATCACCTCATGTCCACTGCCGCGTCGGCCGGTGCCAGCAGCGTCATCGACCTTGCCCTGGACGGGGCGTCCGTGGTGGTGACCGGCGCCGGCAGCGGGATCGGGGCGGCCACCGCGCGGCTGCTCGGCGCGGCAGGCGCATCGGTGGCGCTGGTCGGCCGGCGCGCGGAACTGCTCGAGAAGACCGCGGAGGAGGTCCGCGCGACCGGGGGCCTGGCCGTCACGATTCCGGCCGATCTGGCCGAGCCGGGCACCCCGGACCGGGTCATCGCCACCGCCCGGAAGGAATTCGGCGGGATCGACGGGCTGGTCAACAACGCCGCCATGTGCCAGCACCGGCCGCTGGGCGAATGGGACACCGCGCTGTTCGACGAGCAGGTGGCGACCAACATCCGGGCACCGTATTTCCTCATCCAGGCCGCCCTGCCCGCGCTGCGGGAGTCCCGGCTCCGGTCGGTGGTCAACATCAGCTCGTCCTCGGGGATCCTGCGGCTGTCCGGGCAGTCCGTGTACGGGATGACCAAGAGCGCGCTGGACTACCTCACCCAGTCCCTGGCCGGCGAGCTGGCCGAGGACCGGATCCGGGTCAACTGCATCGCCCCGGGCCCGTTCGACACTCCCATCCACGCCACCTGGGCCGACGATCTCGACGAGGCGTACCGCTGGCTGGAGGGCCAGGTGCCGCTGGGCCGGATCGGCGACCCGGCAGACCTGGCCCGCTGGATTGCCCTGCTGCTGAGCCCGGTGTCCGGATTCCTCACGGGGGTGGTCCTCCCCATAGACGGCGGGCAGGTGATCCCGCGGGCCTGACACCACGTTGGAACAGAAGGGAACAGCCGCCGGCGCACGGCGCGAGAAGCAAGGTGACCCAGTGACTACGGACCGAGGCGACGACGCCGGGCGGTGGAGCTCTGAGGAGCTGCTGCTCCGGGCGGCCTGGTACTACTACAAGGACGAGCTCACCCAGGACGAGATAGCCCGGCGGCTGTCGATGTCCCGGGCTTCCGTGGGCCGGCTCCTGGACCGGGCCAGGAAGGTAGGCCTGGTCTCCATCAGCCTGAACACCGAGTACCTGGACGCCTTCGAGCTGAGCGGGGCGCTGCGCAAGACGTTCGGCCTGTCCGAGGCCCTGGTGGTGCCCGACCACGAGGACGAGCCCGCCGACCATCACGCGCTGAACGCGCGGGTCGGCCTGGGCGGAGCCCAGTTCATGAGCACGCACCTCCGGCCGGGCGCCAGCCTCGGGGTCGGCTGGGGCGAGACGGTCTCCCGGGTGATCGCGGCGACGAACTTCGGTGCCGCCGGGCCGGTCAACCTGGTGACGCTGACCGGCGGCGTGGAGGGCTACCTGCCGACGATCCTCTCCTCCAAGGGGGACCACGCCGCCGAGTCGTCCGTCGTCAGCACGGCCACCGTCATCCCCAGCCCCATCATGGCGTCCACCCCGGAGCTGGCCGCCGCGCTCCGCGCCGAGCCCACCATCCAGCAGGTCCTCAAGCAGGCCGCCGAGGTGGACCACGCCGTCGTGGGCGTCGGCACGCCGACCGCCGACGCGACGATCGTGCACATGGGCTACCTGAACCCGGACGACGCCCGCGAGCTGCAAGAGCGGGGCGTGGCCGGGGACATCCTCGGCCAGTTCTTCGACGCCGACGGCCGCGTGGTCCAGCTGCCGATCCATGACCGCCGGATCGGCATCGACCTGGCTGACCTGGGGAATATCCGCCAGGTGATCGGCGTGGCGGGCGGGCGCCACAAGGCCGAGGCGATCCTGGGGGCGCTGCACGGAGGTTTCCTCGACGTTCTGGTCACCAATGAGATGACCGCTGTACGCCTCATTGAGCTGGAGCGGTCACGCACGGCCAGCCGGTCGCGCGGCTAGGCCGGCAGGCCGGCGCGCAGGCCGGCCGGCCGTCAGGAAGCCCAGCCGGATCTGCTTCTTGCGGCATCGTCCCTCCCTGGTCAATACTCGGCTGAGCGGATGACCGTCATCTGAGCAAAAGCTCCGGGGGGTTGATGCCAGGCACGATGAGCATCCCGCGGACCGGGCCCAAGCTCAGCGCCGGCGTGCTGACCGCCGACCTGACGCGGCTCGGTGACGAGCTGACCATCCTGCGCGGCACCGGATGCTGGGCGCACGTGGACGTCATGGATGGGTCGTTCTGCCCGCAGCTGACCGTTGGTCCCGGCTTTGTCGCCGCGGTGGCCGCGGCCGGCGTCCCGGTGGACGCCCACCTGCTGGTGGACGAGCCGCGCCGGCTGCTGCCGGACATCGTGGCGGCCGGCCCGGCCGTGGTCACCGTGCACGCCGAGGCCACCCGGCACCCGCACCGGACCCTGCAGGAGCTCACTGCGCTCGCGGCGGCGCGGCCCGCCCCGGTGCTGCGCGGGGTGGCGATCAGCCCGGGCACCCCGGTCGCCGCGGTGGAGCCGCTCCTGGAGCTGACCGACCTGGTGCTGGTGCTGGCCGTCGACCCCGGCTGGCCCGGCCAGCCGCCCGCGGCGAACACCCGGCGCCGGGTGGCCGCCGTCCGCCATCTCGCGGCGGAGGTCGGTCGGCCGGTCATTGTCGGCGTCGACGGCGGCGTGACCATGGCGAACGCCGCCGAGATCGCGGGCTGGGGAGCCGACGTCGTGGTCAGCGGCAGCGCCATCTACGACGGCCGCGACCCGGCCGGCAACCTGGACCGCATGCTCGACCGGCTCAGCATGACCCCGGAAAGGAGTACCGATGACCAGCAACGGCCAGAACGGGAAGATCGTGGCCCCGCCCACCCCGATGAAGATCACCCAGATCGCGGTGGTGGTCCGTGACATGAAGTCGGCCCTGAAGAGCTACACGGAAACCCTGGGCTGGGGCCCGTGGAGCGTCTTCGAGTACGCGCCTCCGCTGCTGCACGACACCCGGGTGCGCGGCGAGGCGGTCGAGTACCGGATGATCGGCGCGGAGACGTCCGTGGACGGGCTGGGCTTCGAGCTGATCCAGCCGGTCAGCGGGCCCAGCATCTACCAGGAGTTCCTCGACGCGCACGGCGAGGGCGTGCAGCACATCGCCTGCATGAAGCACACCTTCGAGGAAAGCACGCAGGTGCGCGACCACTGGCGGGACAACGGCGCCGAGGTCCTGATGAGCGGGCGGATCGGCGACACGATCGAGTTCTACTACCTGGACACCTCGCCGATGCTGAAGTTCGTGCTCGAATCGGGCAGCGGGCACGCCATCGACCTCCGGCCCACGTACGTCTACCCGTGACCCTGCCCGCTCCGCTCCGGATCCTGGTCGTCGGGGACAGCTACATGCCCGCCGGGGTGTTCTCCGCGGCGCTGGCTGCCCTCGGCGACGCCGTTGCCGTGACCGAACTGCAGCTGGATACGGCCGATCCGGGGCCGGCGCGGACGGAGTCCGATCGGTCGCTGCGCGAGTACGCCGGGGACCCGGCCGACCTGGTGGCCGCGGTGCCCGGGCACGACGCGCTGCTGGTGCACGGTGCGCCGGTCAGCGCGGAGGTGCTGGACGCGGCCCCGCTGCGGCTGGTCTGCTGCGCCCGCGGCGGCCCGGTCAACGTGGACGTCGCCGCGGCCAGCCGGCGCGGCATCCCGGTGACCAACGCCCCGGGCCGGAACGCCGAGGCGGTGGCCGAGCTGACGATCGCGCTCGCGCTGATGCTGATCCGGGGCGTGCCGGCCGCCGCCCGCTACCTGACCGCGGGCGGCCAGCTGGCGGAGAGCACCTACGAGGGCAGCCAGTTCCTCGGCTGCGAGGCGGCCGGGCTCACGCTCGGGCTGGTCGGCCTGGGCAACGTCGGCCGCGAGGTGGCCGCCCGGGCCGGCCCGCTGGGCTTCGCGCTGCTCGGCTACGACCCGGTCCCGCCCGCGGTCGTCCCGCCCGGGGTGGACCTGGTCGGCTGGGACGAGCTGCTCAGCCGGTCGCGGCTCATCTCGGTGCACGCCCGGGCCACCCCGGGGAACCGGCACCTGGTCGGTCCTGACGCCTTCGCCCGGATGCCCAGGGGGGCGTACTTCATCAACACCGCACGGGAGTCCCTTGTGGACGAGGACGCGCTGGCCACCGCGCTGGCCACCGGCGGGCTCGCCGGGGCGGCCCTGGACGTGGTGGAGCACCGCCCGGCCGGGGACCGGCACCCGCTGCTGGACCTGCCCAACGTCATCATCACCCCGCACATCGGCGGGGCGACGCACGAGACCCTGCGCCGCGGGGCGGAGATGGCCGCCGCGGCGGTGGCCGCACTCGCCGCCGGCGAGGTCCCTGGCCACCTGGTGAACCCGGAGGTCCTGGCCCGCCCGGAGGCCGCGCCATGACCGCGGGCGGCGGCGGCCCGTACCTGCTGGCGGTGGACGCGGGCACCGGGAGCTGCCGGGCGCTGCTGTTCACCGCGGCGGGTGAGCAGGCCGCGGTCTCGCTGCGGGAATGGTCGCACCGGGAGCCGCCCGGCGTGCCCGGCGGGCAGGACTTCGACGTCGAGGTGAACTGGCTCGCCATCACCGCGTGCATCAGGGACGCGCTCCGGCTGGCCGGCGCGACCGGGGACCAGGTCGCAGCGGTGGCCGCGACCAGCATGCGCGAGGGCATCGTGCTCTACGACGCGGGCGGCCGGGAGCTGTGGGCGTGCCCGAACGTGGACAGCCGCGCGGCGCGCGAGGCGGCCGAGCTGATCGCCGAGGGTGCCGCCGACCGGATCTTCGCCGAGGCCGGCGACTGGGTGTCGATCACCTCGCCGGCCCGGCTGCGCTGGCTGGCCCGGCACGACCCCGGTCTGCTGCGCCAGGTGAGCAGCGTGGGCATGCTGAGCGACTGGATCGTCTGGCGGCTGGCCCGGGTGCACGTCACCGAGCCGTCCTGCGGGTCCAGCTCGGGGATGTTCAGCCTGGCCCGCCGGACATGGTCGGCGGGCATCGCCGAGATCTGCGGCCTGGACCCCGCGGTGCTGCCTGAGGTGACCGACCCGGGCACGGTGGTCGGCGCGGTCACCGCGGAGGCGGCCGCGCAGACCGGCCTGCGGGCCGGCACCCCGGTGGCGGCCGGCGGCGCCGACACTCAGCTCGGGCTGCTCGGCGCGGGCGTGCGGGCCGGTGAGTTCACCGTGCTGGCCGGTACGTTCTGGCAGAACACGATCCTCACCCCGGAGCCGCTCATCGACCCGCAGGTCCGGCTGCGGACCCTGTGCCACGTGACCCCGGGCGAATGGATGCTTGAGGGCATCGGCTTCTACTGCGGCATGGCGATGCGCTGGTACCGGGACGCGTTCTGCGCCGCCGAGGTGGCGGCCGCCCGGGACCGTGGCGTGGACCCCTACGTGGTCATGGAGGAGCAGGCGGCCCAGATCCCGCCCGGGTCGAACGGGGTCTACGCGATCCTGTCCAACCTGATGAACGCGCGCCGCTGGGTGCACGCCAGCCCGTCGTTCGTCGGCTTCGACCTGGGCAACCCGGCCGGGTCCGGCCGGGCAGCCGGGATCCGGGCCGTCGAGGAGGCCGCCGCCTACGTGGTCCGCGGGCACCTCGGCATCATCCGTGAGCTGACCGGAGCGCAGGTCAGCGAGCTGACGTTCTCCGGCGGGGCGGCCAAGGGGACGCTCTGGCCGCAGATCATCGCCGACGTGCTCGGCCTGCCGGTGCACGTGCCGGCGGTGACCGAGAGCAGCGCGCTGGGCGCCGCGCTGTGCGCGGGCACCGGGGCCGGGCTGTACGCCGGGCTGACCGACCTGGAAGGCGAGCTGCGCAAGCGGGCGGCCACGTTCGAGCCCCGGCCCGCCGCGGTGGCCACGTACGACGAGCGGTACGAGCGCTGGCTCGAGCTCTACCCGCGGATGCTCGCCCTGTCCGAGGACGGGCTGCTCAACCCCCTGTGGCGGGCCGCGGGCGCGGACCGGCCCGCGGACCGGGATCGCTGAAGGAGAGTGCCGTGCCCGACGCTGACAGTCTGACCACCGGCAGCCTGACCACCGGCAGCCTGGCCGAAGGCGACCGGTTCGCCCCCGCCGAGCCGCCGCGCACCGAGCCCTACCCGCTCAAGGGCTGCGCCGGGCTGGACTGGGGCATGCAGAGCCGGCTGGCCCGGGTGTTCCGGCCGGCCACCGGGCGAACCGTGATGCTGGCCATCGACCACGGCTACTTCCAGGGCCCGACGACCGGGCTGGAGCGGGTCGACCTGTCCATCGTGCCGCTGCTGCCCTACGCCGACGCGCTGATGACCACCCGCGGCATGGTCCGGTCCACGATCCCGCCCGCCGCCGCCCCGCCGGTCGTGCTGCGGGCCAGCGGCGGCCCGAGCATCCTGCGGGAACTGTCCGACGAGCAGATCGCGGTCAGCATGGAGGACGCCGTGCGCCTGAACGCCGCGGCCGTGGCGGTGCAGGTGTTCATCGGCGGCGAGCACGAGACCCAGTCGGTGCACAACATGACCCGGCTTGTGGACCAGGGCCAGCGGTACGGGGTCCCGGTGCTGGCCGTCACCGCGGTCGGCCGGGAACTGACCAGGGACGCGCGTTACCTGCGGCTGGCCACCCGGATCTGCGCCGAGCTGGGCGCGCACGTGGTCAAGACGTACTACTGCGCGGAGGACTTCGGCACCGTCACCGCCGCCTGCCCGGTGCCGGTGGTCATGGCCGGCGGCAAGAAACTGCCTGAGCTCGAGGCGCTCAGCATGGCCCACCGCGCCATCACGGAGGGCGCGGCCGGGGTGGACATGGGCCGCAACATCTTCCAGAGCGAGCACCCGGCAGAGATGATCCAGGCGGTCGGCGCGATCGTGCACCAGCTCGCCAAGCCGCAGGCCGCCTTCGACCAGTTCGTAGCGCCCGCCGCGCAGCAGCGGCACCCGGAGGAGGACAGATGAGCACCCCGCCCGCGCCGGTCACCCTGGCCGAGTTCGACAAGATCTTCGAGGCGGTCAAGAACTGGGGCCGCTGGGGCGACGACGACGAGCTCGGCACGATGAACTACATCACCCCGGAGACCGTCCGGGCCGCGGCCGCGCTGGTCCGGACGGGGCGCCGGGCGACGATGGCCATCCCGATGAACACCGTGGCCGGGCCGGACAACCCGAGCCCGGTCATCCGCCACGTGGTGCAGGGCCACGACATCGACATGGGATCCGGGGTGACGTTCGCCACCGACTTCGTCGGGCTGGCCTTCCACGGCGACTGCCACACCCACATGGACGCGCTGTGCCATATCGGCTACCGGGGCCAGGTCTACAACGGGCGCCCGGCCCTGGAGGTCATGACGTCGCAGGGTGCGGCCGCGCTGGACGTGACCGCCTACACCGACGGCCTGGTCGGCCGGGGCGTGCTGCTGGACGTGCCCCGGTACCGGGGCGTGCCGTGGCTGGAGCCGGGCGAGGCGGTCACCCGGGCCGAGCTGGAGGCGGTCGAGGCCGCGCAGGGGGTCCGGCTCGGCGAGGGGGACATCCTGGTGTTCCGCACCGGGCACCACCGGCGCCGCCTGGAGCTGGGCGCGTGGGACAACACCTACCCGCCGGACGGGACCGGCAAGGCCGGCCTGCACGTGGACACGATCCCGTGGATGCACGAGCGGCGGATCGCCGCATTCCTGCCCGACGGCGACGGCGAGACGGTCCCGAGCAACGTCGAGGGCATCCTGTACCCGATCCACCCGCTGCAGGTCACGGCAATGGGCCTGTTCGCGTCCGACAGCCTCCAGCTAGAGGACGTGGCGCGGGCCTGCGAGGAGGAGGGCCGGTTCGAGTTCATGGTCGTCGGGCTGCCGCTGCGGCTGCCCGGCGGCACCGGTTCCCCGTGGAACCCGATCGCGATCTTCTAGGGGGGCGGCCGTGGAGCGGCGTTTCGAGGGCAAGGTGGCCCTGGTCACCGGGGCGGCGACCGGGATCGGGCAGGCCACTGCGGTGCGGCTGGCCGCCGAGGGTGCGCTGGTGGCGGTGAACCACCGGCCAGGGCAGGACCCGGCCGGCACGCTGGGGCAGATCGCCGCGGCGGGCGGCCAGGGCTTCGGGATTCCCGCCGACATGCGTGATGCGGCGCAGGTCACGGCCATGGTGGCGGACGTGGCCGGGCGCGGTGGCCGGCTCGACTGCGTGGTGTCCAACGCGGCGGTCAACCCGTTCATGAGCTGGGACGAGACCTCGGTGGACGACTTCAACCTGCTGTTCGAGACCAACGTCCGTGGCACATGGATGGCCTGCACCGAGGGGGCCAAGCAGATGATCCGTGAGGGGCACGGTGGGGCGATCTGCTGCGTCAGCTCGATCTCGGCGCACGTCGGCGCGCCCGGGCAGACCGCGTACTGCGGCACCAAGGGCGCGATCAGCATGCTGGCCAAGGCGCTGGGCCGGGACCTCGGCGAGCACGGCATCCGGGTCAACGCGGTGGAGCCGGGCTGGGTGAAGACCCCCATGAGCGAGCCGCTGACCGCCGACCCGGAGGCGCTGCGCTACTACAACGAGCGGGTCGCGCTGCACCGCGGCGCCGAGCCCGCGGAACTGGCCGCCGCGATCGCCTGGCTGCTGTCGCCCGACGCCAGCTACGTCACGTCGGCCACGCTGCTGGTCGACGGCGGCTTCATCGTCAACGCCGAGCTGTGAGGAGACCGCCGGTGCCGGACCCAGCGCAGATCCTGCAAGAGGCCTACGACCAGGTGCGGCGGGACTACGGCGCGGCCGTCGGGCGGCGCCGGGAGGAGCTGGTCACGCCCGCCCTGGTCCTGGACATCGGCGCGGCCCAGCGCAACATCGACCACATGGCCAGCGAGCTCAAGCAGCTGGGCGCGGCCGTGATCCGCCCGCACTACAAGGCCCACAAGAGCCCGGACATCGCCCGCCGGCAGGTGGCGGCGGGCGCGGGCGGGCTGTCCATGGCGACTGTGTGGGAGGCCGTGGTGCTGGCCGCGGCTGGGTTCGACGACCTGTTCGTGGTCAACACCGTGGCCCACCCGGCCAAGCTCCGGGTGCTGGCCGAGCTGGCCCGCGACCACCGGGTCCTGGTCGCGGCCGACGAGGCGGATAACGCCGCCGCGCTCTCGGCGGCCGCGGTGGCGGCCGGGTCCACGCTCGGGATCATGATCGAGGTGGACACCGGGATGGACCGGTGCGGGGTGGACTCGGCGGCGGATTGCCTGGCGCTGGCCCGGCAGGTGACCGGCTTGCCGGGGCTGCGCCTGGAGGGCATCACCGGCTACGAGGGGCACTGCTCGCTGACCAGGGACAACGATCTGCGGCACGACCGGCAGCGCGAGGCCATGGCGTTCTTCACCGGGGTCGCCGGGATCCTGGAAGCGGACGGGATCGCGTGCCCGATCCGGTCCGCGGGCGGGATCGCCACCTGGAACTGGACCGCCGCCTACCCCGGCATCACCGAGATCCAGGCCGGGACGTAAGTGGTGATGGACAACTTCCACGGCGTGATGGTGCCGGGCTTCGAGCACTCGCTCAGCATCGCGGCCACGGTGATCAGCAGGCAGAGCGGCAAGGTCATCGTGGACGCGGGCAACAAGTCGGTGGCCGACCCGGCCGACGTGACGATCGCCGGGCACGACCTGGCGGTGTTCAGGTTCGACGAGGAGCACGGCATCTTCGACGCGGCCGGCGGCTCCGCGCTGCGGGTCGGCGACCCGGTGGCGCTGGTGCCGGGGTACTCGCCGAGCACCGTCAACTGGTACGACGCCTACCACGTGGTGCAGGACGGCGTGGTCACCGACATCTGGCCGGTCATCCCGCGCGGGCCCGGCTCGCACGGCCTGGGCTGAACCGCCTGGGATGGGCTCTTGCCAAGATCCTGTGGCCGGGTCGATACTCCTGTGAACGGATGACCAATCCGTGAGCGATTGCTCTGCACGCAGGTTGAGCCTGTCCGGGCGGGTGGCAGGAAGGAGACTCACGGTGGCAGTCGAAGCAGGTCAGACAGGTACCGGTAGCGTCCGGACCGAGCTGCGGGAGAACGCCGTTGGCCTCCCCGGCATCCTGATGCAGGGCATCGCGACGATCGGGCCGTCGTTCGCGATCCTCGCGTCGTTCGTGTTCATCGTGGGCTTCGCCGGGGTCGTCACGCCGTGGGCGTACCTGTTCGGCGGCGTCCTGCTCGGCCTGCAGGCGGTGGCCGCGGCCCAGCTGGCCAAGGTGTTCCCGTCCGCGGGCGGCTGGTACACCTGGATCGCCCGGGCCTTGCACCCGCGGGCCGGGTTCTTCGCCGGCGTGCTGTTCTCCGTCTGGCTCCCCCCGGTGGCCACCCTCACCATGGCCTACCTGGCCAAGACGGTGCTGGAACCGTCCATCAAGGCGGAGTACGGCGTGACCATCCCCTGGTGGATCTGGGTCCTGGCCGGGGTCGCGCTGGTGATCTGGTTCGCCTACCAGGGCATCTCGATCTCCGAGAAGGCGCTGCTCATCACCGGCGGCATCGAGATCGTGATCATGGTGGCGCTGGCCATAAGCGGCCTGGCCTCGCCCGGCCCCGGCGGGTTCAGCCTGGCCCCGCTCAACCCCGGCAACTTCGGCCTGGCCAGCAACCTGTTCCTGGGTGTGGTCTTCTCAATCTTCGCCTTCAGCGGCTGGGAGTCCACCGGCCCGCTGGCCGAGGAGAGCAGGAACCCCAAGCGCCTGGTGCCGATCGGCCTGGTCGGCTCGGTCGCCGTCCTGACCGTCTACTTCGTGTTCGTCACCTGGGGCTACCTGAACGGCATCGGCGTGAACAAGACCGGGACTATCCCCACCGCGGCGGCCTGGCCGGTGGCCACGTTCTCCCAGCGGGTCTGGGGCGGCGCCTGGGTGCTGCTGCTGTTCGCGTTGCTCAACTCGGCCGTCGCGCTGTCCATCGCGTGCTTCAACGGCGGCACCAGGACGTGGTACGCGATGGGCCGCTCCGGCGTGCTGCCGAAGATGGTCGGCAAGGTGAACAGCAAGAGGAAGACCCCGCAAAATGCGATCACGCTCCAGGTCGGAGTGCAGGTCATCGCGCTGGTCTGCGTGCTCATCTGGCAGGCGGACATCGTGTTCTTCACCTGGGCCAACGCGATCACCATCGGCCTGGTCCTGATGTACATCCTGTGCAACATCGGCGTGGTCAGGTACTACCTCAACGAGGGCCGCGCGCAGTTCAACCCGCTGCTGCACCTGGTTATCCCGGTGGTCGCCTCCGCCGCGGGCATCGTCGTGGTGTGGAAGTCCTACTTCTCACCGTTCACCAGCACCGGCCCGGTGTACTGGGGCCTGATGACGTTCATCGTGGTCCTGCTGGTGACCATCGGGGTCCTCGTTTACCTGAAGGTCACCGGCAAAGAGGACTGGATGCGCAAGGCCCAGCTGGTGTTCGAGCAGACCGGCGGCCACTAGCGGGCCGCGGGCCGGTGACGGCGCCGGACCAGCGACTGGCGGGCCGCACCGGGCTGATCACCGGGGCGGCGAGCGGGATCGGCGCCGCGGGCGCGGAGCTGTTCGCCGCCCACGGCGCGGCCCTGGTGCTGCTCGACACCGACCGGGCCGGCGGGCAGCGGGTGGCGGACGCGATCACCGCGCGCGGCCGCCGGGCCGTGTTCCAGGCCGGGGACGCGGCCAGCCCGGACGACGTGGCCGGTGCGGTGCGCGCCGCCGTCCGGCTCGGCGGGCAGCTCGACCTGCTGTGGGCCAACGCTGGCATCGGGGTGGCCAGGACCGTGCCGGAGACCACGCTCGAGGAATGGGACCGGGTGCTGGCCGTCAACCTGACCGGGGCGTTCCTGCTGGCCAAGTACGGCATCCCGGAACTGGCCGCGGCCGGCGGCGGCACGATGGTCATCACCGGCTCGGCCAACTCGTTCACCGCCGACCGCAGCTGGGCCGCCTACTGCGCCAGCAAGGGCGGCCTGCTCATGCTCTGCCGGGCCCTCGCGCTCGACCACGCCGCCGAGGGCATCCGGGTCAACATCGTGTGCCCGGGGTCGGTGACCACCCCGATGCACGACGACTGGCTGGCCAGCCACGCGGGCGGCCGGACGCTGGCCCAGGCCCGGGAGGAGGACCGGGCCGCGCACCCGCTGGGCCGGGTCGCCGACCCGGCCGAGGTAGCCCGGGCCGCCCTGTTCCTGTCCTGCGCCGAGTCGAGCTTCACCACCGGGACGCCGCTGCTGGTGGACGGGGGCGTGACCGCGTGACCGGCGCCGTGACCGGCGCCGTGACTGGCACGGCGGCCGATTACTCCATCTGGGTCGTCGAGTTCGCCCGCGCCACCTCGCCGCTCGGGCTGCTGCTGCACGGGCAGGCGGGTGAGCGGGAAATACCGTATTCCTTCACCGTGCTCCGCAGTGCGGAGCACACCATCCTGGTGGACGCCGGCTACGCGGATACCGGGCAAGGCCGTGAGCTGGCCGCCGAGGACGGGATCACGGTCTGGCGGGACCCAGCCGCGCTGCTGGCCCGGACCGGGCTGTCGCCCGGGGACGTCGACGCGATCCTGGTCACGCACGCTCATTTCGATCATCTCGGCAACCTCGCGGCCTTCCCCAACGCGACCGTCTACATCCAGCGGCGGGAGGTGGAGAAGTGGGCCTGGGCGGTCAGCCTGCCGCGCCGCATGGACTGGCTGAAGCAGGGCGTCAGCACCGATGACCTGGCCGGGCTCATGCACCTGGCCGGCCAGGGCCGGCTGCGGCTGGTGGACGGCCCGGCGCAGGACGTGTTCCCCGGGCTCAGCCTGGTCCCCGACTTCGACACGCACACCTACGGCCATCAGCACGTGGTGATCCGCAACGAGTCGTCGGGGGTGTGGGTGGTGCCCGGCGACGTGATGTACCTCTACGAGAACATCGAGGGCATCGGCGGCGACGGCCGCTACGTCCCGATCGGCCTGGCCATGGGCAGCCAGGAGAACTGCATGCTGGCCCTGGAGGGACTGATGCAGGTGACCGGGGGCGAGACCAGCCGCATCCTGCCGGGCCACGAGAAGCTGCTGTGGCAGCGGCACCGCGCGCACCGCTACCCCGACGGACTGCATCTGGCCGAGGTGTCCCTCCGCCCCGGCGACACCAGCCGCCTGCCCTGCGGCGACGGCACTGCCGGCCCGGCGGCCGGGGGTGATCCCGCGTGAGCTCCAAGGTGTTCTACCGCAACCTGCACGGGTCCTACGAGTCCGTGGTCAGCGCGGACGGCATGTACCTGCGCACCGCCGCCGGGCAGCGCATCCTCGACGCGGTCGGC
>Ga0157379_10002407_pt1 | contig 15633 bp, 16 predicted proteins | sample S25metaG_FD_121802 | JGI IMG/M metagenome (GOLD analysis project Ga0157379, IMG submission 121802) | Switchgrass rhizosphere microbial communities from Kellogg Biological Station, Michigan, USA - S2-5 metaG | ecosystem: Host-associated > Plants > Roots > Rhizosphere > Soil | place: USA... | reverse complement strand
GCTTGTGGACGCCTCAGCAGATTTTCGACATAGGATATGTGGAGCAGTTTGGGGAATATCTGGGATATCTTGCGGTCGAAAAGTACGCCCTATTCCATGATTTTTCAACGATTACACTGACCTGTCATTCCAGATGTGAGTGCTATTCGACTATTCTTTGTCCCGAATCTTAACGAGAACTATACGAAGACCCCGATACACACTGTCCAGCGGTTTGTCGTCATAACCATCATCCAATGTTCAATAATGATTTCCTGATCAGGGAAACGGAACCTTAAGGCAAACCCAAGATGCAGTGCCCTCCTTCTTATCCCATGATATATCCACGACCCAGATGCAGCAATATGGCAACCTCCCTACAGTCGCTGTTGAAAACAAGAAGCCACTAATCATGATGGAAACGAATACAGCGTCCTGTGGGGGCTTCCCAGGATTCTCTGATACGTTTGGTGCTGCTCTCTTTGGGATTGATTGGGCTTTGCAGATGGCGTATTATAATTTCAGCGGAGCGATGATGCATCTTGGCGGGCAGAATGCGTATTATAATGTGTGTAATTTCAATCCTTTTTTTCAGTGTTATGCTGACCGACTACGACCTCTACCCAGCCGTTCACACCACCTCCTGGATCCCTCCTCGGTCGAGCAAACTGGACTGTAGGCCCAATATATTATTCGGCCTTGATCGTCGCCGAGGTATTCGGCCCCTCAAACAACTCTCAAATAATAGACCTCTTCCAGAACGAGAACGATCCGTTAACTCCTGGATATGCTATCTATGAAAATGGGACGCCGACAAAGGTTGCTTTGGTCAACTTCATTGATGATCCAAGTGGGGCGAATAATTATGTAGCAAATATTTCAATTGGGGGGAGTGGAGTGGGTCAAGCTCCTGCAAGCCCATCTCAGGTTCGAGTAAAATATTTCATTGCGCCGTCAGTGGCCACCCAGTATGAATTCCAATGGGCAGAACAGGTGAGTACCGTTGCCTTTAATAAGATACTCTACAGGTCTAAATGAAATGTGTCGTAGACCTTTGGTTCCGTCCTCCGATCCAACGGTATCCTACAAAGGGAACAGAACATAACCACCATCGCCTGCTTGTCGGATAACGTTTGTCAAGTCCCAGTTCCAGCACCTGGCTTTGCGCTTGTCTTCCTCACGGAAGAAGCATTCCGAGCTTCCTCTCCCAGCCCTGACGTTGTTCATCCATTTGCTACTACCGTTACTAGTGTTATTCCTAGGAATACCGCAACTATCGACCCCCAAGTTTTGGCAACTTCGAATGGGCATGGCGGAAAGGATCAACCACGAGGGGCGACGAGCTATCAAGGTAATAGCTCTGCGATTATATTTGATGTTTCAGCGATTACGGTTCTGGTTTGTATAACCTTGGGCGCAGTGATAAGTTGGTTCGGATTCATTATAAATTAATCCAGTATCCTACCTTAATCGCACCTCATATTCGAAGAACAAGCGTTATCTATCGGTGCTTTCGAATCTATAGTAACAAATTTCTTAGACATCAGTAGGGTTCGGTAGTTCAGTTGGTGGAACGTCTGCTTAACACGCAGAAGGTCGTCGGTTCAAGTCCGGCCCGGATCATTCTTTTTTTCTTTCTTGTTTTCTCTACTTATTTGCCAATTATAGCACAACAGGGACCAACAGTAGTTTTTCTCTCTTGTTCGGCTTTTTCCTAAACACGCTTCAAGCTGCTCACTCTCCCTGTGCGTGGGAAACACCGGTTATAGAAGCATTTGTAGAGTATCTCGAACTGTGGTCAGCGATAGAGTTTGATTCTCATGTAGGTACATGTGTTAAGAGGCAATAAGTTTCCAGAGACATAAGCATACAGGATGGTACAGTGACTACAGTCTATATTTTATCATCATTGAAAAGACATTTTGGTGAGAGACGAATTAAGATGGACTCCCTTGGTACAGATAGTACAATTCCCAAATCTCAGATAAGGCGAATCTGAGCCCTGTCATTTGCGATCAATATTGATAGCAAAAGAACGGGGGGAGGATACCCACGATATCCAAATACTAATATTTTAGAGACATAGAAAATTTCGCGACATCCATTATTTTGAAGCCTCCTTGGAGTAGGGAGGAACTACCGTGGAGGATGAACTTGGAACGGGCTCGCTCTTCGCCTTTTTAAACTTTGAAAAGGCTGGGAGAGCCGTCAGTAAAGGATCCCCATCGATGACAACATTATACTCACAGCTCATCTTCGTTTTCGACTCAGAAGTCTTCGATGAACCTGGAGCTGCGATCTTGAGGTTCTGGTAATACGCAGTAGCAAGAGTAGGGGGAGCGTGGAGGGGCATGTCTCGTTAGAAAATAGAGGGTGGCTGCAGAGGGTTTCTGTTGATTGAGGGCAGACGGTGGGGAAGAATATACACCTTTCCTATGCTGTATTTCTATGTTTTGTCTACGCAATCTCTATCCACAAGAATCTAAATGGAGAACAACCTCGCGTAGCAGAATGACTCGATACGCCGTGAGCCAAGCGGTCCTGATTCCGTAGCAGCCTCCTGCTGACCCAAAGTATTTTAGGACGTTGAGTATCGAGTCAGAGGAAGTAACAGTAGCGCATGCTCCTATACCGCACTGCGCCGCATTCCCCAGACATATACGTCTCTATAGCTTCAGGCAGATTTGGCTGCAAAGCTCCAAGTTTCCCGGGAACGGTGAACATCTACGCGTCGGTGACCATGCGAGTCTCCTCGGAGGACGGCAGTGGCTGCTGTGCTGGTACTACAGTGGCGGTGCTCAAGGATTTTCAGAGCCACCTTATACCGCTAACAAGAAGGACCCGTACAAGTTCTTGACTCGATCGGCTTTCTCTAAATATGGTAACCACCTGAATTTCATGTTTTTGACACCATCTTCGGATCCCATAAAAAGATATCGGCCCTAAAATAAAGTAGAATTGATCATAAAATATCTGTAAAACGGAAATGATTGGAGGAAGTCGAAAATAGCCATTGAATCGGGGGGTGGAGGACAAATGGGAAGATATGCAGTCTGACAAAGAGTGTCTACGTAATCTCTTCTCATGTAATCCCACGTGATGTGGCTTAGAACTTCTACTTGAAATTGGACCATACGCTTGAGCTGTGCTTTACGTTTTCAAAGGCTGCTCACTTCAAATCTTCTTACATATCAACTCTTTAATCTTTAACGATTGAAGCAATGCCTCCTAAACGGTCCAGCGCGGCTTCCAAAAAGTCAAAATCTAAGCTTACTCTCCAAACGTTGGATTCATACGCGTCAAGTTCTAAAAGTGTTTCTCCAGTGCCGCCGATTTTTATATCACAAAAGAACAACATCCCTATTAGCAAAGTTTCACAACCTGTGTCATCCGTGAGTTACGATTTATTGGCTTTTTATCTATCCCTGTGGCTCACCTGGTATCGTAGCTTACGGCGCCACCGTCTTTCTCAGTCATAACCGACGTGAAAGGGAAAGGAAAAGCGCTGTCGGTATCACGGCCATCGAGTGTAGCATATGGAGGTACATCGCTCTTACGCCAAATCATGATATCTTCTAATGGAAAGGAAAGAGGAACCACTTTGGGTGGACAAGTACGCACCTTTCGATGAGGTAAGTTCTATACTTCTCCATTGTGACATGAATTTACCTAATGGTTATTAGAGTGAACTAGCTGTTCATAAGCTTAAAATCGCTGCGGTCCGACATTGGCTCGAGGAAGCCTTCTCCGGAGGATCTACAGGCTCCTTGAAAAAATATCGAGTAGGACTTTGATTTCTCTTCCTTAATTGAGCCAAATTAACTTTATTTTTAGCGTATTCTGGCCCTAACGGGTCACGCAGGAACTGGAAAAACCGCCACTCTAAACGTCCTGGCAAAGGAGCTAAACTTTGAGATAATCGAATGGCACAATTCACTGGATGATAACTTCTCAGGAAATGAGGATGATTTTGGTATTACATCTACTTAAGACTTTAATGTATTCGACACTGAATTCATTTTTATTTAGATCGGGAGTCTCTCACTAAGAAATTCCAAACTTTTCTTACTCGTGCTGCCTCCTGTCGTGCACTCCACATGCTATCGCAAGCCGCAGCATCACAGCCAGCACTAGCATCATCTTCGTCTCGCCAAATCATATTGATCGAAGATTTTCCAAATATACTTCATATGGGCACTGCAGAAGCGTTCCACGCTGCGTTGGAGGAGTACGTATCTCTACCAAGCGATGTTCCCCTCGTCTGTGTGATCTCCGATGCTGGTCTCAGAGGTGAAGATCCGGAGAATGACACAATGGGTGGGAGAATTTGGGGGAGAAACTCGAAGCAGACTTTGGATGTACGCAATATTATTCCAAGGTCGATCTTCAACTCGCCATATTTTCAAGAGGTCCAGTAAGTCACCTGATAATTTTCTAAACGGTTCAGCTGCCTATTTTCTATTATCTCTCCCAGTTTTAATCCGATAAACCCAACACTTATGACTAAAGCTCTCACATCGATTGTGTCAAGGCACTTCGCATCGTCCAAATCGAAAAACTCCAAACAGCCGACAAAGGATACAATTCAATTGCTAGTTGAATCATCTAATGGTGACATACGTAGCACAATAATGGCTCTGCAGTTTACCTGCGTAATACAGCTGCCGAAAGGAAATAAGAAAGCCGAAGCTAGGACAATGTGGGCATTATTTTTTTCTATAGGATTGATGATACTTTATATTGATTCTGTTAATAGTCTGGAGGCAATAACAAGACGGGAACAGAGTCTTGCTTTATTCCATATGCTTGGAAAGGTTCTGTATAACAAACGTAAAGTACCCCGTCTCATCACAGTTTCGATGGAGTTCTAATCAGATGTATCTACCAGGCAAGGGGGATCCCCATAGTAGTTCGATTTCATCCAGAGAGCGCGATAAAGTCAATGAAGCTGATATGGACATCCCCGATCCTCCTCCTTTGCCCGATTATTTGGCGTCCCATGCCAGACGGGCAAGCCGAGTCGACATTGAGGTATGGAATAATATCGCTTTATTTCGTCCGTTTTGCTCATTAAAACCGTTGAGACCTTATACGCCGATTCTCCAGTTGATACCTCATTGTTCGCATTATACCTACACCAAAATTATACCCAATTCTGTGATGACATTGACGAATGCGACTCACTTTGTGACTGGCTGAGCTGGATAGATGGAAGTGGTGCCGAATCCGTGAGTATAATCTCATCGCATCATATATGTAGTTTATTCCCTTTATTTCCGCAGCGGCAATTCCAGCAAAACCCTCATCAATTTCACATTCTGGCCCTAGGGGCTCTCCATTCCCTACCATCACCAGTTCCACGACGCTCACAGAAGATGTTCAAACCTCAATTCTTCGATATTCTACAAAAATCGCGTGATGCAGAAACTGCCGTTATTGAAACTGAGGAATGGCTTTCAGCCGTCACTAACCGTGCTGAAGGTGGTAGGATGTGGTCCAAAGATGAGGCCATTTTAGAGATCGGGGCTGTTCTTAAGGCATTAGAAGTCACTGGATTAGGTATGTTAATTTCTTTTAATGGTATTTTTTCAATAATTCATATCTCGAATAGGCACTCCGCCTTCGTCTCATGGAAAATTCTCCAAACTGATGTTTAAACATCCTGTTACTGTTTCACAGCGAATGGAACAGCTTGATGAGGATGAAGAACCTCCGGAAGAACACGCATCATTAGAAGATACCTTGGTTAACAGGGGAAATACGTTTAGCAAAAATGATGCGATACCAAAGGGATGGCTTGACAATGACGATATTCAAGAATTTTGAAGTTACGGTCGGGATGGTATATCACAGATGCTCGATTGATATTTAAAAAGACATACAGGAAGATATTACATTGTTTATCGTTTCACCATTTCAAAATAACCGTCATGCCGTTCTATAGATAATATGCACCCCACTATCAGTAGTAATTATATCGCTCATCTCTCCAACCTTGAGTGCGAAGGTGGCCTCTTCAAATGGCTTTTGCATCTGCCCGCGACTGAATACTCCAAGGTCTCCTCCCTTCTCATGCGAAACGCAGTCAGAATGCTCTCGTGCCAGCTCCGCGAACTTAACGGGATCACCACCGATTTGATTGACAAGATCACGCAGAATGTCTACAGCTTCAGCATGAGACCGTGTGATAGTAGCCTAAGTTTGCTCGTAGGTGAATTAAAATTCTTAAACGGCCTAGACAGACTCACTTCCTTCCAGCTCGATGGCCTTCTGCTCCCTCGATGCTTGATTAAGATGTGGCTTGCACGAGCTTGCCCTTCAGTGGTGGCGGGAGCAGGAATTCCTTTGATATGCTGTGCAGCTCCTGGTAATTGCTGAATTTCGGCTTCAGTGAGCTCTGGGGGTGCATCCCATCGAGATTCGCGGGTTTCGGTATTGTAGAAGTAGTGAATACGACGCGAGTTTGACATACGAACTTCCCAAGGAGTGGACTGTGATGGATTTAGATTAGAATCATTAATCATAATACATATATATTCTTTATACCATGGTTGTTATGTTGTGCGGGTGTGGTATGGTTGTGGTATGGTAAGCGATCGGGCAGTCGTCGGGGTTTGAATTACCTTGAGCGCCTTCATGTTGAGTCAACCACACCAGCGGTAACAAGTAACAAGGAGATGAAATCTCTCGATCCATTTTCAGTGTTTATTCCGCGTCCTCTCACATAAGCATTCCTGGTAAGTCGGTTTACACGAGGGATTTGGATTGGGGTACCATTTATTCGTTTTTCACTTCCATTTATTCATGGAATTATTTGGATAAATTTCTGCTAGCCCGGTTTAGGTTCCCCTTGCAGACGGTCTTTATCCATGTCATTACTATATAGGTGACAGCTCTCCGTGCGGTTAAGATCAGAATTATTACTCATTTTTAAATACAGAGAGCCCAGTGAATATATAACATAATGCTGAATTCGAACGTAAAAGAGTGACTTCCAGGCGAATTCCTGGGGGAAACCTAACTAAACTATCATCCTTAAATGTTGATTGCAACTGCGACAACGCCAAGTGCAATACTCCACAACCCAACACTGGTTTGAATAACAAGAGCAGCATTTGTCCTATTCCGCAATCACATTAGCCGTTGAAATAACACACCAGCGAAGATAGCAATTCTGAACTCACCCTGATGGACTGGCTCCAGTTCCCGTGGCTAGTGGGCCAAGATAAGTGCATGATCTTTATCCAAATACCAAATCAAGAACTCACGAGTGCTTGTGAGGTTGTTGAATGCGCTAGAAGCAGCAGATTTTGCCGCGCTCTTTGCTACGCTCGCCGCGGCGGACGTCACAGCACTGACAACGGTGCTGGCCAAGTTGGCGCTTTCAGAACTTGCGGCACTCGCTGCAGCTGAGGTAGCAACACCGGCTTCTGAGGACGCGGCAGAGACAGCTGTAATACGAGGACGTGAGCGACTTATCTCCTATATTGACATTAGAGACGCACCTGCAGAGGTTATTCCTCCAATAATGCTACCCACTAGGAATTAGATTGGGTAAGTAAATACAAAGAAAAGATAGGGGGAAACATACACTGAGCATTTACGATTGGGGCAGAAAGAGCAAGAGCAGAAAGAGCGAAAGTGATGCGGACCATTATAAGAGATAGTTTTAAACAGAGACAGTGACCGATGAACACCCAAGGAAGAACGTTAAGTATGGAGGGGGGGAAGAATCTCTTGATTAACTTGCACGATGGCAAAGTTTTTATCTGGCTGTCGCTCAGGTACAGCATTGGCCTCCAGGATACTACTCGGCTAACGCATAATTACGCAAATAGCATTCTTCACAGACAGAACCCAGTAAACGTTGACTGAACCATTCAAAACGTCACCCCGCAAGTCAGCCAGAGGGACAGATACTGATTACTATAGTGACAAGTGTGATGCCCAGTACAATTTGGTCCTGATCGATCAACGCACAAATCGCATCAGTTCTACCTTACTTTGACGTGGGAAGATCCTTCACATTTATTTCTTGAGGCGATAAACCCTCCGGATAGCATTGCTTTATCCAGCTATTCTTCTCAGAAATATTATGGTTCGACAGTAAAGGAACTATAAGCACTCAAAACAACAGATAGAAATTCTGAAACTTTCCCCTCTTTCTTCCGAGCAGCAAATAAGCTTGCCTCCTCCAATCAAATTCTAGACGAGATAATGGCAGATGCGGCAAAGAAGCAAGGTGGAACCGCATAACATTATTGCTACTCGTGGTAGCGACCGGCGAAAAGTAGCTCCGTATTTATTTCTTCAGGATATTCTCGCGTCTTCTTAACTCTGGCTATAATATGTAAGTTATTATTGCAAAAACTCCACAAAACTCTTGCAGTGACTGGTAAGAATTTACAAATCCAAGTCAACATATTGGAAAGGATACACTGCTCCCTCTTATCAACACCCGGGGAGACCACTCAATCCTGATCCACAAGCATTTGTGAAAGAATTGGCCTCGGCATTGGTGATTGAAATACTATTGAACTATTGTCCCCGTAAGCCGCTGCGGTAAAAACATGACTGGTGGTGCTCACTTTGATATTCTTGCATGGTGTTGCTTTGTTGCAAAGAAGGAGGACAGCAGGTCTGGTAGGAGTACCGGTTCCCTTAGATAAAGGCAAGTAAGCATCGCAAACCATATCTGAACAGGGCTTCTTCCTTAACTGACATGGAAATTGGTGAACGTAACATCCGTAATGCTAAGAGTTCCAGTATCAATACCGTCCCCCTCCCTATCGAACGGTTTAAGCATCAGAGAACTCTTCAGACACAGATTCAAGACTTACCAGAACGAATTGATGGCAATGGGATATGCGGCAGCAGACTTCATCCAGAATCATGAGTCCTTTGGCGAATGGAAAGGAAATATACCACATACCAGGGTGAAGTCTGAATATGATATATTTCTGACGGTTCCGGCACAGTTAGGGTAGCTCTTAAACTCGACACCAGCATCAGAGTTTGATATTGTCACATTCCTATACACAACGTTCTGGACATTTACTCCAGTGGTACCGGAATCGAAGGAACCGATATTACATCCTATTGATGATGAGATTGGTTCTTTACTTCCGATTTATGCAAGCAATACTCACCAGCCGTAAAACGACATTGGATACTTTCTGCGCGGAAACCCTGAAGTATATTAAGCGACAGACCTTCCAATGCATCGAAAGGGACCTTCATACATTAGCAGGAGTCTTAACAGTAACACACTCGTCTCCGTTTTGAACTGTGACATCGTGGACGTAACTAAAGAAATCAGATACAATCTAGCACCCATGCGGACCTGACATACTTGTTATTTCCACTAATGGAGAAACCATCCGTTTCACCGATATTGGTGGCAAGGATCGCCATATTATGGGCCACGTTGCTAAGATCACCTCAGGTTCTGGTGTTGGAGGAAATTTGTGAACGACGTACTTGTTTCCAATCATTGTTACATGGAACATAGGTGAATCATAAAGCGTTACTTGAGTTATTTCGCAACTAATAGGTAAATGAATGTGAGTGCATTTGCATCCCAGGCAGGTATATCTACGTACTTGTTGCAGTCTTGAAACCTGATGAGCCGAGGGCGAGAGGGATACATCGTAAGCTGTTGATTATTAAGTAAGGAATATATTTCACAGAAGGAGAATTGCACACATTTCCGCCAGGTCTGTATCGATATCCGTTGCCATAAATGGCCCCAGGACCATTTAACAATATGTTTTGACGATTCTTTGAATACAAGAAAGTTGGGGAGGAGGGATAATTAATAACACGCTTCAGAATGTTATCAAAGGTCTTACCTGGAAAGTAAGCATTGTGCCAGTCAAACTTGGGTTGAATGGCAAGTAAATATTTCCAGTGATATGCAGATTCCAATTCTGTGCCCCATTAAAGGTCACGGTACTTTTCAAAAGAAAATTACCTGAGGGGACATAGATTAAGGTGTCAGTTGCAACTGACGTCGCTTTGGCTTTGACGCAATTATTCCATGCACTCAGAAGTGCTGGTCCTAAGTCCGTTGAATTATCAGCGACGGCTCCATAGTCCAGGACGTTACATTGAATGAAAGCGACCACTGGTCTTAGAAGACTTGCGGCGAAAACCGTCAGAGCCAAGAGCGAGGATGTCAAGGAAACCATTGTTTGAGACCAAAGGTACTGGGGGAATACCAGTAGCCTGCCTCGTTATTTATTCATGAGGAAATAAGAGAAGAAGGGTTTTCAAACCTCCATATTCAGAGAGATATACCAGAGTTTTGCCTTCACCAAACCTTGACGGGCCGTACACCAATATTGGGGACGGATCCAAATAATGGAGCCCCACTAATACATAAATCCAGGAAGGATTCGAAATGAGTTTATGTTGGGTCCGTTTGGCCACATGAAGTCTCGATAAATAGCTCTGTACTGAGTTTGAAGCATGAAGATAGTGAGTAGAGATGCACTCATATGACTGATATAACTGCATACGCAATATTTCATAAAGTGAAAGGGAGCTGGTGTAAGGATGTTGAATTGCCATGACATAGACGGGCCGGCACCACTCTGTCCGCAGAAGTATCCGAACATCGTAGCAAAGCTCGTAAACACCTAGACTAAAAGCAGTGATCTAATGAAACATAGGATTACCGAAGAGCTCCGAAAAAAACTCATAACCAATCATTGCCTTCTATAATCGACCTAGAATTACAGCAGTTTCTTTTCAGCGGATGCCACCGGGCCGTTGTGAAGGGTTAGACCACAAGCGCATCTGTCATAAAGACCCGTGAAGCAAAGCTATGAAGTAAATAGAATCGAATAATTACTGGGATGTTATGCCGATACCAAATATTCAATCCTGATGAAGCAGGACACATTTCGGGGTGATTCAACGTAACTGCCGAAGTTCGATGTCCAGTCAACTTTAAATGTCAATATATCTAAGGCACACTGATTTTGAAAGATCGGAGAAGATGCTATTACTTACGGTCGCCGTGTATCTTTCGGGTCTGTGCGAAAAGTCAAGCTAAAGGCGACACCCAAACCGCTCGCTATGTCAGGCTCTGTGTGAGACATCCAGGGCATTTTGGCTGTATATAGTTGCTATGTAGATGGCGCATCATTCTCCTATGCGTTCATAATCTGATCATGGAAGAGTGGGACGAAATTTGCCTGCACTGAGTGCACGGTGAACGAATCACAATGGTTGACACATAAGCGCTTACCTCTTTCCCCAAGCCCCAGCCAATCTTAATATTTGAATATTCCGCAATTTCTAAGACAAAGCGGGGGATTGAAATAGCGTCACATAAATTTGTTAAAGTGTGGCTCCTTGGTTATTAAGCGGAATCGGGACTCGAGTGGCTGCCGATGAAACGTCGCGACCTTGTGCTGTTGTCTTGCATGAACTCGAGCAGTAGCCTATAATTCCGGATTAAAAGTATTTATAAAATTCCGCACAAACCCCATGATTGGTCGACCCGTACACTTTCTAGTGTTCTTCCAACTTCCTAGCAGGCTAGTACTCGCTCCCAATTTCATTAACGCTAATACTTATCTGGTTATGGATTCATAGATGAAGTGACGCAAGTCACTGAGATTGGATGGTGTTTCCGCCTCAATCCAGGGCTTTCATATTCATTTGTAATATTCAGGAAGTAAGTACATTGTCCTGACTAAGATCTCCTCTTCCTTTCAATCGACGCAATCGAAGAAACTTTGGTACCCGACGCGATAATGCAGACATATCAAAGGCGGTGGAAGTCACCCAGGTATTTCTTCACCTATCCCTCCCGGTTGTCCATATTATTAAGAATAGTCTACCACAATATCTGCGGATACTGTAACTGCCACTCTCAACTATACCGAGCTTCCCAAGGACGGTTCCAAACCATTCGGCTATATTAGCACGCACAGACCTGCCCCTGTCAATGGGGAGGAACGTTTGACTTTTTTCCCCACCGCAAAGGACTTCAAAATATAGAATATACGGGGGAAAGAACATTTATATAATATCGACACTGCTAGCTTCCAATACGTCAAGGAGAAGGCATCTCACACCACGTTTACGACGACACTGCAATCGGGGCGGAATACTATCCTGAAAGCATTGCACTATTGAAGAAAATTACTGGAGCTGCCGCAGCCATAATATTCAACCATAGTAAGTATAACCTATTTCCTAAGCGTACGTCACTGTGTTAATTCACCTTTCTAGCTATTCGGAGGTACATGCCTAGGGTCGTTGAGGATATTGAAGATAAGGGACAACCTCAACCTGTGGTACTATTAACTATAGTTCATGAAAATTTTCTTCTGAAATTTGACATAGGCTCTACACGTCCATATTGATCAAACCCCCGAGGCTGCGGCTCGCCGTGTTCATCGATCCGCCCAGAACTCGTCCCAGAATTTCTCAAGCATAGCTATCTAATTCTAAACCTTTGGAGACCTATAATTCACCCAGCTACCGACTTTCCTTCGGCTTTCTGCGACTATAAGACCATGAATTGGGAACGGGATCTTGTTCCTACGACATTGGAATATGCCGACCACGATGGGGAGACATTCAGTGTGATCTACAATCCTGAACACAAATGGAAATATTTCAGGAGCTTCACACCAGAAGAAGGGGGTTTCATTAAAAGGTGCCTTATTTAGGTCACATCAAGGAGCGTAGAATCTGAAGAAACCATCCCTGCTTTGACTCAAAGATGGACGGCAGCGTTGCTCTCTTGACCCCACACACTGCCTTTACAGATCCTACTACACCACCAAATGCTCTTCTTCGTCAGGGAATTGAATTGAGAGCCCTTGTTTTGTAAGCATGATTTTTCAATTCTCTTGGAGTTTTTTTTCTGATTTAAAAAATATACCTACGAGGATTGCCCAATGATGCATGAAAGGCTCTACAATCCTGTAGTCTTTACTCGCCTGTACCAATATGCTGAGGTATGAACGTCTCTACTACCAATTGTGATTGAAATATTGGCTTGCCTCGTTTCAAGCTTAAGAATGAGTCACCAAATTCGAAAGCGAACCGATAAATGAATGACCACAACACCATTCCGTTCAAACTTGAGGTTACATAATGTACTGTGGGATTCTAGAGTTAACGAGCACGATATAGTCGTGAATTCGTCATGCAGCATTGCCGGATTTGAGTTCTCCTCGTGAATCCTTTGATACTTCAGCCTTCACTGTAAGTGTCCCGTAACGGTGTGGTAACCTGACGGCCTTTTATTTCTGTTGGATGCAGAATCTCCAGTAGTTAGGAAAATGAATACAACTTGTTGTTAGAGCCTCTAAAGCATGGCTTTTATAGTAAGTACTTGAAATAATAGTAGTAAGAATATAAATGAAAATATTATCTAGATAATTCTGCCAAGTACCAGTGCTCCGGCCTTCCGAGGGTTCAGGACAACTCATCCAACAATTTCTAAGATGGGGAGGATGATAATGAATTATCTCCTTCTTCCTCAAGTTTCAGATTGCCAATACCGAAGATCTTCAGGAGGGTTACTAGTAGGATCCGACTCAGGTGCTAACCCTCAAAAAGGAGTTCACCTCTTAGAACGCAGTCTGAGCGTATCCATCCTTCCGAGCAACAGAACCTTACGAATGGCGATTTAAAAGTCACTGAACCCTCTTTAGGGGAAAGTAGGCAACAATGGCGAAGGTAGCATTGGATTCCCTGACACTTGTTCGTCATGGTGATACACCAATGGAGTCAGTGTTGGCTCCTAAAAGTACTTCTGCTCAACAGCATGAGCCGATCCCCTCTACCAACTTCAAGTACTGCGCCGACAGAACTCGAAGTGGCCATCCTGGCTTCCAAGGTCGACTCGGCATTCGCCGATTTCAATCCGAACTCCGCTCATCTCCTTGAGCCTATGGAGGAAGTAACCTCAGGGACATTAAACCCCATGAACGGTATTCCTAGTTTCGAAGATACCCCGACAGGTGGTAAGAGGAAGAGAGAAGATCTCAGTGACAAGATTACGTCAGGCCATGTAGACGACCCATCTCGAAAGCGGAAACGAAAACGAACTCGGAAGAAAAAGAACGAAGGTATAACCGTTTTTTCATCGCCAAGTTTTATCCCTAATACAGATGGAAATTGTATAGATGGAGACGTTGCTGAGACTCACGAGGCGGTGGATTACCCGGCCACTGTCGTGCCTTCTGAAGCTACAACTTCCCAGCCGATTTCCAGTGGACAGGTCGAAGAACAGGCGGTCAAACGGGACTCCAAAAAGTCCAAAAAACGCTCGAAAGGTAAACTATTATTTTCTTATTTGTCCGGTAAAATTTTATCCACGGAGATATTCTCAGGTTCCAAAAAGGATACAGATGAGAACGACAAAACCACAGAAGTCACGACAGAGAAATCCAAAACAAAGAAGTTCAAGCATAAGTCTCCAAGCTTGAAGTCCTCTGAAGTCGACTTGAAAACTGAAGACTCGGCGGACAGTAAGCTCTTTCCAATTTCTGCGAGTTCCGAGCTTTATGTCAACCACATATTAGCAAATGATACAGTCTCCAACGAAGTGGACCGCGGAGTAAAGGCTAAACAGAAACCTAAGGATATTGTGAAAGAAACCTCACAGTTGACGGAGGGAGAAGAAATCGCGGCACCGACGAGCGATCACCCGAAGAAAAAAAAGAGAAGGCATCAAGACTCCGAGGGGGAATCGGGTGTGGTGGCTATCGATAATTCGGCCTCCACCGAGAAGAAGAAAAAGGGTAAAGAAAAGGAAGTGTCGATTTCCTTGGTTCTTTTTGCGGATCCCTCCTCAGACGAGGGTCTCACCGAATCTGCTAGAAAAGGTTCGTTTGGACTCATCAGTAGCCCTAATTTCCACATTGATCCGAGGCATATTTAGCTCTATCGTATGTTCATTCTCGAGTTACTTCCTTGTCCGATTGGAAATTCAACAAGGCAAGACAAAATTGGGTTGTACGTAATATTTGGGACGATGCTGCGGTGAGTGCATAATGCCCATGATATACCATTACGGTCTTTTTCTCATAACTGTATTTCTTCAGATACCGGAGAAGTATTTTCCGTCTTGCGTTAAATATCTTGGTGGTATCCAAGGTAACACACGAGAGGTGCGTCGAACAGTTTATCACTAAACCTCCCAAATTCCTTAGCGGGAGCCTCTCAGATCCTTACCAAAGCTAGTGAATTAGCTGTGAAAGGGAAGAGTCCAAAACCAGAGCAGGAAACTCCTAAAGAGGTTCCTCAAGAAGTTCCTGCAGAAGAAGTCCCATCAAACCCCCAGGCAGAAAAGACTGTGAGATTCTCTGAACCATCGCAATCAAACCCTCAGAAAGAGAATTCTGAGAAGGTGGTCTGGAAAGAACGAGGACGTGCAATCTTAGCTGAATTAAGACTATAGCAGATGAGGAGATTATACATATAGTTTAATCTTTTGGTCGACGTATTTGCATTGCAATGCTTAAAATCATGATGACGAGGGAGCCCTGCTCTGAGTGAAGTGGTAAATTCGAGAAATAAATCCGTAGTAACCATGGAGTCATGTGACCCATAATGGTACACCGATCTGCCACCCACACCCAACCAATTCGACTAGGGCTCCACGAATAACTATTTGGGGCG
>Ga0157379_10002406_pt1 | contig 15634 bp, 14 predicted proteins | sample S25metaG_FD_121802 | JGI IMG/M metagenome (GOLD analysis project Ga0157379, IMG submission 121802) | Switchgrass rhizosphere microbial communities from Kellogg Biological Station, Michigan, USA - S2-5 metaG | ecosystem: Host-associated > Plants > Roots > Rhizosphere > Soil | place: USA... | reverse complement strand
CCGGCGGCAAGTACGTGCCAGTTCAATACCGCGCGCACTGGGAAATCGTTGCGACCGTTGGCCAGCAACAGGGTGAGAAAGCGAATGCCAAACACCGCGAAGAGCATCCCGAGAATTCCGCTCAAAGCAGCGAGGAGAAGGCTTTCGGTCAAAAGTTGCCGAATAATGCGCAATCGGTCGGCCCCGATGCTCAAGCGCAGGGCGATTTCGCGGCGCCGGGCGGCGACACGCGCAAGCAGAAGATTGGCGACGTTGGCGCATGCCAGAAGCAAAATCAAAACAACCATCGCCAGCAGTAGGTACAGCGGCCGCGAATAGTCACGGCGTAGTGAATCCAAGCCGGTAGCGGCGGGCTGTACGACTAGTTCAGGCAGATTGGCGCGCTCGTGATCATTGGTGGCGGTGGAGCTGACCCATTGATGGAACGGCTCGACGAGCGCAGCCTGCGCCTTTTCGATGGAAACGCCGGGACGCAGCCGAGCCATGACTTGCACCCAATAGAAATTTTGGGCGAAGTAGTCCTTGGGACGAAGACCGAAAGGATTTGCCGCACCCAGCAGCAGGTTGGTTCGGAAAGGCAGGTAGATCGAAGGGTTATATCGAGGATCGACGCCAAAAAACCCTTGGGGGGTCACTCCGACGACCATGAATGGCACATTGTCGACGAGAATAGACTGTCCGATGGCGTTCGCCGGTCCGCCAAAGCGCGCCTGGCTCAGCGAATAGCTGAGGACTGCCACAGCAGGAGCGCCGGTTTGATCGTCACTGGGAAGAATGACACGGCCTGCCACTGGAGAAATACCAAGCCCCGAGAAAAACTCGCCCGAAACAAAAACGCCAGGCTGCACTCCGGGCTCGCCTTTGACGGAGACATTGAGGCTGTCTGCAAAGGCGCTTTCAAAGGCAAATATGCTTGAAAACACAGAATCGTTGTTCTGCTTCTGAACGAGCTCAAAAGCGGGATACGGGAAAATTCCACCGTTGGTGCCGGTTTGCGGATCGTCATAGGTGTCGCTGCTCGCGCCTGTGGACATGCCGTGCATCACGGAGTCATGCTGAGTTTTGCAGTGCCACTTGAACACGATCAACGATTGCGGATCGGAAACCGGCAGCGTACGAACTATGATTGCGTCCAAGAAGCTGTAAATCGCAGTGTTGGCACCGATTCCCAAGGCCAGAGTGAGCATCGCGAGCAGCGTGAAGAGGCGGTTGGATTTCATTGAGCGGAAGGCAAACAGCAAGTCCTGCGCAAGTTGATCGAGGAAGGGCCAGCCCCAGACGGAACGTGTATCTTCCTGGACCAGACTCAGATTGCCCAGTTCGCGTCGCGCCGCTGCTCTTGCTTCGTCGTGTGTCAATCCGGCTTCTTCGTGAAGCCCAGTTTCTTCCCTCAGGTGAAAATCGAGTTCTTCGCGAAGTTCGTCTTCTTTGCTGCGGCGCTGGAAAAACCAACCGAGTTTGCGAAAGAACGGGATCATTGAACCTCCTCGTCAGACGGAGACAGGATCAATCCGACTGCGCGCGTGAAAGCGCGCCATTTCGATTCCTCGGCATTGAGCTGCTTTCGCCCAAGGGCGGTGAGGCGGTAATAGCGGGCTCGCTTGCCGGTCTCGGAGTGTTTCCAGGACGCATCGATCCAGCCTTTTGCTTCCAAGCGATGGAGCGCCGGGTAAAGGGAGCCGGTTTCCACCTGCAGAAGCTCCTCGGACGTCCGCTGGATGTGCTTGGCGATTGCGTGGCCGTGTGTGGTGCTGCGAAGCAATGTCCGCAGGATGAGCAGTTCGAGCGTACCTTGCAGTAATTCCAATCGGGATGGCGGTGTTCGACGCATTGTGTAGACACCCTACAATAGATTATGTAGAATGTCTACATATTGAAGGCGAAGAGACGGAGCGCATCCTCGCTGGGCGAGGTTGCTTATTGGTTTGTGTGGTGAAGTACTTTGTTAAGCAGGGCAAGTGAGGTCGCGTGGACGCGAAGGCCTATGGCCGAAGGCCTGAAGTTAAGGAATTGTAGGCGCCATGACGCGGCGCCAGGCGTTACAGAAGACCTAGGTTGTGGCGTCAGGCCGAACGGCCTGACAGGTGCCACGTCTTCTTTGACCGGTCGCGGCAACGCACACGCCCACACAGAGTATGCGAGGTAGCGAGGCGTTTTTTGCCATGCACGGGCGAGAAGCATTTGGCCGGAAGTAGGTGTGCAGCGCCACGTGCGAAATAACTAGCGGCGAACCCAAGAAGAACGACTCACCTTTTTTCATTCGTTTGAAACGATTACCTTCGACGAGACACTATCAAACATGACAAGAGACCTGGCCCTGGGAGGGCTGTAGGCGCTGTTGGTGTGTGGCAATCCACAAGACGTCCCTGTGTAGGAACTCCTCTTGCTGGCAAAGGAGTCTTCTACAGGGCCTCAGGAGCAGTTTCTGTGGCCGACACTCACGGTTCTTCCTGAACTCCATAGCGGGCAGCGTAACGATCGGGGGACGAACAATAGCCCTGACGTTACCTTGGCTTGCTAATTCCTGAACAACGACGGAGCATCCTATGGCACAGCGGAAAACGAAAGTAAATGATCGCGCGCAAGGTCTCAGACATCTGACCGTCGCGATACACGCAGATCTTCGATCTCTTCGCGAAATCGTTCGAACCTATCCGTTGGACTTTGGCTGCAGGCCGCACGCCGTTTTGGATACAAAAGGCGCGTACTACACGACCGCGTTGGTTTCGAAGGCGGAGCGGGACCTTCTGCGTTCCAGGGGTTTGGACGTTCGCGATCTCTTTGACCAGATCAGCGGGGACAGAGCCGCGAAAGCCACGATAGGCAAAGGCGATCGATTCAAGGGTGGGAAGATTCCGCCTCAGGGTGTCGGCTCCAGACCGCATGACCGGGACGGCGATGTCGGCCCCATCATGAATCCCGATGAAATCAATTCCGCAATTCAAGGGCTTGTCGATGAGTACGGCATCCCAACATTTGACCTGCCCAACGCTACCGCCGAGGGACCTGGCGGAAAGGGCGGGATGACCGGCAAGGCCGATCCGACGAAGTACCACGTCTACTTCACCGCCGGGGTGCACGCCCGAGAACGCGGCGGACCGGACAATCTCATCTACTTCATCGCGGACTTGCTGTTCGCGCAAAAACATTCGATCGGCCTGATATATGGCTCGAAGAGCTATTCTAAGGCCGATGTGATCAAAGCATTAAATACCGGCATCGTCTTCTTTCCTTTGGTCAATCCTGATGGTGTCCGGTATGACCAGAAAACCGACTCATTATGGCGCAAGAATAGAAATCCCGCGGACGCCACAGCTGGCATTGACGCGACAGTAGGCGTCGACATCAATCGCAATTACGATTTCCTCTGGGATTTCCGCAGACACTTCGATCCGGCTGCAACAGCCGCAATCTCTCTGGCCTCCGACAAACCCATCGACGAGACCTACCATGGTCGATACGCGTTCTCCGAACCGGAGACGCGCAATGTCGCGTGGGTTTTCGACCAGTTCCCACGCATCCGCTGGTACATGGACATACATTCCGCTGTAGGCAAGCTCCTGTTCAACTGGGGCGATGACGACGACCAGTTGAATAACCCATCCATGCAATTCCTGAATCCCGCTTGGGATGGAAAAAGGGGCATTGCAGGTGACACGGCCTATCGCGAATGGATCGAGGAGCCGGACTACGGCAAAGTGTTGAACGTGTCGAACCGTGTCACACGGGCGATGGAAGCCGTAGACGGACGACCCTACTCACCCTCGCAGGCCGTGGGGCTCTATCCCACCTCCGGAGCAAGCGACGATTATGCTTATAGCCGTTATCGGGCTAACGCGAAGCTCAATAAGGCGCACGGCTTCACTATGGAATTTGGTTATCCCACCAATTTCTACCCGACACTCGCGGAGTACCACAACAACCTCAAGGATACTGGGGCGGGTCTGATGGAGTTTTGTCTGTCTGCATCGGATGCGGGATTGTAAGTCAGGAGGATTTGCCGCACAGCATTTCCGCGGAACCAATCCTTTCGCCATCGTGAGCCGCCCCAAGCCACGAAATGTGTCCCTGTCCGGGAGCTCGTCTCTGGCGCGCGATCCCCAGACGTTCAACCGGGGAGTTGGATTATTTTCGACCGAGTCGCATCCTTACACAAAAGGAGCGCCGCCTAACTTGCCATAGGATGGGCACGCAAAATTCTCACCAAGGAAATAACAATGAGCACCGCGATTCCGGCTCAGTCCTTAAAGAAATGCGATGTCGTGATGAAGGGTGGGATTACGTCCGGAATTGTCTACCCCGGCCTGATCTGTAAGCTGGCGGAACGCTATCAATTCCAGTCGATTGGAGGAACTTCCGCAGGCGCGATCGCAGCTGCTCTCACGGCGGCGGCTGAATGTGCGAGGCGCAAGGGTCACGATGTATTTAGCAAGGTGGCAGAGGTACCTGGGTGGCTTGGAGACGAGTCTGAGTTCGCCGCCGGTTCCAATCTGCTGAACCTATTCCAGCCACAGCGGAAACTGCGCGTTCTTTTTCGACTCGCCACCGCATTTCTGGTGCAAGGTTGGACAAAGCGCGCTTTGCGGTGTGCCCGGGCGCTCTGGGTCGAAATGCTGCTGGGCTTGATTCCGTTATTTGGTCTTCTAGCTCTAGTCCCGGCTGCGGCCAGTTGGTACGGCGGAGTGGGAGTTGTTCTACTCGCTCTTTTTGTGACCATCGCGGGAATCGCCTTCGCCAGCACACTGGGAATTCTGATTCGGATCAGACGACTATCCAGCCACCACTACGGCCTGTGTACCGGTTATGGAAAGCAAGAAGAAGGTCGACCGATATCGTTAATTGCTTGGCTCGACGAGAAGCTGAACACCATGACCGGCATGCCTGCCGGCCATCCTCTTACCTTCAAAGATTTGAAGGATTCCGGTATCACGCTCAAGATGATTTCGACCTGCCTCACCTTCGGCCGGCCGTATACCCTGCCGTTTACGTCAGGGGAGTTCTTCTACAGTTCCTCCGAGATGCATCTCTTTTTCCCGGAAGAGGTCGTGGCTTGGCTGGACGCTCATTCTCCTGCGGTGAGCGATCACGGCGAGCGGATAGATCCGGGAGACCTGCGACGGCTGCCAGACGAGGATAATCTTCCCGTCATCGTCGCGACGCGGCTGAGCTTGAGTTTCCCTTTCCTCTTCTGTGCGGTGCCACTGTACGCGGTCGATTGGACGCGGCGGCGAAGGACTAACAAAGAACCGGCGCGCGACAAACGAGTTCCTGGCGATGCTCTCGATCCCGATGAGGTGCGCAAACCCGAACGTGTGTGGTTCTCGGACGGAGGCATCTGCAGCAACTTTCCGTTGCACCTCTTCGATTGCCCCTTGCCCAAATGGCCGACGTTTGGGATCAATCTCCGGGATCTCCGGCCCGACCGGGTGGACACAAGAGTATGGACACCGCAGTCCAATCGCGGAGGAGTTGCGCATCTTTGGAATCGGCTCACGACAGAATCAAGGCTAAGCGCAGCAGGGACGTTCTTTTCTACGATGTTCGACGCCGCCAGAAATTGGATGGACACCTTGCAGAGCATGGTCCCAGGCTACCGGGACCGTCTGGTGCACGTTTACCTAGACAGGAACGAAGGGGGGCTGAATTTGAATATGCCAAAAGAGATTCAGACTGCCTTGAGCGGCTATGGGATTGCGGCGGGCGAGAAGCTTATCGATCATTTTATTAATGGCGAGGATGACGGTGAGGCAACGCCAATGACTTGGGACAACCACCGCTGGGTTCGCTATCGTTCAACGATGGCGCTTCACGAAACGTTCCTGGCGGACTTTGCGTACTCGATCGAGCACACGGAACCGGGCGATCGTACTTTTTTCGAGCTAATCGGCAGAGAAGAAGGTGTGCCGCCGAAGAGTTATCTTCTCAGCGACCGGCAGCGATCGGAGGCAACGGATTTGACGGAACTGCTCAAAGAATTGGGGAAGCAAGATGGAATCCTGCAAGAGGACGCGCCTAGACCTACCCCAGCCTTGCGGATACGGCCTAGTTTCTAGGCACTGAAGTTCGGTAGCCGTTTGCTCGTGGATAGTCGCGCGCCAATCTTGCTCTTGCGCAACTCTGCCAGTCCAGATCCATCCGAGTGGAAGTGTAGTCCGTTCTCCACGGTCTACTAGACACTTTCGGACTTCGATATACGGCACGCTCCCTCATTGGCAACCACCTAATTTGATGGCCGCAAACGTCCAACGCCGCACTCATTGGCGTTCTATTCTTACGCTGGCATCCCAGGATTTCGGCTTTCATTAGCCGGTCGTCAGACGGAAGGCATCGGAAACAAGATCCAGTAGCCTGCAGCAAAGGAATCTCCGAGATCCTGTCGGCTTCAGCAACGTTTGAGGAGCTTTTTAGACAAACGAGTTCACCCCAGGAAGGGATGGGTGCCGGCGCACCCACTCAGTACACCCCGCGCTTGCACCCATCCCGGCATCTGAGGTTCTTCACTCGAGCAGCTGAAAATTCACGCACGGACCGGATCATCGAGGTTATTTGCTCACTTTTGCCCCTTTGCGTTTATGCCAAGTTCCTACGGATCACGTAGGATGATTGGTAGTGCGGTGCGGGAATAGTCTTGCCAGTCCTGAAGGAGCGATTCTGAATGGGACTGCGCTGTTCAGTAGCGATGACACATCAGTAGATTTCCAACGTGAATCGAATCCGGCCACTGACCCAAAACTGACCGTCCGACCAGTAGCTCTCCACTTTTTGCCGGCTCACTCTCACTTCGCCCTGGCCCTGCGATATCTGTCCATAGATCGGAGGGAGAAATGAAACAATCTGAAGTAGTTGTACGGCATCCCCTGGTGCAGAAACTGTTCACGGTCTGCTTCGCTATTCTCTTTCTACTGGCTACAACGCTTAGCTCGCCTGTGTATGGGCAAAACGCTTCATCCGCTCAGGCCTACTACGGTTCGACTCAGAACGGCGTCACCATCACCAATATGTTTGCGCCGACCAAGTGTTCACCGGCCAGCTCAAAACCTCCAACGTCGGAAGCATCCTCGCCGGCGTCTCCATGGAATGCGCACTTTGGACTTATACCAGCACCACTGCAACCAGCGGCGGCGGCAAGAACTCCAGCAGTGCCCGCGCCTCGATCAAAGTAACCGTCAATGTGGATGGGAATCCCATGACGCCCGGCCAGGTTGTCTACTGTGACCGACTCCAGGCGGTCGGCGTCACTCTGAACACGGGCTTCGCCACCGACAACATCACCATTGAACTTTTCCAGGCCACCAAGAATGCCAACCACTTCAACTTCTACGCCGGGCCGCTTGGCGCAACACTGCACACCGTGGACGTCTGGGCCGAAGGCGCGGTGGACTGCCGAGACAACTCCGGCGCGGTCATCACTTGTCCATCGGGCACATTGGCAGGCTTCACGGCCAACACTCTCGTCGGGATCGGCAAAGCCAGTCTTGTGCTACAGGAAGAAAACAACACCAACTTGAAGTAACTGGTCCCTAAGAATGGGTCCAATACAGCGTCGCAACCGTGAGGGCGCGGCTCGGATCGGGCCGCGCCAACCCACCTGGAAATCTTCAAATATCGGCACGTCCGGAGACTATCGGCACTACTGCGAATTTTTGGCGGGCTCATCGTTGCTCTTCCCAAGACTCTTTTCGACACGGTCGAATTCAGCCTCAAGGCTATCGAGCTTGGCCCTCTCGGACCGCAACTGGTCTTGCGCAGTTGACTCCTCTTTCTGGGCCTGTTGCAGCTGATCGTCCAGCGACGCGAGCTTTTCCTTGAGACCGGGAAGCGCGTCTTCGACGGCCTTGCGGTCGCCGCTACCATTTAGGTTGCTACTGACAAAATCTTCGTGCTGTTTGATGTCAGCAGCAAGTTTGTCCCGTTCGTTCTTCGTTTGTCTGTTCGGTGGCGCAACTCATGGACTCCTGTAAGCGACCTGCGGCGTCAAGTCACCTGCCGGCATCTTACTGTCTGTGGCTGAAACGTTTGCGGTGTCCGGAACTTGGTTGGGATTCCAACCGAATCGATTTACAGCATGGCTATGGTTTTAAGCACATTATCGAGTAGACGGTAGTTTAGCTGTTGACCTTACGTATGGCTCAAACTAGCCTTCATCAGTATGCGCGCTGCGTCTAAAACATGAATGATAATTGTGGATGATAGCGCCGCCGTGCGCGGTGCCATCCGACAATTTGTCGAAGATACGACTGGTATCGTAGTTTGCGGCGAAGCTGAACACGGACAGGAAGCGGTTCAAAAGGCCAAGGATTATTGTTGCGACCTAGTTCTCCTTGATATCGGTGCGCCGCACCTAAACGGCGTTGAGACAGCAGCGGCATTGCGTCTCGCGCTCCCCCACATCAAATTAGTCGGTTTTTCTCAAGCTGCCAGCACCGTTGGAGAAGAATTAGTCATCTCGAAGAGATTCGACGCCGTGCTGTCAAAATTCGATGGCCTGACTAAGCTGGTCGAAACCCTGAAGTCCTTAGTTTCAGTGACCTGATGAGTATGCTTAGCCGAGGGAGGGCAAAATGAGGACTCTCGCCGACGAGCTAGACGAATTAATAAGCCGGGCCAAGTATCTCGAAGAGAAACAACCTAACACTCCCATGACCGCAGATTATTGGAAGCGCCTTCAATCTATGTGCGACCAGGCCCGAGCCGTTTGTCCAGAACTATTGAAGAATGTTGCCCCTGACGAATCACACCAGACGTGGGCCGAAGGGCTGCTCTGTTTGGAAGCAGTTAGCGAAGCACTACGCGATTGCGAGTCGTGCAACGGATAAAGCTGATATGAGCGGCAGACTTCATGGTGACGGTCAGATCTTCAAGAAGTCGGAATTTATTGCGCACACTGACTACGAAGTTCAGATAACGTCGCTTTACAAACGGACGCGAAATCTTGGCGGCATGTTTCGGGTCTTTCTCGGTCGGGACATCAAACTGCGGGTAACGCCGAACGAAGATATCGCCAAACATGTCGGCGAGATGTTGACGCTCCACTTCGAAGATTCTCGAAGGCTAGACTTCATCTTGACCTCATCATCCGGGGATTGCGTAGCTTCTGGTGACTTCTACACATCAGGTCGCTCGCACAGGCTAGGCACACCGCGAAGACATAAAAGCCTATTGTCGTTTGGGCTGCCTGATCACCGCCTTGACCAACAGTTCAGTAAAGGAACCTACCAATAAAAGGAAGGTTTGACCTTGCCTGGTGTGCCAAAAGGCGACAGCGGTCGAGCGTTGTTAAGCGCGAGGATAAGCTTGGCCCGGCGGAAGTCGCGGCACACCGGGCCAGTTCGCTCTAATGGGGTGTTAATCGTTCTTTTGTTGCGGGAAGAATAGCATTTCAGCGGTCGAGCGTGCGTTTTGGCAAAGAAGAAGGTGTCATGAAGCTTTTGCGTACAATCGAGGACCACTCACAAGCTCTTTGGCCTGAAGAGGATAGGTTTTAATGAGATGACCTGGATTCGTGAGGTAGGCGGAAGTGCCTTATTCCGTCAAACCGCTGCCTTTCATAGCCGGAAACCCTACCAGACGCATTCTGACGCAGTTCCGTCCCCCTCGCTTGGCTTCGTACAACATTTCATCGGCGCTTCGGAGTAATTCTGAAAAACTCCACATCTGGTCGGATTCGACTCCGGCCGCTCCAAATGTCGCTGTCAGGCTTATGCTACGAGCAGAAAAGGGAAACGACAGGTTGGAGAACTGTTCACGGAATCGATTCACGATCAATTCGATTTTCTCCCCGCTCACGTGAGATATCACCATCAAGAATTCGTCGCCTCCCAGGCGCCCGCACATGTCGCTGGCCCGGGTTCCCTGCTTCAATGTTTCGGCAAATGTGCGAAGCACCGCGTCGCCGGCGGCGTGCCCGAAGGTGTCATTTACCTGTTTGAAGCCGTCCAAGTCCCCCAGAATCATCCAGATTGGGAAGCCATGCCGCGAAGAGCCCTTCAACTGCTTGTCAGCCCACTCTTCAATCGCTCGGCGGTTCGGTAGGCCGGTCAGAGCATCGGTACGCGCCAGTTCTTCCAACTTCGCATTCTTGCTTTGCAGTTCGTGGTGAGGCTCGACCATGCGACGGCCCGCTCCGATGCGCGCCAACAGCTCACTAGAGTCAAACGGCTTGGCGATGTAATATTTGAAGCGGTCGCTCGCGGACTTGAGAATTCCGATCGTGCTTACCGGTGCGATGACGCCTCACCGGCACCCTTCACCAGCGCTGCTCAATCGGCGATTGAACAATGGGTATATCGGCCCCTGGACTATGAGAATCGCCGCTGCCAAGTAGTTAGTCGAATGGAGGTAAGGTTCGATAGCCAGTTTGCCCGCTCAGGCATTTCGCAGTGATTCGTCGCGCAGTGCGGCATCAAGTCGAACGTAGCGGTCTGGAGAAGACGGTATAAGAGTGAGCTTGTGCGAGTGCCATAGATCGGCACCTCGAATATTGCCTGCTGTGCCGCCTGCAGGAGCCATTCAATTCACCCATCAAATTAACATGGAGCGCATGGAGCGCCGCCATCCTCAGTTTGACTGCTCTTAATCGGGCGAAGAGGGCGATCAAAGCTGGTAGTTGTCTTTGTGTTAAACTCGTGCTCCGCCTGAGAGTCCCCGGTCCCGGGCAACAGAATAGGACCATGAACAGAAATTCTGCGTCCTTGGCCCCGTTTTTGAACAGTGCTTTTGGCCGTTATGGCGCTGCGATCACGGCAACTGCGGTCGCACTAGCGGCGATCGCGCCCTTCGTCCACGAATCCATACATTATATTGTGTTGTTTCCCGCTGTCGCTTTTTCAGCACTGTTTTGCGGTGTCGGGCCCGCGACCCTGGCTATCGTTCTCGGATTGTTGGGAACGAGATTTTGGTTTCTCACACCGGCGCACTCATTGAGCGTTCCTGACCCGCCGCAGTTAATTGGAATTTTTACATTCCTCGCAGCGTCGAGCATCGTCGTGCTCATTGGAGGAATTCAGAGGCGCAACCAACAGGCTCTTTTGGAGTTTCAGAAAAATCTCGAATCACGCTTTCAAGAACGCACGGCGGAACTCCACACGGCAAACCAGAACGTCGGTGACCTTACCGGTCGCCTTCTGCATCTCCAGGACGAGGAACGCCGCCGGATCGCTCGTGAATTGCACGACAGCGTTGGGCAATCGCTGGCTGCTCTTTCCATGAACCTCGCGAGCTTCGGAGCGGCCATCGAGCATGTCGCGAAAGTGGCCGGAAAAGTTTCCGACAGCACTTCGCTGGTGAATGACATCTCGACCGAGATTCGCACCATCTCCCACCTCCTCCATCCTCCCTTGCTCGACGAAGCCGGCCTGGCTTCTGCACTGCGCTGGTACATCGCGGGGTTTACTGAGCGAAGCAAGATCCGCGTGGATCTGGAACTGCCCGATGATTTCGATAGGCTTCCTCGGGATTTGGAAACAGCAGTCTTTCGTCTCGTCCAAGAAAGTCTCACCAACGTGCACCGCCATTCGGAAAGTGCCGTGGCGAGGATTCGACTAACCCGATCGGCAGATGGAATACGCTTGGAAGTAGAGGACGAAGGCAAGGGTATTTCACCGCAACAACAAATGGACCTCTTGTCAGGAGGCACGCCCGGCGTTGGAATTCGAGGCATGCGGGAGCGGTTGCGGCAATTGGGTGGGACTCTGGAAATAACATCCAATGGAACGCGTCGAGGAACCAAAATCGTGGCTAAATTGACGCGGGAACCTCTTGCGCGTGCGGCGACAGCAGGCAGTGCAACCTAGAGCACAGGCTGCCAGCTCGAGATCGAGCCGCATTTCCGCCGACCGCAAAGGTGTTTTCTTCGCGTAGTTTGGATAATCGGCCGCGCATAGCAAGGAAAGGACTCACGGTACTCCGTTCGGTCTTGGACACGGGCATATTTGCTGTGGATGGAATATGGTAGAAACCGCTATCTGCTTGAAAGGGCACAGATTATAGAAGATTGAGCTGGAGAGGTTCTTGCTCCTGTATATGCGAGGGGGGCGCGACCAATCGGTGTGGTTAAGGATTTGGCGCGTTTCATCAAGATGGCCTACTCCGCGACGCACATAGACAGCGCAGGGCTCCTTTCCGCTACCACAGATGCAGTCGTCAAGTTCTTTGAATGGTTCGGTAATTTGGCAATGTTCTGCGGCCGGCTGATCCGCTCAGCGGTTACTCCTCCGTACGAAATCCGAGAGTTTGTTCACCAATTTGATGAACTGGGTGCGAAGTCTCTTCCGGTCGTGGCTCTTGCTGGAGCCGCGACCGGTGTTGTCCTTACCCTTTCGACTCGCGACAGCCTGATCCGCTTCGGGGCGAAATCCTTTCTTCCCGCTGTCGTCATCTTCTCGATCATCAAGGAGAGCGGCCCGATTATCACAGCACTTGTCGTAAGCGGCCGCGCGGCCGCCGGCATCGGCGCAGAACTCGGCGCGATGAAAGTCACAGAGCAGATCGATGCCATGGAGGCTTCGGCCGTAAACCCGTACAAATTTTTGGTTGGGACTCGCGTTCTGGCTTGCATGCTGATGCTTCCACTGCTGACCCTAGTGGCGGACTTCTTCGGGATCCTGATGGGCTGGGTCGCCAACACAGCGGCAGAACCGATCTCGCTCCAGCTGTTCGTCTACGCCGGCTTCGAGAATGTGACCTTCAACGATTTCCTTCCGCCAACGCTGAAGACCATTGTGTTCGGTCTGCTAATCGGTGTCATTTCTTGTTTTCAGGGAATGCATGCGCGCGGCGGTACGGAGGGGGTCGAGCGCGCCGCGACCAACTCCGTGGTTCTGGCCTCGCTGTTCATCATCCTGGCGGATGTGCTGCTGGTCCGGCTGATCCTGGTATTTTTTTCGTGAGAGCCGCCTATGCCGAACAAAGAGGAAAACGGAAGCTCCAAGAAAGGCGCGCCACCCCTGCAGGTGGAATCGCTGAGCAAGTCCTTCGGCAAGCAAACGGTCCTGAACGGAATCAGCCTGGAAGTCGGGCAAGGGGAAACGCTGTCAGTACTCGGACGAAGTGGCACCGGCAAGAGCGTGCTACTCAAGCTGATCATCGGGCTGCATAAGCCCGATTCTGGTTCGATCCATGTGAACGGAGAGGACGTGACAAAGCTGCCGTTGAAGGAGCTGAACGAAGTCAGAAAAAAAGTTGGCTTCTTGTTCCAGCAGGCAGCCCTCTTCGACTCGCTGACAATCGAGGAAAACGTCGGCTTTCCTTTGCGCCGCCATTCGAGCATGTCCGACAAGGAAAGTCGTGAGCGCGTGCGAGAACTTCTCGCCAGCGTTGGAATGGAAAAGGACGCTCATAAACTGCCCGGCGAACTCTCTGGTGGGATGCAAAAGCGCGTGGGCTTGGCGCGAGCCTTGGCTCTAGAACCCGACATCCTGCTGTTTGACGAGCCCACGGCTGGGCTTGATCCGATTACCGCAGCGGAGATCGACGACTTGATTTTGCGATTGCAGAAGGAGCATCAGATGACCTCGGTGGTCGTGACCCACGACATTCACAGTGCGCGGGCCGTTTCTGACCGTCTGGTCTTGATGCGCGACGGCCAAGTTCTGATCGAAGGAACCTTTGAGGATTTGCAAAAGAGCCGCGACCCCTTTGTCATGCAATTTCTGGACGGCTCTTAGGGGAAGAATCATGTCTACCGCGTTTCGAGTGGGCTTCTTAGTCGTTATGGCGTTGTTGTTTCTCTCCATCGGCGTCTTCCTGATCGGCAACAAGGACTTCCTGTTCAGTTCAACCTATCGCTTGAAAGCCGATTTTCAGAACGTCGGCGGGCTGAACAATGGCGCGGCGGTTCGCATCGGTGGAATTCACCAGGGAACAGTGAAGGAAATCGATCTACCTTCGCAACCGGACGGAAAAGTGACCGTAGTAATGAACCTGAAGAGCGCCACTCGCAACATCATCAAGAAAGATTCGCGCGCCTCGATAAAGACAGAGGGACTCCTGGGTGACAAATATGTAGAAATTTCTTTTGGTTCACCCAAGGCGGAAGCCATTGGCGACGACGCGACAATCGGGAGCGAGACGCAAAAAGACGTGTCGGAACAGGCGCAGGAGCTCACCGATGAAGCTCGGGCCGGAATCGCAGCTTTCCGCGATAATATGGAAGCCCTCCAGCACAATTTCTTCCTCCGCGGATTTTTCGAAAAACGCGGATACAGTGACACCAAGGAATTGACCCAGCACTCCCTCCCTCGGCTGCCCGCGCGCAAACCTAGCAAGGAATTTGATTTCGATACCAAGGAAGTGTTCGATAAGCCCGATAACGCAAAGCTCAAAGACAAAAAGTCGCTTGATGAAGCGGGAAAGTTTCTCGAAGCGAATCCGTTTGGACTTGCGGTTATCGCCTCGTCGGAGGCAAAGGGCGATACCGACAAGCTGCGTGTGCTGACCGCAGCCCGAGCAAAGGTGGTTCGCGACTACCTGACTGAGAATTTCAAGTTGAACGACAAGCGAGTTAAGACCATCGGGCTCGGCAAGGATAAAACGGGCGAGGCTTCGAAGCTCACGATCCTTGTTTATCCGCCCTCCGCCGGGCCTTCGGGTTCGTCGCCAGCCGGTGGGTAGCGCGGTTCATATGGATATTCCTTTGGCAGCTTCGGTAGTCGTTAGGTCGCGCATGGCAACGTCAGCTTCAGCGCGATGTAACGTCAGCAGGAGGCGGCATATTGCGGTGCTTCATCCACTCCATGCTGATCTTGTGGTCCTTCTTGTCCGGCGGAATCTCCTCCAGGCTCGGCATGAAAATTTGCAGACCCGCTTCCGGCGTCATTCTGGTGTATCCATGCACCAGTTGATCCTGATAATTGGCTAGATCCAGATCGAACCAAGCGTTTTTCGACAAATCCACCATCATCAAATCGACGTGCCGCATGGTGAGCTTCCCGAAATCGACGGTGCCGCCTTGCAGGTGCATGAAATTTCGCCATTGCTCGACGCGCGCTACATCTTCCTGAGCGTTTCCGTAGATCTGCTGGAAGTCCGGGTTGACGATGCGCACGCTGGTAAGCTGTCCGCGGATATGCGGCGCCGGAGCGGCGCTCCCCGTGTCCACGTAGATGTCATTATCCTTGACTTGTACGCCGGGAATATCGGTTGAGGCAAAGAGGCTGGCAGCCGTCACATTGAACCCGGCCAACAATTTCTTGAAGGGAATTTTTAGCAGATTTATTTTCGTCACATGAATCTGAATGCGATTGTCGGGCGCAACTCCGATGGTGGAAATTACTTCGATGGGCAAAGGTATGATTTTGTGCAGTGTCCCCTTCAGTTTCAGCTGATCTCCGTCGCCCGAAAGCTTGATCTTCTTCAGCGGCGAATTGCTAATGCCTTCGTTAAGGAAGTTCGCCAGATCTCCGACGTTGGTGTGAATCACCCCATTCTTCACGTCTATGTAAAACGATTCCGGGTCATCTAAGGAGGGATTCGTATTACGCGAGGTGCGCGCCATCTGCCCGCGGAGCCAGCGGACGTACACGCGGAACCCGGTCGGCCCCTTGCGTAGCATCAAGTTGTGCGCGTAGATGTTCGTGGGCGCCAAAGCGGACGAAGTGCCGGCGATAGGGATGCTGCTGGCTTCGATCACGGCGGG
>Ga0157379_10002402_pt1 | contig 15643 bp, 12 predicted proteins | sample S25metaG_FD_121802 | JGI IMG/M metagenome (GOLD analysis project Ga0157379, IMG submission 121802) | Switchgrass rhizosphere microbial communities from Kellogg Biological Station, Michigan, USA - S2-5 metaG | ecosystem: Host-associated > Plants > Roots > Rhizosphere > Soil | place: USA... | reverse complement strand
TTTCCTCAGAACATACTCAGCTAGGATCTATTCTATAGAAACTAACTCGAGTCTCGCATGTTTACTCATGCCACATTCTTCAAATCCATTCGATGACAGGATGTGCTGCCCCGCCATACTGAGAACATGCCCTTATGGGCTCGAGGACGTAGGCTTTCCTGAGTGCGGCCTTTGGGATGCAGATAGGATAGCCAACGGGTGCAGCACAAGTCTGATGGATTACTTTCCTCTGTACTATTTTTCTACGTCCCTGGGTTCCGTATTGCAGTATAATTTCAATATTTCCTGAACTCGTCAAATTTTTCGTTATTCGCAGTGCTAAGCCTTCTGAAGTGAGAATATTCCCTCGTGGTTACCGTTCGTAGGTCCTTTCATTGTTTAACTATAAGGCCACATCAATACTCTGTTGCGCTCCGATGCTTTCCTGCGTGATACAAAGAGAGAGTTATCTTTTGAGAAAAATAGAGCGGGGTGTAACTTATTAAGCAAAATTTTATAAATTTTCTTGAGCTTGCTATGCAGCTTGCTACTGTATCTATGTTGCCGTTAACTTGTCAATATAAGTTGTTAGTCCCCTCAATGCCGAAGTGAAAGTGTCTTGGTAGGGCCTGGATGGGTGTACCCCATTCGATTTCTTCACCTATTTTTCCTCCTGAATTTCCTGAACAATTGCAGCAAGCAGTGTTTCTTGAGCATGACGCGACATCACACTGACGACCCTTGGACTCGGGATTAAGCCAGAAGGAACAGATTAATCACGTCGCTTAGTCATGCTGTGACAGGAAGTGTTACACTCGATAACTTAGTATCACTTCACAACCGACTTCCACGCTTTCTCCCTTTCTTTAAGCCGTCCTAATGTCTGCCCTTGACTCTTTCCCCGACTCTCCCAACGAACCTAATGATGATCACGCTCGTTTTTTCACAAATTCGGACGACGACGCGGATACTGCAAGCCAGCGTTCAATTTCTCTTGATTCTGCACCCTCCAGTCCCAAGAAGGGGTCTTATCCTATTCTTTCAACTCCAGTACTGAAAACCCCCATTGTTACCTCATTTACGCCCAAAGCCGCCCCGCCCCCGAGTCCTCCTACAATTCCGCCTCCTAAACCGACCATTCCAAGTCCAATCCATTCGGATCCAGAGGAACACCATGAAGAGCATGAAACTCGCAGCATTACAGAGACAGCGGCCAGTGGTCCATCCTCGTCTTTCAAGTTTTCGGAAGAAGGACATACCCGCCAGTCATCCCTGTCTTCAAGCACTTCATTCTTTGCTCGGGACGAAGACTCAGTCAAGTCGCTGAAGAGCGAGCCTATCACTGTACCGTCCGTGGGCACGACATATCCTCCGCCTTCTCAATTTATTTCTCCTGTGGCTGATTTTGGTTATGCCACTGACCGTCGAGTTCCCGAACGGGAGTCTCTCGCGTCAGCCAAAACCACTGACTCTACGGGATCGAATGGACGTAAAGTGAGACCAGAGTCAATTTTGCTTGATCCGGTTGGGCCTCTTGTACTTGGGATTGCATTGGTGGATTTCAATCATATTGTAAGATCATGTTTCCTCTCGTGGAAAGAGTTAAGCTGAATATGCTTTAGGTTGGTCCTCGGGTTGAATTCTTTGAGGGTGACGTATTTGAGGATGAGGAGCTGGTTCGGATTCTACCCTTCCTTGCACTACCGGATGGTGCTCACCTTGTACGTGACAACACTCTCATCACATCTCTTGCCCCCTAACTTTCGCTATTTTAGAGTACGGAAGACTATAGTTACTTCCATCTTGTTCCATCCGGCCCAAAGCCAACAACGCTATTTGGTATCTCGTAGGTTCACCTTTCCTTCTACTTTAGTTTCCAATCTGACCATTCAAACACAAAAGCTGCAATCGTCAGATCCAATCGTCCGAATTACTTGCGAAAGGAGAAGATGTTACCCGGTCAACGGTCCAGAAGGCCGTCGTTGTCCTGGCTTCCAAGCCGGTGTTCGGTGCTGTTCGGTGAGAATATCAGTTGGATTATTCCACATCCAGTATACTAAATATTGGACTCTTAGCGATAAATTAGGTATCGTTACGAATGCATTCTTTAATCAACGGTTCGTTATTCGTTGAGTATTTTCTCTTTCTATCTTCTCACAGCCAACAAAGGGACTTCCGGGATATGAGTATCTTGACGGATTTCTTATCTACTTTGGAGGCAAGTCTACGAAGTCAACTCACTGAAACTGGACTCTACATGGGTACCAGCCTGTAAGTATTCTCATCGTCTCGTAGCAACTACCTTTTATAACTTCTTTTAGGCGCGAACTGGTTCATAAATTCCGTCACCGTACCCTTATATTATTAAAGGCACTGATTCTTCAAAAGAAGGTTCGTTCGTCAACCTCTTCGGGAAGTCGAAGTCGTTGTAATTATATTAATTCGTTTCCAGATAATGTTCTATGGACATCCGGTCGAACGCTTATGCACATATCAATACTCGTTGATATCGCTCATCCCTTGTCTCATGCAAACACTTGAAGACTGCGGATCTCCTCCTTTGGCTGCAAGGGCTCCGACGTTGACCCGACCCAGTTCCCTAAAAACTTCAGATCGAAAGAGTTTGCTCACTTTTGTGGGATTGCCGTTGGACATCTTTGGACAGGTACGTGGGCTTGATGTGTCACCTTCCGCTTTTGCTTTTATTCTTATCATTACCGTATCGGCGGTTTAGGACGCGTTCTTCCAACCTTATCTGCCCTTGCAGCAAGTAGAAATTGCAAAAGAATCCCAATCGTGGCTCTGTGGATGCACTAACTCGATTGTCTATACCCAAAGCAATTATGATATCCTCGTCAACGTACGTCTTCCACGTCCACTTTATAAATATGTTACATTTGTTTCTCATATACGAATGCAGATTGAAACAAATGTTTTCGAATTCAAAGATGCCAAGTTGGAGAAACTTGTGTCGTTGACTCCTGCGGACCGGAAGTGGATTGACGATATTGTGAAGGATGTGAATGAGGGGTGGAATGAGGATGATCCTACAAGGCCCACTGGCATGCAGTGAGATTTCCGTACCTTTGCTTAGGCGAAGGAGCTGATAAAATGTAGATTCAAAGGAAGTGACGATTATCTTCGAACCAAGGTATGTTTGCTACAACTTATTCAGGTCGTCGATGTGACTGACATATTCTTAGTTCGAAGAGTATATTTCGGCGCTTTTGTCAACTGTGAAGTATACCGACTTCCTTTCCAAAGGCAAGAATAACGGTGTTCTTATTTCCGAAGGATATGGTAAGGCCTAGCCCTCAATATTCCCTTGAGAATCGATTACTGAGTACTTCGACGAACAGATTCCTCATGCCAACAAGACTTCGGTGTCAATTGGATCTCTGCATTTAGAACCACACAGGCATTTGAAGTTTGGAATCGAATTACGGACCCGGTTTTGTTTGATATCATAGAGCCACGGTGAGGATCACTACACAATTACTGCCGATAAATGCTCACATGTCACAGACACCCGTGCATTGATAAACCATCCGCTGTAACAGACATTAGTCTCCAACTCTCGGAAACCATCCGGGAGCTGAAGATCGACCAACAACTGGCTCCTGCACGCGAAGCAATCACAAACGTTGTCAGCGCTGGATCTACGAACTTCTTGAAAGCGGTGGACGGACTCAAGGGCAGATGGAACGCTCGCTCCGCAAGCAGCTCGTCCATTCGCTCGGTTTCCTCGGTCAGCACGGAAACTTCTACTCAGAAGGCGCCTGCTCATGCGAACACATCTGGAGAATCAACACCTACTACTGCTAGCATAACTTCAAAACCTAGTACACCCGCTTCACCACCCACCCCGGCGGCGGCGTCAACGACTCCTTCACCACCCTCTCGACCGCCAAGTGTTATCGCTACCGAGGCCAAAGCAGCCTTGGGGACATGGGGTTCAAACATCGGGTCATTCTTCTCGAACCGGACCAGTCGGTTCTCGTTCTCACGGAGTAACAGCGTTACGTCCGTTGCATCGTCGACACCCTCTGTTACGCCTGTTAAGGAGATGGCACCTATCGGCATTGAGACTGGTACGAATGATAGCGGTTCAGCAGAGCCACCAACACCAACGGCTGTGTCCCATCCCGTCCCAAATGGACAGGCTACAGGAGGGGATGCTGCGGTGCAACTCGCACAGTAGAGTTTTCTTAGTATTTATCCTGTCGTCTATCTCTCCTCTCTCCTACTTTGGTCTGGAATCATTGCACTTGTTTTTATGTTATGGCAATATTATTATTGAAGCAATTGAAGGTTGTGAATTGCGGCTTTTGTGACTCTTCATAAGCGTGACCTGACGTCATTCAGGATTCTTCCACGCGTTCTCATCGACTCTCGAATACTGACCTTGAAGATTGAAGGTTGAAGAAATGGCTATGCGATATTTAACCTCGAAATTGGCTCAAGAAGTTGGTTATTACGTTACTGAGTAATGATCGACGTACTGATTCCTACTCTAGATTGATGCAGAGTTGATGGGTACTACCGGAGCCTTCAGTATTGATCAAGTCAGCTAATCTGCATGTTGGGATATAACCATCTAGCTTACTACAAAATGCGTATAGCTTATGGAACTTGCTGGGTTGGCATGTGCTCAATCTCTTGCAACCGTTTATAAGAGGGAGAAATACCCTCGTGTCCTTGTTGGCTGTGGACCCGGAAATCAGGCGAGTGAATGAATGGCTTTCGCAATCTCCAGGATATTGGCTAAAAGACCTGGGATAGGGAGGCGATGGGCTGGTTGCTGCAAGGCATTTGGGTGAGTTCTACGGCTCCCAAACCCGTTTATTACAGTCACTAATATACTCGTAAGCTATGTTTGGATATAAGCCAACAATCTACTTGCCGAAGGTAATAAGCCTATCATTAAACCAGTCTGTTCTGATTTGAAGATCCTTGAAGCCAGGAAGCAAGGAGATCTATAAGGTCGCTGTGGCTTAAACTCTGTTTCTTTCTTCAGATGAATAACAATATATTTATTAGCGTTTGCACACCCAATGTCAAAACATGGAAATACCTACCATTGCCTCTGAATCTGATTTGAAGACAACCCTTCAAAATTCGGATGTCATCCTCGACGCCATCTTCGGTTTCTCCTTCGTCCCTCCAATCAGAGCCCCATTTGACACAGCTTTGAAGTTGATTTCTGAGTCGAAATTGCCGATTGTCTCGGTCGATATTCCTTCAGGTAACTATTATATGAAGCTATGCGTACACGATTTAATCGTTTGGTTTGTTAATCAGGATGGAATGTCGAAGAAGGCAATAAAGACGGACTTGGACTGCAGCCGGATGTTCTCGTCAGCCTGACTGCACCCAAAGAGGGTGTCAAAGAATTCAAAGGGAGACACTTCCTTGGCGGTCGATTTATCACCAAGTACGTCTCGTTGCGCCATGTATGAAGTTCCTTACTTATTATACATAATCAAGGACAATGGAGAAGATGTATAATCTCAATCTTCCGGATTATCCAGGATTTTCTCAGATAGTGGAACTCACTTCGGGTTCAACCACAAAGGAGAAGCTATAAGACTCGCAATGTTAGTAAATTACAAGCAGACATTGTGTGTAAACTTCTGTGTTATATGGCTGTCAGTCAGTGTCCTCAGACTATATTTGAATCAGTGAACTTCCGACTTCTATTTACATAAATTACTCTCGTAATATTTGACAAGACAGGTGATAATCAAATTTCGAAGCCGTTCAGCTTCAATATTGTGTCTTATCTATAATACTTACTTGGTATTGATTCTCCTATCAATGCTTCTCACTATGGCTTTATCCTACGTACAATAGTTGCACAAAGCGGATATTACATTATAGTTACACAAGGCGGATATTACTAAATTGTTGCTATTCGAGAAGTAAATCTAGATGAGAAAAATCAGCGATATGACAGCATATCACCCCTGCTTACTCCACTTGGGCATTGTGGCAAACTGAAGTGGGGGGCACCCACCTGAAGAGCCGAAGTGCCCCTAATCCTCATCAAGAAGCCAAATCGATGAGTGTACTCCAACGTTTGCAATAAATCAGATAAGGGTGCAACCATTCGATGAATATTAACCCTAATTTTACTGCATTTTGACAAGACTTTCTGGCATTTAATTGTTAGAATATTTCAGGATTCCTAAATAGCAATCATTGGATGAAGCATTGGTGATCCGGATCAGAAGGATGTTTCTACTGTATTATAATCCGTAAATAATGAGAGTTAGATGTGCTCTTGGATTCAAACATATTATTCTCCATCGTTCGTTTTAAGAACCTAACACCTAGAGTGAAGATAGGGCACCAGATTCCAAGCGGAGAAGATACGATGTCCCCGGGCCTTTACGCGCCAAATGTAAATTTCTAGAAGATCCCAAATTGTCGGCCTTGATACACAAGAAAGCCAAGTTGGCCCACGTTAACATCTAAATCCGGTTTAACTACCACTCCGGATGCCCGTAGTTCCTGGCATCGATGACAATCGATGACGGAGTTGTTTTGTGTCGTGGTAGTCGGATCTGTTGCCTTGAAATCGTAGTGCGTCAAGTAGTCAATGCGTTCCAAGGTCCAAAGGCCGCATTTCCCTGCAGTGCCAGCACAGTCAAGGCGAGACGCTTCGTCCATTCATGAACGCGTTCTGAGCACGTACGCCCGTGACTGGCACGGGATAGACCGAGGGTTTGTTACCGAAGTCCCAACCCGCCGAAAAGCCATCGAAGTCCCCGTTGGCCTTGCGCAATGGGCGCGGTTACCACGCGAGATCGGGTGCGGAAGAGGGGTTTGAACTGAAACGGCGTTGATTCCTTTCCGCACTCCTTCAAGTGCCAATGCGCCATTGATGTATTCTGACATATTTCGACATGGTAATTAAATATCGGAAAGAGGGGCATCAGGAATATTTCTCCCTTCGCCCAGTGACTTCCTGTCCGTTGAAAATTTCCTGCCAAGGGTAGAAACTTTGGTAACAAAAGATGCTTCACAACTCTTTATCTGTATTCTGACAGATTTGGTGTGTCACATGCATTTTTGTCCCCATAATATTAGGAATCAGCTACATGTCAGGCGCGTAGGTTAAAGAGCTCACCTGATGTTTTCAGCTACTCGAATCAAAATCTGATTCACTTAAACTTTCTTCCTCATCATCTTCGTGCCATTTTCTAATCTCTAAGGTATCCCGTGTGCCCTCCCGGAGTAGAATGCTGAAGCTAAGTGTGAAACAAATCCATCACACTAGAATAGGCAAAATATTCACTCGTCAAATAGCCTAATAGTTTCCTCCTCAACTTCCTGGGATGTCCGCATCGTTCAGAAGTGTTTCAGGACTGGGAATCATAGGATGTTGGGCATGACGATCCTCCGACCTTGAACTAGACTTCCTGACTTGTCGCGGCGTTCTCACAAGATCCCCGCACGCGGGTGTAATCTTGGATGGCGAGTGAACCAACACATCTCGTTCAATTCCCGCAGTGAGAATGTAAGGTTCAAAGGGGTGAAAATGCACTGTCCTGATCATGGACTTGTGACCTGCCACGAAAACGAAAGGAAATAATTGACATCTTAGATGGACAGGTTCAGGAGATAACAAGTACCGCCTACCGTATATCAGGAATCGTGGATTTCTCAGCTCAGCAGGAACATAGCGGGTCCCCGTGACTGACGCGGCGAATCCTACAGAAGTCGATTCGTATAGAGAGGGGTAGGAAGGGCAGTGGCGGCTACTCCAGTAAGGAGGGAAAAGGTAAAGGAGATGCACCAAGGGTATCCCCGTGACATTTCATATCCAAATCCGCGTACTCGAAGTGCCTTCTTCGATCGACAAGACCCTCAGGAATCCCCCAAACATAGCCCAAGAAATTATCGGAACCTGCACCGTAGTAGGCAGAATGGGGAGCATATGACTCAAATGATCCGTTCTACAAAGTGGTCAGTTGGACTATAAGAGTATGGTCCGTATAGGTTGGATAAAAAAAAAGAAACAACCTTGATGGTACATGCCTTCGCATAAGAAGCGAGTGGAGAAGCTGAAGTAGATTCGGAACCGGTAGCAAGCTGCGGTGTAGATATATTCCCGGCGTCGCCGCAAGCGGTTATTGGACACTCATCCCAAAGAGCATAGATCGTGGGGAGATAATGCTCAGAGATACGTTGAACGTACGTAAAGCCCACATGCCATTATACGATTATTAAAAATAATCACCCGAAAAGTAACTGCAGGCTTGGTGCCTTGATTAAGAATTAAGAAAGCCGTAGTTATCAATGAGGAATCCCTGAACGTACCGCAGGGGTCAAGGACCACGCCAGAGGATGCCAGAGGCTTCAGGATTACAAGGTAGAATCGACTAGTCCGCGCAATTTTTGCTGTGTACTGCATTTACGCATCAGGAAACCCTTGAGTGGAAGTAGAGATCCATCGACGAACGGTCAATACCGACCGATCATAACCACTGGAAAATGCCGTTCGTGTGTCCCAAAGTTGGCATTGACCTTTACTATCTGTGATAACGAATCATGTCTCCGCAAAGGGATGGAATTGCAGGCCTGTTGCTTCTGAATCGAGAAAGACGGTCCCCACGCCACGAGCCTGCCGAGGTGACCTTGTGTCATATAAGGTAATTGTCCCATCTTTGCTATAGGAAACAGATAAGACTAGAAACACACAATCAGATAAACAAATTCGTAAATGAATAGAAGGTGACATCAGGTACCTTGCGCATAGAAGTAGTCGATCTGTATAGGGGTGAACTGAGAGTTTACCTCCCTTTTCGTAAACATAGTCAGAAGCTTTTTATACGTCCTAACCGATTTTTTTGCGCACATCATGCCGAGAGCTGTGCATGAGGCGTTTTTGCATGAGGGAAAGGTCGCATGTAGGTTAAATCGTATTGGAGGACAATACCATCAACGCCACCCCTGTTACAACCGAAGATTCTCATCCAAGGTTAACTGCAAAAAAAGAATTTGAAAGAATATACGAACGAGTATATTGAAGTGCTTGAGGTAGTGAACGCCAAGGCAAGCATGTTCGTCTGTATCGCCAGGCAAAGGACTGAGTTGTGGATCCGGCAATTTAATAGGAGAAGCGGTTCTGTACAGTATGTCCCAGTTAGGTTGTGACAGAATCCCGTCTGGTGGATGGAAGTCCCATAAAGCTACGCGCTTGTCTAGTCCGAGAATAGTCTGGGCAAGCAGGATTTTGTATTTGAAGCCTGGCTCTCCACCTCCAGCACTAGCTAACCAATGCCTATTGGCGGACCATGCAAGAGCTTTGACACAGAGCTTTGAGCCGCCTATGACAGACGCAATGATCGGCAGGGATGCATTATGCTAGTGGGTCTATGAAGGGTTATCAAAAGACCACGAACTTGCTTCGAACACGGAATTCCGTAAACCAGAAGAGTATGTGGAGTATCAGTACATCCAATTAAATGATTTCGTTAGAACATCCTCGAACACTTCATAGGAGGAAGTCCCGAGCCTCAGGCCCTAAAGCTGGAATGAGAGGCGGAGGTCAAGCCGGATGTAGCCATCAGACTCCGCTACCCCAGGTGTCTGGCTAGGGGAGTATGACGGCATAGTAGCTCTAGTAAAACCCTATTTCTCCGGAATGCCGACGGTTGCAGCTCCTTGCATGCGAAAAGGTAAAAGTATCGCGGAGCAACCGTTATAGAGACAGAAGACAGCTTGGCAAAGAGAGTTGTCATCGGGAAGATACTCGACTCAGGGACACCCATCGGAAAGTATCAAGAAGTTACCCTGCAGCTTCTAAGGAAATTTTGAGTGTCGCGATTCGTGAGAGTCAAGAAGTGCGGGGAAAGGATCAGGTTCACGATATCTTCCGAGCCTTCGCATACAAAAAAAGCTCGAAAACACGGAATCCGTCAAGTTAGGTTCAATTGGGGATTTAGACTTCGACTGTCAAGGAGGTCGATACAAGGGTAGATCTTCCGCAATGTACCCGGGCGAACACATTTCCCACCAAAATGAAGGCGTTGGTGTCCCCATCAAGAGAATGTTCGAAAATTCCTGGTCCAGCGAACATAATGCTAGTAGCCAATTTCTGCGACCACAGATGCTCTTGCCGTTGTCAATGATGTCCCTTGCTAGTGCCCGGATAAAGAAACACACGTGAGTTATCTTCTTCCAAGTGGCGTTTCCACGTGCATAGACTATCTAATCTTGTGATGTGAGATCTGAAATTAAAGTAGATAAATCTACTGAGAGAGATCGGTAGGAGTTTGGACGGCAACATCAAAGACAATATAATTTCAGCAGGGCGGAAACGACATCTATGGTTATAATAACTAAAAGCTACGATAGCAATATTAATTGAATATGCAAAGCAAGTCTTACTGTAATATGGAGTTGAGTCCATAGTATTGAGGCCAACTACATTAGCTGAGAGCATAAATGCTTCTTTTAATACTTTTGAATTACTACGGCAAGATGTCAGTGAAAAATGGGAATAAAAGAAATATAAATTAACTCACGAATCGACGACTAGGGTAAGCTGATTTATCCATAATTTCATTGACGCCAGGAAGTCTAACACGACGACCTTCAGAATCAGTTGAATATCCATCATTATTGCTCCGAAGAGGAGGTAGGGTAACGGGAGTAAATGGGCGTCCTTGTGAGAGGGGAGGAAGCCTTTCGGACATGTCCGAGCGCGGGTAACGAGCATCTTGGAGAGGAGGGAGCTGAACTGGAGGATCTTGGCGCCCATCAGGATTAGGGCGATGATAAAATTGAGGCAAAGGGGGATGCATAGGCTGAGGGGGAACCGCATGGGAGTATCTGCTACTGCTGCCAGAGTATGAAGCAGATGGGCGGTGCCCCATAACAGTCGCTGGGCGCGCTGGAACGGCGGAGCGGGGACTGGATGAAGAGGAACCGGAACCAGCATCATATGATGGTCGTCTTTGGAAAACAGCCCAATTGATCAACAATATCACTTTTAATAAACGAACAAGAGGAGCTTACAATGCAAAGCGTGACATATAGGCTTGTTGGCGAGGATACACCACTTCGTCGTCACCTCCACCAGTGGAGGATGACGTCCCAGGAGGCTATAAAAGGGAAATAAAATGAACATTGAGTTCCCTTTGTATATTGAAAGACGAAACAAACGATACGCACAGCTTCGTGGCCATTTGCTTCATGGACGAGTTTAACGTGGCGCTTGAGTTCGTCACTCCTCGCGAAGTCAGCTGTACAGTTCCGATGAGTGTAGAGACATTTATAGGGACGCTCTCCACTGTGTGTACGTAAGTGGCGTGTCTGGAAAAGGTGGCGATCGTCAGTTAAGAAGCCAAAGGAGTCATGCACAGCAAAACACACTTGATGCTCTTGTCGAACGAAAGTCCACCCACAATTAGGATAAGTACACTTATATGGCCTTGGAACCGAGCTTGACATTCCAATTGCAAATGACACGTGGTGAAGGCTGATTTTAGAGAAGATTGGGCAAGAAGCAGTGATAGTAGAGAGCACAACGTACCTGCTACCTTTTTATAAGGCCAAAAGGCCAGTTGCGCCACGGGAAGCGGTAAGCGAAAGAGTAATAGGTTGGACGGTGCGAGAAGAAGGAAAGACACTTTTCAATGTGGCAGCCGAATGCCCTGAGATTGCTTCGATTAGAAAGTGACTGGATCTACGGGTGGAAGTGGTGGGTTTAAAGTCGAGTATCTCAATGGGATCCAGATATGATCGATACTAGATATCCTTTATGTCGGCGTCTTGGGTGTTACTGCTGACTGGTTACGTCTGAAACGACGCATCAGGGTCGGAGATGGCCGCTGGAGCCCTAAACCCTCGAGCGTTATTTAATCCCGCTAAATGATCCTTTAACTTGCTTCTGGTTCTGTACTCTTCTGAGCTTCTGAGGAATCAGCTATTAGTTATCTATCTCGTGTCTACAAGTGTATTCGCCGGGATGGCCCACATATGTTACCATTTCACTTTTGGCGTGGGATGACAGTTCCTGGAAGCTGTCCAGGTCGTTGTGCCAATGGGAGGCGGGTCTCGTGCGGGGGTGGCGCTAAATACCAGCAGATTCAAAAAGAGACCCGTCTGGCTTCTCTTTCCCGAGTATATCGGTGATTTTGCATTTTTAGAGTTCCCACGCATGCCCAGCGGCGATCCGGGTAATCCACCCATATTTATTGGTAGTGCAAAAGACGGTAGAACGCAGCGGTGATGACGTTGGAGCGTTACGGACCTCTTGCTATTTTTTCCCTTATTTATCCAGCATGGATTTATTGGGTCAGCCCGCCCGCAAGAGAGGCTGAAAAACCAGACGTATCTAGGTATAATCGTTGGGGGCTAATCGAGATCGGCCTATGCTCTTAGGCGAATATAGGAATCTCCTTAGCTTCCAAAGCCACGCGAGCTTCACGTGGGAGCTAGAAGCGATACTTGATCGCACCTCCGCTGCGTGACAACGCGTCTGTCACGTCCACAGTCGCGTCCGGTAAACTTTCCATTGGAAGAGAAGAGTAGTAATCTCTATTACAAAGGTAGCTAGATTCGTAAGAGTAAGATTTCCTTTTCCTTTTTAGAGTCCCCATATGACATAGTCTGGAATTTTACTTCCGTTTGATCAGACCGGCTACAGATCGTCAAACTACTTACAAAATAAAATTCTCTCCGTTCTCCATTGTTGTCTCGTATTATGTGGCCAGTGCAAAAGGGACGGCTCTATTAGAAATTGACTTCAGAATGTAATTAAACTGGACATTTGTATCACCTTGTTACGGATCTAAACTCTTATGTCCATTCTGGGGTGCCTGAGGTACATCAGAGGGTTTTCTTGCTTTTTAAATGGACAGTTCTAGAATCCTTTGGGGTAGCGGCCAAAGCACGGAATAATCGAAGCATCAAAGGGGTGAAATCTTGATATTTTCAGCGGATAAACGTTCGTGCGTGCAAGCACAGATAGATCATCTGAGACGGAGCCGGCAGTCACTTCCATCGGTAGAAATAACAAAATACATATGGTTGGCGTAAGCCTTAGCTGTCTAGGTCATTATAAGATAAGCCAAAATAATAGAGAGACGGAGAGGAGGATTGGATGAGTCGAGAATAATTATGAGAACATGTAGATGCTCTGATGTACCATATAGTCATATACAATGTAGTCTTGTAAATGTCCGGTAATTCTTCTATGTTGAACAAATTGATAATGCAGGAAAGCGCTGACAAAGTCTAGAGTCTTGGGGTGGGGGTCTGCGCATTGTCCAAACGGTGAGGAAGATATGCTCATATCACGAATCTGCTCCCCGAATGATTTCAGAAAATCCGGGCAGTTTCACTCGCTCGGCTGTACCTCCTTGATTTAGGGGCTCCTCTCCCCCCAAAAAAACGCCACCTCCATAAGTATTCGTAGCAGGCTCTTCGGAGACACCCATGGTTACAGTGGCATTATTCTTTGTCAAGCTCGTAACTTGACGGCCTTTCAATGGAGGCAGTGTGATATACCCGGCGGGAGATGGAGCTCTTGACGAAACGGTCGTAGCTGAGGAACGCGGAGTCGAGCTGGAGAGTGGGGGGAGCAGGATGGGTGGTGAACCTGCACGGGACGACGGATGCGAAAACGGTGTGTGCAGCCCTTCAACTGGACCTCCATACATACTATTCAGGCTGGACGAGGAAGATATTGAATGGTGCGGAGTGAGATTTAAGCTTTGCTGGACATTTGAGTGTGGCGGAACGCCTTTATGGTGGTTGATTGGCGTCATGGCAAATGCCATGCGTACTGAATGCGCGAGATGATGATGATGCGTTGGGTAACCACGTGCATTGAAAGGTGTCTGCGGAACAGAGAAAGAACGGGAAGAAGGTGATGGCGGAGATGATATTGTGGATGCCCCACCGAGGTCCGCGACGGGCATGGACGAGGGTTCCTCAGAATGCGGCGCGTTCCTAGGCGGGTAATACCGCCAGGTTGGCGACGTTGGAGTCGATTCAGATTTGACTGGAGGGCGTGCAGGGCGCAAGCACGCACTGGTAAAATCGTTCTGGGTTATCGTCGTACTTGAATCTCGCCGTTTCCCGAAAGAGGTATCCAGGTTGTGGCCCAATGAGGAATCAAGAAGCATTGCGTCTCCAGACGGATGTATTTCCGCTGGAAACTGCATTCCAAGGACGGAATGCCCGAGTTTGGGACTCACTGATGGACTTTCCAAGCCAAGTGACTCTAAGGGCCGAAGGAAAGGTGACGCAGACGGCGTAAACTGGGCTTGACCGACAGATCTCGTAACAGCGTAAGGTCCGTTATATTTCGTCATATCGGCGGGTAAATTCGACAAAATATCCGCATGTGAACTCAATATCGAGGAGCCAGTGGGTGAGGTGTTTTCTGAACCTAAATAAAACTCCCGTTCCTTATCCACGGCCGGAGGGGAAGGACGTGGATACGGGAAATAGCTATGGGGATGGTAGGACGGTGAAAGAGGGTGGTGGCCCGACGATTGCGGACCATGAAGTCGCGTAGCACCAACCAAATGATGCCTACTGGCAGTCGCATTTGAAGGTAAACCAGTCCCATCGAGAGATAGAGGTGGGATGGCCATAGATGGGCCCGAGAGGCGTCTCGAGATCTTCAGGGCTTTTCGGTAAGATTTGTGGCAATCCTCATGATGACATTGCGGAGGAAGAGGGACTCCGGGTTGTTCCCATTCGCGTATACATGTATTTGCCGTACATTCGTGGACCGATTGCGGCGCAAGGTCTTCAGCCATGAAGGTCATACCAAACCCAGCATTAGGGCCCAGCACGGGAGATGTCCCTGCGCTTTTGCTTCTACGGGCCATCCCAAGACTGCGACTAGCATCTCGTAGCAGTTCAGCGTGTCGTTGCTCATATTCTGCTCGTCTTTGAGCCTCTGCTCGTTCAAGCTCTCGTAAATTGGTAAGAGGATCTAATGACGCGAGCCGTGATGTAGATGAACGAAGCGATGGCTGAAATCCATTCGTGAAATCCATCTGGATTGACTGGTTGTTAGACAAGAAATTTGTAATTAACGATAAATCGCCAGGTTAAGTGTACGCACGTCGTCAGAAGTGATGCTCCTTGGTCGTTTACGCATTGGACCAATAACATCATCCATATTTAAGAGAGCTACATCCCAATCTTCTCCATGACATTCTCTTTCCTTCCTTTCTCTCCTTGCGTTCTTATCTGCGCCATGTATTCGACTATGCCTCGTTAGCTCATCGCTTCTTGAGAATTTCTTCTCGCATCCTGGATAATTACAAGCATACTAAAGATATAAGTAAGTTTCCAAGCAACCTAAATAGGAGCACTTGAACCTACAGGGCGCTCTCCTGTATGGGTACGAATATGGCGAGTCTGCGACGCCGGACAATGAAAATAAGTTTAACGTTAGTGAAGAGATGCCTAAGATGTCAAGGAAACGTACTTGATGTTCTAATCTAGCAAAGGCACGACCACAGAGAGGGAAAGGACATTTATAGGGACGTAACGAAGATTTGTCTGGGGTTGGTCCCTGTGTCGCGTTGTCGGTGGTACCGTCCATAGCAGGGATGGGTGATCAATGGTTAGAGGTGCAGCTGGCAACGACGGGGAGAATATATAGGTTTCAAGTTAGAAAAAGTCT
>Ga0157379_10002392_pt1 | contig 15672 bp, 19 predicted proteins | sample S25metaG_FD_121802 | JGI IMG/M metagenome (GOLD analysis project Ga0157379, IMG submission 121802) | Switchgrass rhizosphere microbial communities from Kellogg Biological Station, Michigan, USA - S2-5 metaG | ecosystem: Host-associated > Plants > Roots > Rhizosphere > Soil | place: USA... | reverse complement strand
GCTGCTGAGTTTTGGATTTTCGCCAGAAATGCAGGCGCCGCCATTTGGAGCATTGTTCAATAAACTAGAGGTGCCAGAGACACCAAGTCCAAGTGGTGAAGGAAGGGGCTTTACTTCTATTTCCCAAGTTCTCTTTCCAAGTGTTGACTCTAAGGAGGAGGAGTCGCAAAACCCCCAGCCTCGACCAGTCTCTCGGCCTTCCCACCTTGCACAAAAAGAAGACGCAACCCGTCTCAAAGCTGAACTTGCCGCCGCTGAAGAAGAACGTATTGCACGCGACTGTCGCATTGCCGACCTCGAACGCCAACTCACTCTCTCCCGCCAGGCACGCGAACAAGAGGCTACCGAGCTCGCGATGCAAGTAACAGATCTCGAAGAGCGCATCACTGAGCTTCTCACTGATCGTGAACGGGAAGCAGAATGGCGGTCACAGGAGCTAGAGGCGCAGTTGAAAGATAAGGATGTCAAGTGGGAGGAGGAGCTGAAGGTGGCTATTGCGATGGTGAAGAAGGGTGCTGAGGTAGAACGGGGGGAGAACGGGAGGAAGGCGGGAGTGAAGAGTGCGATTAAGGCTTGGGAGGACGTGGAGAGGGTTGCGTTGAGCGAAATGGAGCTTTTTAGGACGAGCAGGGAGTTCATTGAGGTTACGTTGGTGGGGCTGGATATTGCGATTGAGCAGTTAAGGACAAGGCAGGTTGGAGGTCAATGAAGGATGGATAGATATATGGAGCATTTCGGATTTGAATTTCGGATTTCTTGATTCTTCAGCTTCACATGAACATATCACACAGATAGTCTTTGGTTTCCATGAATTGTACAAAGCCATTACTTGGTTACATGACACACAATAATGAATGTATAATAGAATATGAAATGTCCCGACACCAATCATCAATGACTCTCAACTACGACCATACAAGCATCCGCAAGACATGCGTGATTCTCCTCAGGGCTGGCCGTTTCTAATCTCTCTGCAATGGACTTACTCACTATCGATGAGCTATTACAAGCAAGTCAGAAATCTGCCTATATAAACAAGGACGAAAAGAACTCACTTCGCTTTTCCATACGCAACCGACACATCATAAGTCAAAGACTCCAGCGAGCCAGGCCATCTCCCAATCACATCATCATCTAAATAGAACCGCACAAGGACCTTCGAGCTCTTCTTCTGCAACAGAAGCGTAACAGCCACTTCAATCCCTTCCGCTTCATCTACACTTGCTCCCGGTGGTAAGAGCGCGCAGGTGACAGGGTATCTTACAAGGAGGAATTTGAGCTGCCATCGAAGCTGGGAATATGAAGCCCAGAAATCGGAAAGGCGTTGGATGACCTTGATGAAGAGTGTGAAGTTAATTGATATTGCATGGATTAAAGAAAGGGTATTACGTACCATTCTAAGAGAGACTTTGGTATCTTGCTGCACCGCATATCGTTTAGCCAATTTGAACATATAACTTGTCAAGGCCGGGAATTCATCATTGGTGGGTGGTGGGCCGTATGGTAGAATTTCAACTTTTTCAGGGATGGGAGAACTCCGACGACTTGGAATTACGACCTTGTATGTTGAATTGTAGAGAAATTCAATGAGGTCTTCGTCGAGTTTGCATGCTCGCCAGAGATGAATATCTTGCAGAGTATTAAGCTCATCTATTTAAAACTGTAATTAAAAATGCCATCAAAGTTAGAAGAAAAAGATAATAACCTCTTAGTCGGAAAACTTCAGCTCTGGAACTAGTCTTCTGAATATCCATTTGGCGCTGAGCAGTCTTAATCGCTCTCCTCGACTCCTCCGCCTGTTTCTCAAGATCCATTAATGTCTCCTTGAGACGATCCCGCTTGGCCTCTCCGTCACTAAAGTCTTTTTGGAAAGCCTCTAGTTCTTGCCTGCAGAAAATAACGAATCAATACTGGACAGAGGGAACAAATAAAGATTCGTACTGTTGTTCAGCGATTGTTCCTTTCAATTCATCCAAAAAGTCCTTGTCGCAGCTCTCGATTTCCGCAATAGCTGCCCTTTCCTCCTCCAACTCTCGCATAATCGACTGGTATTCTTCTCGAAGCGCAGGCAACATTGCGTCCGCACGCGAGGAAATAGAGTTAAGTTGTAATTCATCCTACGAACAAATAAGGATTTGTGTCATCCTAACTTGGAAATAACTTACAGCTCGGAGGTTTTCCAGCGTTCGCTCAGCGTTCTGCTGCAAGTCCTTCACCCAGCCGCATTTCCACGCGTACCAACTACCTTTTGCGGATAAAATGGTGTGGGCCTTGATGAGCTTGAGAACATACTATGGGAAGTTAGTGTCAGGCGCTGTATAAGCGGAAAGAGCGAGGAACGTACCATGATCTCTTCTCGGTCTTCCTCTGGAGCCGTTGCATATTCACGGAACAAGGGAGGGATATCCTTCGCAGCATCCTCTTCCGTCTCACGATACTGCTCCTTATATTTCTCAATAGCGGATCGGATGTCATTCGCGATCTGTTAATTATTTAGCACGGTATAGAATGGTTACTCTTGTCAGATACTTACCCATGTCATCGTCTCAAGTTGAGCAACATCGACGGCCATGGCCACGGCATAGGCCCCAAGAGGATATGATTGTTCGCCTGGAGAAAATATAAGTTGGCCGTCCATTGGAATAAATATGAGAAAGCTTACCTTCGTTGGACTCTCGTCGCTGCATTTGAGACGGATGGATAGTCGATCGGCGAGGGCAAGTTAAATCTTCCATAAACCGAATCCCAGTCATTGTAAAGAAGTTATCGACGGAGATAGGCTCCTATACAGAAGCGTTAGCGTACAATCCAGCCAGTTAAACGGGAAACGTACAATATCATCTTCTTGGGGAATAGCAGCCCCATCGACAGTGGTAGCCCATTGCTCAAGAGCCTGCGACGATGCTACCATCGGCTCCTCATTTCTCGACTGGTCCTGTTGTTCTTCCAAAGGCTGCGAAATAGTGATAACTGGTTGTCCTGGCGAAGGATATTCAACCATGTCAGTTGTTTCGTCATCTTCCTCCTGTTCAACAGGCAAAGGGGTAGGAGCCGATTTCTTGGGCGAAGTCTTCAGGGCCACAGAACGTCGGCGAGGCGGTGAGGGCTGAGCAACGGGAGGTTGTGGCTGGCTTGGAGTCTCGACTGTCGTAGAAGCTCCCAAACTCTTTCGGAAAAAGCCAGACGGACGTCTACCCTTGCTTAGTGTCTCTCGGACTGGAGATGATTGTGGTACGGCGAAGGAGAGCCTTTTCGTGGATACGTCATTTGTAGCGACGGCCCTCTTCTTTGCAGGACTCTCCACGGGATTTTCATCATCTGTCGTAGACAGAGATCGTTTGGCGGGTTTAAAGGGAGGAGCGAACGCGGCGGTGAATTGTTTGGCGGGGGATTTGGGTTGGAGAGCTTTCTTCGAAGGCGAGAGAGGGGTGCTCTTCTTGGGTGATGCAACAAAATGGGGGATAGCAGCTGCTCTTGAGGATGGCCCGGGAAGTTCTTGAGGGATCCTATTGATTGTAGGCGAATCACCAACGACAGAGGCCATGCTCATGGTTGTATCGGCAGCTTCAGATAATCGGAAGCTTCCCATGACGCTAGTGATATTCATCGTTCGATCACCATTGTCCTCCAAGTCGAAGCTGTCCTCGTTGCTCGAGAAGCTATCATTACCCGCATCATTCGTTTGGAAAGCAAAGTCCCCGCCGACGCTGTTCCTTGCTCTAGCGGCCAGGAGACGAGATGTCGCAGTTTCGACATCCATATCGACTTCGCCACCTTCGTCCTCGCCTGTTTCTTCGTCCGTGTCTGGTCTGTTTCCGTTCGCCATGGCTTTCAAAGCTTTGAAGGCATCGCTTTCCCGTGGCTTTCTTACCAAAGCTACTTGGAACTCGGTAGGTTCTACGCCCCCTTCCGTAGTAGGAGGTAGGATGGAAGAGCGCATTCGAGATCTCCTACGGCCTCCATCCGCCATGGACTGTCTGCGAGAGATAATACCTTGACCGAAATCGGTTGTCAAATCCATCGTACTGTCCTCGTCCATATCCTGTTCGCCTAGCTCCGAGCCTTGGAATTCATCGCCGTTCTCATCTTGAAGTTGTTGCTGCTGGTAGAACGGTGTGGGATTAATCCCGTCGTCTGAGAGTTCCATAGGGGCTTCACCATCATCTTCAAATCCATGAATACTTGACCGACGTCGATGGCCGACACTAGATCTGCGAGATGGTGACTGGGGCGCGGCAGGGGCTGGTTGTGGGGCAGAAACTGGGCTTTCGACTGGAGAAGGGTCCGCAGCCGTTGGAGAATTGGAAGGGGACGCTACAGGGGATGAGTTGGGAGAGGAGGATCCATTGGTATTCTGATCGTTCGATTCAAATACTCTGGAAAGTAATTAATGACAGAAGACAATGCGTAATCTCTGATACTCACCGAACATGAGCATGTTCCGCAAAGCTAACTCTTCTCCCACCAAGACTCTTTCTAGACGGGTTGTCGTGCACTGTTGTATGAAATTCACTAATGACAGTTGTATCACTGATATCAGCAGACAATCCGGCACTGAAGGTTGGAGTAGGGTTTTCATTCTCTTGCGAGTTATGGTTCGAGGCTTTCAAGATGCCTTTGGCAGGACGCTGGAACAAATTAGGGGCAACAAGTTCTTTCAAACACAATATAACTCACCGAAATAGAATGTCGTTTGGATAAACCCAAGTCGATGTTTTCCCCCGGTGCAATGGAGTGTGCTCGTTTGCGTTTCGGCCCACTGCTTGAAGCCGAGGACACCGGTGCACCCAACGACATCCTAGAAGTGGGTATACGACTCCTCAAAGACTCCTCTCGGAGCCCCTTGGAATGCGACATGACGGTGTGGTAGAGTTCAACAAATGTGTAGGTGTGATCAAAGTCGGGAAACAATTCGCGTCGCTATCACGTGATGGCAAACCATCCCAACATGACGCGCTCAAGTCACACACGACACAGGACGCGATGTAACACTAACGCGCTCATTAGCAATCCAAACCCTAGGGTCGTGAAATTTTAGGTGGCACTCTCGACCCATGGAGATACATTTAGATTGGTTCTTCCTTTGCCTCTATAACTCACCTGCCAATACTTATCCCAACACATGACAGTGGATTCCAATGCTGGATCGCCATCTGGCGCGTGTTGGGTTCTAAAAGTTATCCCGACCTGGCACGCCGACCAGTGCAAAAGGATTCTTAATGATACCCCCCCTGATATGCGTTTGTTCCGGTACTAAAATTTCCAGATTCTTCTTAACGGGGGGGAAGGGAAGCACAGTTTAGTCATTCCACTCAAGTAGGAACAAAGGAGTTGACTTGTGTGGTTAATAGCAAGTCCTCAGGGAACAACGAAAGCGGTAGAATATCTCCGACAGGTCTACAGAGCTATTCGCCTCCGATATCGGTCGGTGAGTTATCTTGCGCAGTATAACTATTCCCTGGAAGCTGAGGAGTGAGTAAGTCGACTCAGGAATTTTGCGTCAGTGCTTCGCCACCCTCGGACGAAGGCAGTCGGATAGCTCCCTTTGCTAATTCTCATGCTCTATGTTTATCTCCTCTTCCATTGCCATTCTATCATGTGCAAAGCAGGAGACTCCGTTGTACCTATTGGAAAGCCGTTATGGAGAATGAAGTCACTCCGATTGATACCTCCCGAATGCCAGGCTCCAATTCCGTGCCTCAATGACCAAGATTGGCTGAAGATAGTTCACCGAGATAGCTATCATCCGGTGACTTTGTTCAAATATAAACACGATAAGTCCTTATTGATCAAGACATCGACCCCGACGTTCAGTTCAGTGCAGATCATCATGGGCAGTCTCTGGGCAGGGAGTGATGCACCAGTAACTTGGCTCATTCTTAGTCAAAATTATTCCATATGGTGGCGTTCAGGTTCATATAAATTGGATATTTCATCGCATGACGAAGCTCGAGAAATGACATCCATAAACGTGAGTTCAATTATGCCTGTCATTAACGAGTCATAAAGAAACTTCTTCGAATGACCCCATCATCATTTCGGAAACCTCTGAGAGGTGGAGTCGCAAGGAACAAATGAAAAATTGTGATGAAGTTGCTAGCGATATACGAACATCGTAGATCCGAGGTATCGAGCTGAGCATCAACCACACTATACGCGCGGATCTTCACTTATGTGGCTATGTCGTCTGAGAAGAGGACTTTGTGAAAAACGTGGTCAAGTCGCTTGTATTGGTCCAGAACTACATTCGCCATTGGCGAGGAAATGCACATCAAAGAGATCATCTGTTGGCCAACTCGGGGTAGAAAATATCATGATTGTGATTGACTCGGACGAACCAGGAATCTCAAGTGAGAGTGGGGGCATCCATTGGCAAAGATGTTTGTTGAGAAATGTGTGAGTGGACGTCGTGTTAACATCGGGTGTAGATATCTTGCGCGCGCGGAATTCGAAGTTCTTATCGGGTCTTGATCCTTCTTCATCGCGAGAAACAATGCGCTTCTCTGGTTCGAAGTAAGTTATACAAACAGCATGCATTGAGGGGCCAATAATACATAATCCGTCGGCAGTAAGGAAAAAGGAAGACGAGATAATCTAAATTATCAAGGAGCGAGTGTGACATAGGGTTTGAGTATACAGTTCGTAACAGTAGTCATTAAGAAAGAAGGAACGGCGTACGCATAACGATATAACAGCATTTGCGACAATTAACTAAAGCGGGAAGGTAAATGAGTGTGAAATGTCCAAATTGCGAGTATTAAATCTTAGGACCAGTGGACGATTTCGTGGCGCGCATCTTATTGAGAGAGGTGAGTTGGGTTAATGCCTCATCAGAGTCCCCTCCTGTACTTCGTCGGCTAATGGGCGGGTTTCCTATTCGACTGTGAGCAAACGCAGTTGTTCTTCGAGGGGGTACGGGTACAGATGTTGGACGCTCCCTTGTGGATTTGGCCATCGCTCTAGAAGCAGCGGTGGAACCTGGAAGGGGAGAGACAGACCTCTTTCCCGTACTCGTGCCAGTACCCAAAGAAGATCTTCGAGGATTGTACATTGAGCTCGCAAGCGGATTAGACCCAGAGCTTTGAACAGGAATGGGGAGGAATGTGGGGGTGGAGGGACGAGGGGACCCTTCAGATCCCACAGAAAGCCTAGAGGGGGGACGACGGGGCAATCCAGAAGAGGGTCCAGCTCGTGTACTTGCCATGGGTTTAAAAGAAGAGGGAACTCGGGTGGCACTTGACGACTTAGTGGGGGAGGGACTAGAGTTCCGCCAGTCTTCAGGTTTCTTACCCGGGAACGGGGAGTCGTCCTGTGTCTGTATAAGTACCCAACCAGGACTCGAGCTGCGATCAGCATCGCCCGAATTGCTCTCTAACGATTTCCGGGGAGCTGCCGCCCGGCTGTTGGTTTGTTCTGTTGATGAGCCAGACGTGCTCGTCGAGATGGCAGGCAGAATAGGGGCAGTGCGGCCAGCTCCGCTTCCTAGGCGAAGCCTCGGAATGCCAGGGATTAATCTCTGCTGAGTAGTCTGCACACGACTCCGAAGAGCGCTGATCATCTGAACACCTCTACTCTTAGTAGCAGCAGGAGTGGGAGTAGGCAAATTGGTAGGTGCATTGCGTGCGACAGACCGGGCGAGGCCTTTAGGGGTACCGATACGAGATACGCCCAGGTTTGACGGACGCGGAAGCGAGGAAGGCGAACTTGTAATTTGAGGTGCAGAAGGAGCAGGGGTTGCGGGAAATCCTGCACGTGATAGCAGAGCGGATTGACCAGGTCGTCGAGGTTTGATCGTCTCTGAAAGATTAGATTCGGAGGAAAACGGCGATCCCGAATCTTTCGGAGGCACTTCTGGAGCCAGATCAGAGAGAAGGAGATCGTTGGGAGGAGGAGTATCCAGGAGATTATCATCGAGTGACGGACGAGGTGACATGGAAGAGAATGATGGAATGTCACCAGAATCAGAAGACGATGGGGCGGGAGTAGATTGAGCCTGCTCAAGAAGCCTCTTTAGGTTCGAAATCTCTTCGTTTGCATCTGATGTGCAGAAAAGCTGTGAGTTGACGTTCGAGAACTAAGATGAATAAGGGAACAGCTTACCGCGCAATTCATCCTTTAGGCGCTGCATCTGTTCCTCTAGACTTGCTTTATCGAGCAATTCTTGTTCGAGAAGGATCTTCTCCTCGAGGACCCGGGAATACTTGGTTTCTACATCTTTCAGACTAGAAACGACAGCCCGCTCGTTTCGCTCCAGATCATCATTTCCAATTTCTAGCTCACGGGGCTGGACCTTGGAGTTTTGCAATTGTTGCCTAAGAGTGTCCAGCTCTTTCTGCAGGGAAGTAGTGGCGGTATTGTGGGTAGTCTGCAGGGTCATAAACTTGGACTGGGAAAAGAAAAAAAAGAAAGGTTAGCAACGCGTCGTCTATGGGCACAATAAGGTGGCACACACCTTCCATTCGTCTCGCTCTGTATCCAGCCGGGCCACCTTGCCTTTCAGTTCCTGCTGAGCGCGTTCGGTACGCTCTATCTCCAATGTCATTTCCTCTTCAAGTTCCTTGCTGCTCTGCTGAAATTCTTCGAGATCGGCACGCGTCTCAGCGAGAGTCTCGGATAACTCAAGATACTTTTGTCGCCAATCTGTATTGTAGCTGCCACTTATTTTGAGGACGTGTCTATGAATCCAGCTGCGAGCGACTTACAGATCATCGTCTGGAGAGAGCCCATCACGCATGAAGTCGCCTGTCGGCGAGAGCACAGCGGTCATTTGGTGGGCACAAGGCGGGAACCTCGAGATTCTCGCAACCAAGTCACGGTGTGTGACTCTGTGACCTCGCAGCGCGTGACAGGCAACGCGTGACAGCAGCTAATTGTGAGCGCGTTTTTGGAGGAAAGAAAGAAAAGAACGCGGCAGAGAGAAGAAAAAGGAAGCGGATCATGTGGAGAAGGGATATGCGGGGGTAGCCTGAAAGGGGAGATGGAGACTTTTGTGTCAAGGATGTGTCGGTTGTCGAAGACGGTTGACGGGGGAGGTAGAGCGGGAGGAGGGTATTGGCAGGCTCTGGCTTCCTTGCAGGCGATGCGATATGATCTTCTGTGTGCTATGATCTTTCGTCTTCTATCTTGTGGTCATTCCCGTGGTGAAATCAATCCCACATGGTGTTTACATCGATTCATAGCCCCCCTTCCCAGGTGCTCGGCAGCGCCACAGACGATAGATGAACAGCGTCAGTTCGGTGGAAACAACAACGTGTTGATAGAGTTACATAGTAGGGTGCACTGCTACAGATAAAAACGGCAAACCGTAACCGTAAGTCAACGTCGTGCGTTCTCGTGGTCATTAGTGGCCGGCAGACGCCCTCGGTTCCAATCGGAGACCACATCCTGGCTTCGATCTTATTGTCGACCACCACACAAAAATTATCCAACGTTATTCTAATCTCTTGTTTTATTTTTCTTTCTGTCTTCAAACAAAAAATCTCCATCATCAGCTACTTCTGGCTTTTTTGTGCCAATGTCTCTGATCTCAGATCCGATCGTCTCTGACCCTCCCGTCCACCCAAGTCCTCCAGTGGTCCCTCCTCCTCCTCATGGTCCTTTTCTGGCTTGTTGTCACCGCCCCAGTCCACTCATTTCCTATAAAATCCACCTCTTTCTGCCTCTAATGTCGCCAGCAAAGCAGCACCTCAGTCCTGCTTTCTTTCAGCTATCCTATCGCCACTCTTCCTAAATGTCCTATTACGCTTCTCCTCGTCATCCCTCTGGCTATGACACCAGGCCTCGTGGCTATCGCGTATGCGACGGCTGTGGCAAGGAGGAATCTCCTCAGCTACAGCTCAAGCTATGTAGCCAATGCAAGGTGACCCAGTACTGTGTAGGTGCCAGTACTTTGTCTACAAGTCCCATTCTGACCCCTATCTATAGTCCAGGGAATGCCAGAAGGCCCACTGGAAGCTCCACGAGCCCGTCTGCAAGCATACTCAGGCCACCGTCATGGGTGCATATAGCTCCTATGATAACCGCGACTACCCAATGAGCCGTGGTGCAGATCCCCCTGCAGATCTGTCAAAGCACCTTAGAAAGTTTACTTCTGCCCACTCCCAGCTTCTTGCTTGGGCCGGGTTCCAGGCTCTCGACCTCAAGAGGCTCCCCAGCAACATTCGCAAGTCGGCTCTCCTGGTCGACCTTTCCTGGAGGGGTGGCCCCGATCCTGGTCGCAGGTGGGTATCTTCCAACTTAAACTCTATCAGGCTTTATTGTTTACCATACTTGTCAACAGGTTCGAGATCAATGGCACCCGCATCGTCCCCTTGTCTATCCTCGGCTCTGACCCCGTCGTCGTCGCAGACATCCAGCGTCGCAAGGACCGCTGTCGTCGCACTGGAGGCATCGGTGCCGCCGTTGTCTTGATCCAATGCGGAAGAATCAGCCAAGTCATGCCCGTGGAGGTCCGTATTCCTTGCCCACACTTCTCTTTTTTTCCACGTGCAGTCGAAACGTTAATCAATGCCCATTTTCAGGTTGATTCCCCGGCCAAGATCCCATGGGCTTCTACCCCCGAATGGGAAGATCTTCTCTGCCGCTGGGTTGATTGCGGTACTGGTTCCTTCGAACCTCCGTAAGGCCCTCGTTATCTGTCACAGTATGATTGAGCTGACTCATCCTTCCCCCCGTCTTCTAGCCTCGCATACCGCCATTAAGGCCTCCCTCGTGGTAGAATGTATAAACCCCCGGACTTATTTCTCGTCTCCCAGCTGTACTTTTTATGTCTCTCCTCGAAAAGTGTCTCGTTATACTGTCTCTTTCTCTCTGTGTACAGTAGTTACCTAGCTACCACCTCCCAACATGCGTCTGAAGTCGTCTTGTCCCTTCTCCCCGGCAGATCCGGTCCCACTAGATGTCGAAGCCGAAGGCTTCACAGCCACCGCTGTCGTCCCCTTGTTGTTAAGATCAAATCCTTTCTTTTTTGACCCCAATCCGGCACGTGGTCGTCCACTCGCTCGAGGTGCGAATGCAAGTGACGACTGCACTGATTCGCGGCTGGATGCCGGTAGATCCTCTTCAATAAACTTGAGCTCTTGATCTCCAAATATAATAGGCTCCGGCTTCAATAACAAGTTCCCCGCTTCCTGAGAGATCCGCTTCACGTCAAATTTCCTTTCCAGGACATAAAGGAAAACAAGATCCACGTACCACAGGGCTGCTCAGCTCCACAACGGCCTCATGTTTCTTCGCAAATACTTCCAATCTGACAACTTTGGCATGCTTCTCGAGTACCTGCTGCAACAACCCCTCTTGTGTGTCCGGAGGAAGATTTCGAATCCTAAGTGTTCGGCTCCGTCGTGCTTGGGCATTCGGTGGTCTGCCATCAAATCCATCAGTGGTTCCGCTTCTCAAAACCACTTGATTTGCCTATTAAATTACATACCCTGCTCGTGGCTGTGCCCTTTTGTCAGCCACTGTAACGGAGATGCGCCGTTTCTTGAATTCCTGGTTATTAACGGCCAATGCGGCATTCGCAGATCCCTGTCCAGGAACTCAAGATCAGGAGACTTCATCCAAAACAGGCAGTGGCGACGATCATGGAAATGTGGCGCACCGTGTCCTCAAACTCAACAAAAGCAAACCCTTTCGGGGAACCCTTATCATCCGTCGGAATTCGAATAGCATTGATTGTGCCGTACTGCGTCATGATGAAATTAGTGAGATGACCCAGATAGAGCAATGAAATGAATGAACGCACTGATCCAAACAGTTTGCGGATGTCGGCCTCTGATACGGATTTAGGAAGACCAGCAACGTAGAGTTCTCGATCATCAGCCGATGCATCACTGCGCTCCTGCTTCCTTTGAGGATTTGAAATGTACACCGTTAGAGTCCGTCCTGCTTCCATTTCCTTACCATGCAGGGACAGAGCCTCTGTCGCGGCATTCTAAAAAAAAAACATTGTTCATTGTCAAATAAACCAAAATAAAATAGAAATTTAAAAATCATACCGGCGATGTGTACTGAAAATAACAAAACCTCCTCGTGCTCTTGTATTTCTTACTCGGCTATCGCACTTCAAAGATTTCACCAAACTATCGCCACCCATCAGTATCAATATCCCTGATACAGCAAAATACAAGTACTGACCTGTCCAAACAGCTCCCGAATTTTGGTATCATCGGTACTTTCCGGAAAGTTCGTAACATACAACGTTGATTTCCACGCAAGATGAACGCCGATCTCTTCCCCATGGATCCGTTTCTTGTCCTTTGTTAACGCAGCAGGGATGTTGTCCTAAATAGGAATCAATAAACGATAAGAGATCGACACGCATGGTACGACATACTCGACTCATGAATTCCACGGTGGCGACAAGAGATTGGGCCAGCTTTGTGATTTTGACCTCCCTGATCTTTCCGCACTGGAAACAGAAACAGAAACAATAGATTAATTTTAATTGTTCAATAGATAGATCAGAAATAAAAGAAGAACACACACATCTTTGAATAAAGAAACTAGATCATCATCTGTAGTTCCTGAAGGTAACCCCGACACAAAGACGGTTGAATTCTCCCGATCCCTAAATTAATTATAATTATTAATCGCACGACATTAAATCCGAGAGAATTAATATTCATTTCATACCTCTTCAAATGATCGGTATCCTCTACTGCAAGAACATTTATCAATAACTTTGTTCCAAAACAAAAGAAAATCATACGCACCCAATTTAGGACGCTTCACCGAGTCAGGTTCCTTCTCATCCTCCGCCTTCCTCTTCTTATCGCCTCCCTGACTCTCAATAATATTATCGACCATCCTCGGTTCAGACTGTGCCTCATTCGCACTTTCCACAACGGGTTGCACAGCTTCCACTTGCACATATTGCTGATTCGCTTCCATCCATGCCTGCTGAGCCTTTGCTGCTTCCTAATTGGGGGAAGAACCATTCAGCCGTTCAACTAACACTCAGAATGAAAGTTAAATTCGAGACTCACCCTGGCTCGTTTCCTCTCAAGCTTACCGGAAATCTCTTTAATCTTATCGAGACATGATTCAATTTCCTCAACAGAGCCCTGGAAATAGACCCATTCTTTCCATTTTTGCAAGAGGGGTTCGGGCCAGTCGAGGGGTTTGGAAAGCGCTTCTTGGAATACCGCGTTGACTTTATATTGACAGTCCTTTTGGGAACTGGGCGCCATTTTAGTGATGGAGTGTGGTTGAAATTAAACACTCACATGAGGAAATCGATGTACTTGCTCCATGCTAAATAACTATTCCTGTATTGCTTCGAGGCAACAGTGGATTCCCAAAGCTCAATGACTTCTGAAACATCCGGTTCCTCGAAACTCATAAACTAAGACCAATCAGTTTACAGTTGGATAAATATAAATAATACGTTCACGTACGAAGCGGGATAAAAATGTTTCCAGGGTCAATTGAGGATCCCCTTCTTTCGATGCTATACGATATCAGTACGAATGATGAAGTATAAACAAAACGAATCCTACCGCTTTGAACCATGGTAATGCCTTGCTCTATTGTATCGCAAATAACTGTGTATTCACAATCATCTGGAACGGATTAAAAAATATGCCCATAGAGAATCTATAAACGTGACTTACATTCAAGCATTTGACGACGCTCATATGAAGCCTTGGCCAAGAAAACTAGAATAAGCTCCTGGACTTCTTCCTGAAGAAGGGAGGTTGAAAGAGCCGTGGTGAATACGTCTACGAAATAAACGTGAGAAATAAATAAAACCACGAAACGAATTTCTCACCTGATATGCCCTCTGACTTTTTACCCTCCATTTCTTCATCTTCATCTTCATCTTCCTCCCCCTCCTCGTCGTTGCCTCGGCGTTCCTTTAAGGAATTTAAACAAAAAGGAATAAAAGCAAGCTAATAAGTCTCACAAGCGCCCTGATATATTTCGCCCAAATCTCTCCACATCCTGGAATACTCCTCGTAGCACGTCGAATGACGGCCAATTCCAATTCCCCGTTACCTCGTTGTCTCTGTCAGACAAAAACATTATTCTGGAATGAAGAACCAAAAAAAAAAAAATTTGGAAACATACAAGCGAATCAACATATTCACACCAGAAATATCGAAGGGTTTGTTCCAATTCTTTAACTTTCTCTGCATCGGCATTATCGACCAAGGCTTGCCAGCGACGACTGGCAAAGTCTGCGATGGCGCGTTCGTAGAGTGCGTTGATGAGTGTGTGGTTGGGAACTTTGACTTTTCCTTCGCTGAAGATGTAAGATTGGTAGGCGTCTTTGGTCAGAGAAGAGTCCTGCAAGAATCATCATTAGAATGTGTAATTTATTCGATTGTTAGACTCACGAGGTGGGCCTCATGGCGTTCCTTGAAGGACCACGCTTTCGCAGGGGCGGTGCGGAGTTGCGAAGCGGTTACTAGGCGGTCCTCATATTCACCTGGATCGAAATAGCTGGAAACCAAAGAAGAATAAGATTGTAGGGTTTGTTCGTTTTCTGGAAGGAAATCAGAAATAATCCAGAGTTTGGGATGAGCACTAACCCGAATGTGTTTGCTTAAGGCGTTCCAGATGTAATGTCTCGATATGACTTTTCAATACCTCTCTGAAAGGATATTAAGAGTGAGTTGCAAGTACAATGGCGGACCAACCTTTCTGGTGACGAGGGATCTTTCTCTTCCAAGCGAGCCTTTTCCCAATTAATTTGCAAGTCCCAAAGTTCTTGGCTCTAATAAGGGTATGTTAATATCGTGCAATGAATCATATAATCACGACTTACTTTGGTAATGTGCCAAGACCCTTGTAAAGCAGCAGCAGCGATAGCGGATCGCACCGCGTCTTCAGAGAGGAGGGGCTCCAAAGCCGGGTTGGTGGACGCAAAGGAGTGCATGAGAATTATGAATTTAATTTCTTTGGCAAGGATGGGTATTGCTACGCGTCTAGATCAGGATTTGCAACATTACATATAAACGTACAACTCACACAAACAATCGCCTGCGGCCTTTCTGAACAACTCCATCACCTCCAACAAAGCCTCGAGCGTGACACCCGACAGATCTAGGGTTACCTCCTCTGCACTTTCGAAACCATCCGGGATGCCTAGGTGTCGCAGTTTAGCCTGGAGATACGGCAACCATACTTGGTCAGTTGCGGCGTAGAACTGGGTCAAAAGCTGAGCGGCGCCCTCGAACTGGTCGGCAAGATCGGGATGGGTTGTAAGTTGGATATGTTTTGCATGTAATTGGAGAGAATGTGGAGATTCTGTCAAGGAAGTGAGTAGCTTACTCAGAGACTCGAGGGCTGCTTCGGTGTTCTGCATACTGGACGCGTTTGGGACGCGTGACACGATCGTCATGTGGGATGTCACGTCACGTCAGCCTGTGATTGCGTTCATCATAATGCACCGTTTACGACCAACGGTAAGTCTCAGTATCTGCTCCCGGGATACCATCTCATGCTCCACTAGATCCCCTTCCATAGATACCCCTCTCTTCCTCAGAGAGGCGCCCTCCGCCCTTTCTCCATCTCCTCTATCTCCATGTCTGAACAGGTACACTTCTAGTTCCTCCGAGCGAATTCCTCTTGGCTCATGTATGCACTAGAAATTCAGGACAGAACGTGACACATTCGGCGAGCTCAAAGTCCCAGCAGACCGCTACTGGGGGGCGCAAACCCAGCGGT
>Ga0157379_10002391_pt1 | contig 15675 bp, 12 predicted proteins | sample S25metaG_FD_121802 | JGI IMG/M metagenome (GOLD analysis project Ga0157379, IMG submission 121802) | Switchgrass rhizosphere microbial communities from Kellogg Biological Station, Michigan, USA - S2-5 metaG | ecosystem: Host-associated > Plants > Roots > Rhizosphere > Soil | place: USA... | reverse complement strand
ACGCCCGGCACTGTCACCGCATAACGTACCGCATGATTACCAAGCGCGCCTCGCAACACATATCTGGCAAGAGCCACACCGCCAATGGCGCCTAAGAACTGGGCGATGACATAGAGCCATGCATCCCAAAACTCAACTTTTCCCAAGCGATAAAAAGTGAAGGTGATTGCCGGATTGAAATGACCTCCTGACCGTTTGCCCCAGGGTGAGATCACAATTGCAATCGCCGTAGCACCCATGACCAACCCCATGAGCGCCCTGCGAGCTACGCCGCTGGAAATAGACTGCCGCACAATCGACCCTGGGTGCTCTAGCAATGTGGCGACCACGCACGCAACGAAGAGGTACAATCCCAGCTCACCCACTTCCATCAGATATTCCGGCCAATGGTGACGTACGCTGGCAATTGCGCTTAATCCATCAGATCGTCGAAGCGCGGTGGAGGGGCGCTGTACGCCGATATTCGTCACCGTCATGGCCCGGCCTTGTTTGTTTCGCAGCTGTTTCTAAAGAGTCCAACCAGCCTCTTAGCACGTGGGAGACCGACATTCAATGAAAGCAGCCGCGCCATGAGGACCTCCGCCTTCTCACAATCAGAGGCTTGCCACACAGAGGCAACTAGATGCCCTTGATTTCGCCGCCGTCGATCCGGACAGACGCGCCGGTCATCCATTTCGCGGCAGCCGACACCATAAATGCGAGCAGGTCAGCGATCTCTTCCGGATTCCCATAGCGACTAATCCCCACTCTTTCTGGAAATTCTTTCATCGCATCTTCCACGCTCATGTTGTGCGCTGGTGCCCACTTCTCCATGAACGATCGCCGCCGTTCAGTCATTACCGCACCGGGCACAATGCTATTGACCTGTACTCCATCTTTGATGCCTTGCTCAGAGAAGGCCTTCGCCAGCGCAGTGATGGCGGCATTCGTGGCTGCAACGGCCGCAAACCCAGGCTTGGGGTCGAGAGCTGCACTGCCCGACATAAATACGACCGAGCCGTTCGACGCCTTGAGCGACTGCCAGGCAAGTATCGTCAGACGCCTCGCGCCGTGCAACTTCAGCTCCATACCTGCTCGCCATTGTTCATCTGTCATCTCGAACAAATCGATTTGCGGCACGGCTCCCGCGATATTCAATAGGGCATCAATCCTGCCGAAGCGATCAAGAGTGGCCTTCACAAGCGTTTCTGCCGATTCGATCTTGCTCAAATCCAACTCGCAAATCAGTGGTTCCGCTCCCGCACTCTTTACGGTAGCCGCCACCTCTTTCAGCGCCTTCGCGTTCCGTGCAGCCAGCACAATCGAGGAGAAGTCACGGGCCAATCGAATCGCGGTGGATCGACCGATTCCCTGGCTCGCTCCGGTAACAATGGCAACAGAATTCACAACGTCTCCTCTTTCGCTGGGGGTACAGGTAAGCGAGTGCAATGTTCCCCTTTCCGCATACCGCCCCAAGCCTTGGCCTGGTAACTGCGGCCGTAGGTAGATGAGCAATACACAGCAGACCAATCCACAACCCGCCAAAGGATGCCAATACGCGACGCAGGCTGCACTAAGAAAGATCGCTAGTGTTATCCAGATAGCTGGCCGCATAACTCAAGGCCGTCGGCCGCAGCAGAGCTGACAGCTTCGTGTCGGCTGGCGGCTTCAAGTCCAGGACCATGATCGTGATAATCACCGAGAACACCATCCGAGAATGCGGTGAGCCGCTCTGTTGGGGTCCTTTTGTCCGTCATGATTCTGGTATTGCCCTTCCATTACTCATCCCGCGCAAGGGGGCCATATGGCCTGCTTTGCGGCCAGAATGATATCCACAACCTTCTGCGGTGCGCTGAGCAGTGGTGTGTGATCCACCGGTAGCGACCTCGTTGTTGCTCCCATTCGCTTCGCCATAAAGTGTTGTGTTTTGGGGTTGATCATGCGGTCTTCCTCCGCAACCAGGTACCACGAAGGTTTGGATCTCCACGCCGGTGTTGGAACCGGCTCTTGAATACATTTCAGCGCGATTGGCCTCTGCACGGCCGCGGACAATGCGATTTGCTCGGCTCTCGCATGGTGCGAGAAGGCATTTCTGAAGCCCTCGTCGGGCATCCAGATGAAACCGTCGGCGTCTGGGGCAAGTTGAGGTCCTTGAGGGTGCCGCTCATCACGATAGAAAACCTGGGCAACCGTCTCGCCCTCGTCTGGAGCTAGTGCGGCGATGTACACCAATGCCTTAAGACGCTCGTCATTCACGGTAGCGATAACAGCGCCTGCGTAAGCATGCCCCGCCAGAATCACAGGGCCGTCAGCACGGGCTATGGCACGCTTCAATGCGGCGGTGTCATCGCCGAGTGACGTCAGAGGAATAGGTGCCGCGATCACTCGTAAGCCTTCCCGTTCAAGGTCGAGAATCACTTCTCTCCAACTCGAGCCATCTGCCCATGCTCCGTGAACAGCAACCACCGTAATGCTCCTATCAACTGCCACGTGTGGCTTCCTTTCTCCTGGCTCAAGCCGCATTGGCACCACCTGGCGCGGCGCTCTGACCGAGAAACTTGCGCATCCGCTCTGCGATGAAGCCACTAAAGTCTTCCAGCGCGAAGTGACCGGTATCAATCAAGTGCAGCTCTGCTTTTGGGATATCTCTTTGGTAGGCCTTGGCCCCTTCGACGGTGAAGAATGGATCGTTCTTTCCCCAGAGTATCAGCATTCTCGGTTGTCGACTCCGGAAGTACTCATGCCAGCGATCATAGAGCGCGATATTCGATTGATAATTGTGAAGCAGATTGAGCTGAACTGCGGCATTGCCCGGACGATCCAGAAAAAACTGATCCATCGTATAAGAATCCGGGCTGATCCGGGCTGGGTCGGCGACACCGTGTGTGTACTGGAAGAAAGTCATATCTTTCGTGAGGAGATCGCGTACGGGCTTCTCGGTCTCGGAATTGCGATGCGTCCAGAACGGCTTCATCGGATCGAACGCGCCGCCGATACCTTCTTGGTAAGCATTTCCGTTCTGAACGACAATGCTTTGAATCGCATCCGGATGTTTTGAGGCAATCCGATACCCAACAGGCGCGCCGTAGTCCTGGACATAGATGCTGAACTGCTTCAGGCCCAGATTCTTAAACAGCAGGTCCTCGACGTGCGCTGCCAGATTGTCAAAGGTATATTCGAACTCCTGCACGCTAGGAGCATCGCTGTACCCGAAGCCCACGTAATCCGGCGCAATCACATTGAACTTGTCCGACAATTGCGGGATCAGGTCACGAAACATGTGGGACGAACTAGGAAAGCCATGCAAAAGCACGATCGTCGGCGAATTCCTTGATCCCGCCTCACGATAGAAGAGCTTTTGTCCCCGGACGTTGGTGTAATGATAAGTTGTCATGCCCTACCTCCGTTATGTTCAATCACTTTTGCTGCTATGAATTCAGAGAACGATACCTGTCGACGGACCAGGGAGTTGGACCGATCAGCAGAAGCGCCACGATGCAAGCAATGTAGAGCAGATCGCATTCGTATCCAGGTGGTCCGAACTGTGCTCTCCCTTTCTCAACGCTGATGAGTTTGATCGAGCTGAAGCCATAGGGTAGATGGACGGTGAAGATCGCAACCGCAAGCAGGATGATGGCCGGAATGCTCGCCAGAGAAACGAAGGCGTCAATCAGGAAAGCGATGCCTGAAACGATCTCGGTAGCGATTGTGACCCAAGCCATAAAGTGGGGCAGAGGAACACCGGTCGCGTGAAGAATGCCGGCGAACAGATCTGGGCCCTTGGACCATTTCGCCAGGCCGTGCGCCAGAAATCCGTAGCCAACAATCAATCGAAGCGGGATCCCCGCGTATGGAGCTAGCTTCGCCCTCAAATCCCGCCAGACCAATCTCTCCGTCGTGAAAGTAGACACGGTTTCGCTTCCTTAATGCCCCGTCGCTAACGCTTACCGGCGAGAACGCGACTGTCGTTTCCCCTCGATGTCGAGCACCATTTCTGGATGCACGTAATGCACCAACGAGAAGCAGGTGAATCGAAGGGAGGTGATTCGATTTAAGGGGTTGTGTTAATTGAGGATATCGAGATAAGAACAGCAACCGCATATCATTTTCGATGACGGAATTGTGACCAATCTCCGCCACTGACGGGTCCCGGTCGCGAGAAGTGTCTCAGCAGCCGTAGATCGAAGAAAACCGTTAATTCTAGGCGCTCTGTTTCTGGGAAGACACGGGGCGGCTGATGCGAAGCTTCCTCATCCGGTAAACCAATGATGTCCGCTTCATGCCAAGGCGCTGGGCGGCGCCATTCATTCCGCCGATTACCCAATTAGTTGTTTTGAGCGCGTGGAGAATGTGCTCTCGTTCAACTTCCTGAAGACCTGTTATGGGCACAAGTGATCCTGTCTGCGTGCTGAACGGTTCCAGTTCGGCGGTTGGTGCCCGCAGAACGGAGTGGGGAGAAAGGATCACTGCTCGCTCGATAAAGTTCTGCAATTCGCGAACGTTCCCGGGCCAGCGATAGCCCACAAGTGCATCCATCGTGGCTGAGGGGACTTCGCCGATTCTCTTGTTCATGCGCCCAGCGTGGAGGGCCGTGAAGTGCCAAACCAGTTTCGGAATGTCGTCGATTCGTTCACGCAGAGGGGGCACATTGAGGGGAAACACTTTCAGCCGATAGTAGAGGTCTTCGCGAAACGCCCCCTGCTTCACCATGGCGGCCAAATCACGATGTGTAGCCGCGATCAGGCGGACGTCAACCTTATGCGTGCGGTTACTGCCGAGTCTCTCGAACTCCTGCTCCTGTAAGACTCGTAGCAGTTTCGCCTGCAGTTCGAGAGGAATATCGCCAACCTCGTCCAGAAAGAGCGTCCCCTTGTTGGCCAGCTCAAAGCGCCCAGTTTTCTGTGCGATTGCTCCGGTGAATGATCCTTTTTCGTGCCCGAACAACTCACTTTCCAGAAGTCCGAGAGGGATCGCCGCACAGTTCAGTTTCACGAAAGCTCGATCGCGGCGACTACTCAAATTGTGGATTGCGCGCGCGATAAGTTCTTTCCCGGTTCCCGTCTCGCCCAGAATCAGGACGCTAGAATCCGTCGGCGCCACGATCGACACCAGATCCAACGCGGTTTTCAAGGCAGGACTGTCGCCCACGATTTTTCCAAATTCAGCGCGAATTTCCTCTTCGAGATACAGTCGTTGTCTCGTCTCCTTCTCTATATCCTTTATGGCCCTTTCGTAGTCCAATGCGTTTTCGACGGCAACGGCTACCTGGCGGGCTACCTGTTCAAGAAAGACGATGTCATCGCGATCGAATGCCCGCTCCGAACGCTTTAGGGCGGCCAACACACCCACCACGCCACCTCGGCAAACAAGCGGAAGGTCGCAACCCGACACCAGGCCCTCCGCCACTACCTTTTCATAGAAACGTCGACCGACGCTGTTGCCGAAACTTTCGGGGTCATCGCGCACATCTTCAAAGTTGTCGCAGTATTGAGTCTTGCCGGACCGGAAAGCTTTGCCACAGACCGAACCATGGATGGGAATTATGGTCCCGTCGCATAGGGAACCTCGCGCCTCAGGGTTGTACAACGTGGTTAAGCGCAATTCCCCGGTATCGGCATTGGGTAAGAGCATTGCACAAAAATCGCATCGCGTAACGCCCAGAAGATTGGTGGAAAGCACTTCAACCAGACGATGAAGGTCCAGATTGGATGTCATGCTGTTCGTAACTTCCAGAAGCAAGCGGAGCCGATCGCGTTCATGCTGCAACTCCTGCTCCCGGATGTGACGCTCAATCGCGACTCCCGCAATGTGGCTGGCATTCTCGATCAAATGAAGATCGGTGGAACCAGGGCTACGAGCTTCACGATAGAGGATCGCGAAGGTGCCGAGGACCTTACCTTTGCTAGCGAATAGGGGACGGGACCAGACCGAACGAATTCCATAAGGAGAAACCAAGTCACGATAGTCATCCCAAATGGGATCGCTCAGAATATCGGTCACATATACCGGCTCCCTCCGATAAACCGCGGTGCCACACGATGCACCCTTGGGACCAACGATCATGGGTCCCACATGAGCACTGAATCCAGGAAGACTGGGTGCCGTGGCGCAGCGGAGATGGGTTCCCTTCTCATCAGGAAGCCAGATCGTGCAAAACATGTCTTTGCCTTGGGATTCGACCAACTGGGCGATGATTGTCAGCACCTCAGGCAAAGGGGATCCGGCCAAAATCAACTTTAAGATGCTAAGGACAGAGTCGCTGGAGAAGAGCCCCGTTCCGTTTTGCGCGGGTTCTACACTCGCTAGTTCTTCTAAGGAAGATTGCGTCGATGGATTCATTGGCCCTCCTTGCCACTCCACAGAACTCCCCAGAAAAGAGTCAGCTTTTCCGGGAGCGGATCCCTGCTTTCGTGCCGCTTCGCCGGTTTTGGCAAATCATAGCGCCAGTCATGAACAGTAAAGACACTCCGTTTGTTTGTACCTCATCAGCGCGGTGATTTCAGCAGGAAAATTTAAATCTGCCCAAACCATTTCCATGTTTCAATCCGGCATGACACTCAGGAGATCAACGTTAACTTCACAGTCGCCATACAGTGATTGCCTGAGACGCGCAGAGCGTGCTTCGATAAGTTGTGGAGTGGTAGTCCGCTCTCGATGACCACACCGCACCTGTATCGCCCAATTCACTTTGGCACGACGAGAGGGCCGTTCGTGATAAGTTTCGAATCCACTATGCCGATCTCGACCCGGCGGTTGGCAGCACGCGCCTGTTCGCTGTCGCCTGGCACGCGCGGATCGGATTTGCCAAAACCCTTGGTGCTCATGATTGTCGGGGAAATTCCGGTCTGCATTAAGAAGTCGCGGACAGCTTCGGCGCGACGCTGTGAGAGTTGCAAGTTGTACGTCTGCGTGCCGATGTCGTCCGTATATCCGTAGACAGCAATCGTATACCCCTTGAGTGTCATGAGGATCCCGGCGATGCGATTGAGGATGTCGCGATATTCCGGTTTAATGTTTGCCTTATCAAAGTCGAAGCGAATCGATTTGCTGTCGAGCGTCATCACCAGGCCCATGGCGGTGCGACGCGTTTCGGCGATTTGCCCGAGAGCCTCTTGCAGCTGTGCAAGTTGCGCCTCTCGCTCTTGCCGATATTCCTCAGCCTGCTGTGTGGCTTGATCTGCCTTTTGCTGCTCGGCGGCGGCCTGCTGCCGCGCAAGTTGCGCCTGCGCCTCCGAGTTCGATTGATCCTGCTTCGCCAAGTCGCGCTGTTGAGCGGCTGCCTGCGCGTTCGCAGCCGCTTGCGAAGCCTGCTGAGCCAACGTCTGCGATTGCTCCTGTGCGTGCACGAGCAGCCGGCTGAAACCTTCCGTCTGCTGGCTGAGCCGTGCCACCTCGCGCTCCAGGCGACGGACCGAGATTAGATAAACAAACCCAAGAATCAAACTGAGCGCGATTGCGATCACTCCCAGAGCCAGCGCTAACTTCTCTTGAGACTTGGCAGGTGCCTGCTCAAGTCCACGCTCGTCCGGCTTCGGCGCCTCGCGTGAAGAGTCCATCATTCGGCAATCTTAACGTGCAATCCTAGATTGAGGCAAAACGAGAGCTCATGGCTGATCGGCGACTCGGAAGTGAAGTGAGTCAGAATTGTCACCATGGCAAACCCTAACGCAAAAGCGCGCGTTACGAGACCTGATCCAAATCATCGAAACTCCGCGATACGTTCCCTCTTGGAATGGGCGATCACACGGCAAAGGGCCCCTGCGGGAGGAGCGCGGTCGGGCCGCGCTGCCCCTTGAAGCCCCGGTCAGCCCTCGGCAGCTGCAGCGCATTGTCAGGCCGCAGAGAGCGCACTGATCGTAACGTAATATCCGTCCGGATCTCGGAGCGAAAACTCCTTGGTTTGAGTGTTCGGATTCACGTGTGGCTCCTCTTCGAGCCGATTGACGAGAGAGCGTGCCCTTTGAAGCGACAGCTCGAAATCATCGACACGAAAGAACAAGAGGAGTCCGTTGCCGGGGATCCCGTGATCGGGGCTTATCAATGAGGGATGCTCGTGGGCGCCCCATTCGTGGAGGCAGAGCAAAACAGTTCCATCTGCATCGAGGATTTGCCCAAAGTAATCATGGGCAGGAAGGGTAGCCGGCTGACCGAACAGAGCCTGGTACCATCGGAGGCTGCCCGGCACGTCGCCTACCCCTATGATCGTCCACGTGCGCTTCATCGGTCCCCCTCTGCGGACTAATTCTTATTTTATGCCGACAGGCGAGTCAGGCTAAACTCTGTCATCGCCTAGAGATAGATCCTCTCGGACTGGCAAATCGTCGGCAACTCGGCGCAATGTTCTTCTTTCCCATTGGCCCGTCTAACCAAACGGTAGATTTAGTACCGAATAGCTCTACACTTCGCGACAAGGCGGGAGCCATACTTAGCCGGGTCCTGTCGAATGGCGGGGATTGCGTTTCTCCCGGCTGAAATCGCCGCAGCCATCGTCTTGCAAAGACAGGGGACGATTGTCATTATGGAGGCATGAAGACTGTCTTCGAGGCAGCGGGTGGTAACGACGGCCTGCGACGTCTTGCCGGCGCCTGGCATCGTCGGGTGATGGCCGACGAGGTGGTCGGGCATGCCTTCAGCCACGGCTTCCACCCCCAGCATGTCGAGCGACTCGCCGCTTACTGGGCCGAGGCGCTCGGTGGCCCCAGCACCTATTCCGATTCCTATGGTGACGAGACTTCCGTCGTCAAGATGCACAGCGGCAACGGGGAGCACGACGAAATGGATCGCCGCGCGATTGCCTGCTTTGACCAGGCTCTTGCCGATGTTGGATTAGCCGACGACGGCGCGCTGCGACAAGTGTTGCACGACTATTTTGCTTGGGCGACCACGAAAACGATGTCCCGCTACCACAAGTCTGCCGATGATGTACCTAAGGGCCTTAGCATCCCACACTGGTCGTGGGACGGACTCCAGGTTTAAGACTCTACGGCTGACTTGCACCATACCGGACTTCATGTTGACTACTGTGGCGGAAGCACCCTGCCAGTCGAAGCGGTAGATGCTTGCTAACGCGCAGTGTTGATCCAACTGCTCAACCGCGTATTGTCGGCGACTCGGAAGTGAAAATGAGTCAGAATGGTCATCATGGCAAACCCTAGCGCAAAGGCGCGCGTTCAACGGAAATATGAAGCTCAGTATCGGGACCCGATCCAAGTGAAGGCCGGCGAGAGCGTTGAAGTGGGACGTGCGGATAACGACGATCCGGGTTGGCTCTGGTGTCGTGCCATGGATTGCCGCGAAGGATGGGTACCTGTCGAATTGCTTTCCGGGCAGGGAGCCCGGGCGGTCATGCGGGAAGACTACTCGGCGAAGGAGTTAGCCGTGTTCCCCGGCGACGAGGTGGAAGTCGAAAAAGCCTGCCACGGTTGGCTATTGGTCAGGAACGCGCAAGGTGAACGTGGGTGGATTCCGCTGTCCCACATAGACACGTAATCTTCGTGCCTGACGCCTGAGAATCCATCGCGTTGCAAAAGCCGACTTTCCCCGGGTGCTCCTTTTGGGAGGCGCACCCAGAGGTACAGGGACATAGAGGGACTTCGTGAGAGTCGCGACCTTCAACATTAATAACATCAATAAGCGGCTTGACAACCTCTTGGCTTGGTTAGCCAAAGCTGAGCCGGACGTGGTTAGTCTCCAAGAGCTCAAGGCGGAGCAGGGAGCCTTTCCCGTGAATGCTCTTCGAACTCTCGGGTACGAAGCAGTCTGGCAAGGGGAGCGTTCCTGGAACGGAGTAGCCATTCTCGCGCGAAACCACGCTCCGGTGCTGACCTGCACAAGCTTGCCGGGAAATCCTGAGGATCACCAGGCCCGCTACATCGAAGCGGCTGTTCAGGGAGTCCTGATCACTTCCATCTACCTCCCCAATGGGAATCCGCAGCCTGGACCGAAATTCAACTACAAGTTGGCCTGGTTTCAGCGCCTCATTGCCCACGCGGCCGAACTCATGGCGAGCGGTGCCCCCGTAGTGTTGGCTGGTGACTACAACGTCGTGCCGACACCGCAGGATATCTATCCGACACGATCGTTGGATAACAACGCGTTGATTCAACCCGAAAGCCGCCAGGCCTTTGCGCGTTTGTTGGCTCAAGGCTGGACCGACGCAATGCGGAGGCTACATCCGGACGGGCCGCTCTGGACATTCTGGGATTACAAATATGAGCGTTGGCCGAAGGACAAAGGCATGCGACTCGATCACTTTCTGCTCTCGCCGAAGGTGTCAGATCGGCTCGTGGATGGTGGTGTAGACCGATGGGCGCGTGGGCAGGTGAACGCCAGCGACCATGCGCCGACATGGATAGTGGTCGATCTCTAGACCAGAGCGTATAAATCACGAATTCATTTGTATTAAGCCGCTAAGAACAAGGGGATTCGAATGATGAGCCTCTCTTCGATGGAACAACAGTTTCGTACGAAGTGTCATTGCTGGTTTTGGGTACTCTCAGCATCTCCTGTATTGCGCGGACAACCGAGCTTGGGGTGATACCGTCAAAAAATACCCGGTACAGTTTTGAGAAACCCCCAACATAGTTGCCGTCGCCCGACTGGATTCCGGGGACACGCTCTCCGTTGGTGAGCAATCTCTGCGCCTTCGGCTTCGCTTGCTGAGTGCGTCCATCATAGGGCCGCTTTACACGTGCGAATCTATTCGAATTCGAACGAAGCCGGGGCAAAGCCGCTCAGGAAGAACTCGAATGAGCCGCCTCGGAGTGCAATCGGTGGACCCAGCGACTCCCCGCGTAGATCCACAGGTCTGGCGATGCGCGCGAGCGATCCGGAAGGGAGTTGCACGGTTACTTTGCCGGATTCTCCCGCGAGCTCCCATAACCGCAAGAGGGTCACTTTACCTTTTGACTTCTGCTTGAGGGCAGTGACCACCACGCCCTGCCGCGACACGCTAGCCCCTGACCGACTGTTCTTGCATCTTTATCGGCCCCCTTTCCCCATCAAAAACTCAAGTGCAGGCCGAATTGGATCTGCCGTGGCGGGAGCACGTTGGACGTGACCTGTCCGACCCCCGCAACACCGATCGTAGTGTTGGGCGGCCCATAGTTTTGAATGTTGAAAACGTTAAAGAATTCCGCCCGGAAGGAAACGAGAAACTTCTCACCAACGGGAAAATTCTTGAATACCGAAAAATCCGCGTTATACACGGACGCCGACCGCAAGACGTTTCGTCCAAAGTCTCCGTAGGAATTTACTGGTACCGCGAACGCATTCGGGTCGAACCACTCATTTATGGTCGGGTGTGCGGGGTGTGGATCTCCTACGATGTTCGGCCTGGCGTAGTTCCAAAACGAGAGAGTGTTGCCGATATTGGCTACGTCGCCTACTACCGACAGGTTGTAAGGTTGGCCGGAACGTAATTGCACTATGCCGTTGACTTGCCAATTGCCTAGAACCTGACTCGCGACCCCCTGGCTGAGATATCGTCTGCCCCTACCGAAAGGAAGGTCCCAAACCCCGCTGATCGAAAGAAAGTGTGGAATATCATACGCAGAAACGCTTCGACTTCTTTCCGGGTGGTAGGGGTCTTGCAACCCCGATGAGCCGCCGGGACCGTTCTCGACGTCGAACCAGCCGCTGCTGCCCGTGTCAATGGATTTCGACCAGGTGTAGGAAACCAGGTATTGAAAACCATCGGCAAAGTGGTGCTCTAGTTTCGCTTGCAAGGCATTATAGTTGCCATTTCCGCGCGACGTGCCAAAGAACGGTGTGACGGTGTACCAGGGGAAGGGTTTTGCTCCGCCAGGGGTCGTTGCGGTATTGAACAAGCCCGTGAGATCGAGGCGATCGTTCTTACTCCCAACGTACCCGATCGAGACTGCCAAGTTCTTGCTCATCTCCCGCTGGATTTCCACATTCCACTGTTGTGACCTCGCGTCTTTGTGGTGCGGGTCCATGAACCAGCTCGTTTGATTCCAGGGCGAAGGATCGGGCAAGCGAGTACCCACGGTACTGAAGGTTTGCTCGACAGTTGTAAGGGGCTGCCCCAATTGATTGGCGGGCGCATTGGTGAATCCGGAACCAGTGGCGGGCCAAAAATTCGAAAAGCCTTTCCAATCCTGCTCAATGCCCGTGAGCGGGTCGTAGACTATGCCGTAGCCTCCCCGGACCACCATCTTAGGAGATACCTCCCAAGCGATGCCCAGGCGTGGGCCCCAATCGTCCCACTCGGGAGCCGGTCCCCAAGACCGCCCATAGGGCGAAAGCTGAATCTTGTCGCCGTCAGGAATGCTTCCCAATGTACCGTCGCCGGGGATACAAGGCGAGACCCCGGTCTGACTGCAGGGCGGCGGCAGTTTGTCCGCACCAATCCACCAGTGACCATCTGAATTCGGGCCGGCGTTGAGGGTCCCAGATGACGGGTCAAAGGGACGCCGATGATCGAATCGCAGCCCATACGTCACTGTCAGATTTCTGCGTACCTTCCATTGATCCTGGAAATAGGACGCCCAGGAGGAAACGCGGTTATGGATGGATAGTGTGGCTGTGTTATTCAGCTGTGAAGGAAGTCCGAGCAACGCTGATGCCAGGGATGAGCCGGTTGTGCCGACCTGCTTTGGGTCCCCCGTAGTAGCGTCAGCGAAATTGTACCCGCCATAAGGAGGGCTGTCGCTGTCATTTCCCTGCTTGATGTATTGAAAGCCGAATTTGAACTGGTGCCCGCTATGGGTCCAAGTCAAACCGTGAGAGAAGCTGGTAACCGGGCTCTCGATGGTGTTTGCATTCTGAATCCCAGGGTTTGCAGAAAGTGCGCCGCCCCCAAAGGGGGCGGAGAGACCGATTGTAGTTCCACCCGGACTGGCAAATCCCAACGCTAGCATCGGTGCGATGCCATTCGCATCGCTCTGCTCGCGCAAAAAGGGTCGCTGCGCGCGTCCAATACGATTGTCCAGCAACAGCGAAGAGCTAAATACGTGGGTCCAACCCACCCCAATATTGAGGGCTGGCACCGAGTTAGCAAAGGTTCCTGAAATGTCAAAAGGCACGACGTCAACCACGTTGACCCGATCGTAGCGAAAGAACAGGTTGTCCCTGCTGCCGAGTTGCTCGTCAATGCGGAAGTTATAGTGATCGGAATTATTTACATGGGGATCCGTGACAATGGCGTTGAATACCCCACCGCCCGCGAGGTTGGGTCGCGCGTAGTAGGTCTTGATGAAATTCACCATGGTCGGATCAAGCCGGTCCGTCGGAATTACGTTTCCGGGGAACGGGTCCCGAATGAACTGACCGGGATTGGCGGGATCAGGCCGCGTTGTGGCCGGGTCAAATATTGGATTCGTCAGGGTTGAATTGGAAAAGTCACCGGCGAGTTCCGCATCGGTGGGCACTGTGTACTTGGTCTGAGCCGCCTGACTGAACCGCCAGCCCTCGTATGAAAACGTGAAGAACGTGCGGTTACGTCCGTTATACAGCTTGGGAAGCAAAACTGGTCCACTCACCATTGCGCCAAACTGGTTCTGCCGAAAAGCGGCCGGCGGGGCGGGCGAACCGTCGGGATTGACATCCTTGAAATGGTCGCGCGTGTCAAAAATATTATTGCGGAGGAATTCCCATCCACTGGCATGAAGCTGATTGGTCCCACTGCGGGTTACCACGTTGACGACCCCGCCCAGCACGCTGCCATACTCTGCCTGATCGTTGTGCGATTGCACTTTGAACTCTTGCATAGCGTCGATGATAGGCGGCATGATATATGCGCTGGTAGTCAGTTCCGTGTTAATCACACCATCCAATAAATATAAGTTGGACCGGTTGAACTGGCCTTGGATTGACGGTTGGGCGATGCTTGCGGTAGGCACGGCGAGATTGGCGAGATCATTGACTCCGACGCCCGAACTCTGTGACGTGCTGATGGGCGTGGCCCCGGGGGTCAAGGTCAACAGTTGACTAAAGTTGCGTCCACTCAGCGGCAACTCGTGGATGGCCTTCTGGGCGATCACCGTGCCAAGGTTCGAGCTGGTAGTCTGGATCAGGTCCGCACCTGATTCAGCGGTCACCGTAACCGACTCCGCCGTGGATCCGACCTGCAATGTGAAATTGCGGGAAAGGTTTTCCTGCACGTTGAGCGTCATACCCGTAACTGACACTGTCCGAAACCCCATCTTGTTTACGGTCATGAGGTAATTGCCTGGGTTCAGCGACGGCAAGGCGTACACGCCCTCCCCATTTGTTTTCACAATCGTGGCGACGCCGGTATCGGTATTCTTGATTTGGACTTCGGCATCTGCAATGGCGGCATTGCTCTGGTCGGTGACACGTCCGGATACCGAGGCTTTCTCAGTCTGTGCAAGCGTGCGCTGCGAAGCTAGACTGACAAGAAAAATCCCAAGAACAACCAGCAAAACAAAATACCCACGGAAGCGAGAACGGCACTCGTTGCCCACGGCATTCCTCCTGTTTGCTAAGTATTCCTGCCGTGTCCACAATTTGTCCCAAGTGATCGAGAGCATTCAGAAAAGATCCGGTTTCTTTCGCAGGAGTGCGATGGGAAGAAGCGCATCAGCATCGCGACGTGGAAGCGAACTAGTTTAGGGGTGGTTCGGCTGCCCGCGCAGGTAGGCATACATCAGGCTCGAACCCTCAGGATGCAAAGAATCACCATCCGGACGGCCAAAGGTGACGAAGACGGAATCAATCTCGCGCAGAATCTTCGCGTCGTCGCATTTAAAGACCCAACGACGCTGGGCCTTGTCATCCGAATAGAAAATACCCAGCCTCTGAGCTTGTCGGTTTGGTCCTTCCTTTTTTGCCCAGACCTGGTATTGATAGTTGGCCTTCTGCATCTTTGCTTCGTTCAAGTCGTACGCGTAGAAGATGAGGGACTTGCCCTCAGTGAAAAAGATCCGGCCAAAGGCAGGGCGTGCCTTCCCTCGGCCATCCGTATCTACGACATCCACGATGTGAAGGTTTCGCGCGCCCATCAGGTCCGTAACGTCATGGCCCAGGCTGAGCAGTTGGCGTTCCTGATCCAACGCGACCGACTTCTCCTTCAGCCCGGCCTCGAGATCATGGAGCTTGACCTGTTCAGCAATCAGCGTCGACTCCATCTCGGCAGCACGCTGATGTTGGGACATCGCTTCCTGCTGCGCATTCGCGACCAGAGCTTGGGAATTGGTGAGTTCGCGCTGAACCTCTCGAAGTCGTAGCTCCAGTGCGTCGCGGTTCGATGCCAGCGACCGGCGATCCTGGGATGTGGCTTTCAGATCCGCCTCACTCGCAACCAGTCGATCATGCGCGTCGCGCAGTTCGCCGCTTAAGTGTTCCAGCTCGGCTTGGAGCTTCAGGTTAGCGTTTGCCAGCTCAGCGATACGTAGATCGGCGGCCGTAACCGGAGCCGGGTTCTTGGGAAGACTAAGTTGTGACTCCAGTCGACTGCCGGCGTGATTGAGTGAATCTCTCCAGTAAAAGTAACCAGTCGATGCCAATGCGGCGAAGAGTAAGGTAGCAGCGATTGCGGCGGCAGGCATCCGCCACGCAATGGCTCGCGAAAAGGCGAACGGAATCGCGGCCGGCAGCTCCACAGTTTCTTCCACATCGCGGGAGAACGTGATGCCTTCCCGTTCGGCACGATCAAGGAAGCGGCGGATGAAGAGTTCCGAGTCGATGCATTCCTCAATGGCTTTCGGCGAGATT
>Ga0157379_10002390_pt1 | contig 15680 bp, 14 predicted proteins | sample S25metaG_FD_121802 | JGI IMG/M metagenome (GOLD analysis project Ga0157379, IMG submission 121802) | Switchgrass rhizosphere microbial communities from Kellogg Biological Station, Michigan, USA - S2-5 metaG | ecosystem: Host-associated > Plants > Roots > Rhizosphere > Soil | place: USA... | reverse complement strand
CGAAGTCCGAGCCGGAGATGGAGTAGAACGGCACGCCCGCCTCGCCGGCCACGGCCCGGGCCAGAAGGGTCTTACCGGTACCGGGCGGGCCGTACAGCAGCACGCCCTTGGGGATCTTCGCGCCGATGGCCTGGAACTTGCCCGGGCTCTGCAGGAACTCCTTGATCTCCTGGAGCTCCTCGATGGCCTCGTCGGCCCCGGCCACGTCGCCGAACGTGGTCTTCGGGGTGTCCTTGGTGATCAGCTTGGCCTTCGACTTGCCGAAGTTCATCACCCGCGAGCCGCCGCCCTGCATCTGGTTCAGCAGGAACAGGAAGATCAGGATGACCAGCAGGAACGGCAGCCAGCCGACGATCAGGGCGAGCAGCGAGCTGCCCTTGGGCACCTCGACCGTGTAGCCCTCGGGCAGGTGGCCCGCCTTGTACTCGTTCTGCAGCAGCTGGGCCAGCGCGGTGCCCTGGTTCTGCACCCAGGAGGCCTGCAGGGGCGGGCCGCTGACCGGCGTGACCTGGATGGTCTGCTGGTTATCGATGAGCAGCGCCGACTTGATCTTGCCCTGCTGGATCTGCGAGATGACGAAAGACGTGTCGGCCTGCTTGTAGGCGGTGCCCGAGCTGGCGTACTTGTAGACGAAGAAGAACAGCAGCAGGACAACGAGAACGGCGACAAACGGCCCGCGGAAGTAGCGCTTTAGATCCATCGAATGATCGGCCCGCTAGTCTCGGGCCGGTCCCTCCTGACGAGCCTCGTAACCCGCCGACCTCCGGCGGGAGTCCTTTGCGTTCCTCTGGTCATGCGCAGCTTCCCGATCCTCCCGGCCGATGCGCAGGAATACCTGAAGGTACACCGGGCCGGCCCATGCCGCCTCCGGAGAGGCCAGCTCACGTGCGTACGAGCCCACGGGCAGGTGCTCACCTGGCACGCCTCTACCCCGGTGAACGTATTTCAGCGGCGGAAGTGTTCCCCCCGTACACATGCGGCGCGAGGGTCCCGATGAAGGGCAGGTTGCGGTAGCGCTGCGCGTAGTCCAGGCCGTAGCCCACGACGAACTCGTTGCCGATGTCGAACCCGGTGTAGGCGACGTGCACCTCGGTGCGCAGCGCGGCGGGCTTGCGCAGCATGGTGCAGATCTCCAGGGACGCCGGGTGCCGCGACTGCAGGTTGCCGACCAGCCAGGACAGGGTCAGACCGGAGTCCACGATGTCCTCCACGACCAGCACGTGCTTGCCGGTGATGTCGGCGTCCAGGTCTTTCAGGATGCGGACCACGCCGGAGGACTTGGTGCCCGAGCCGTAGGAGGACACGGCCATCCAGTCCATCTGCACCGGCAGGTGCATGGCCCGGGCCAGATCGGCCATGACCATGACCGCGCCCTTCAGCACGCCGACCAGCAGCAGTTCGCGGTCGGCGTAATCGGCGTCGATCTGCGCGGCCAGCTCACGGATTCGCGTCTGCAGATCATCGGCGGTGATCAGGACCTTGTCCAGGTCGCTGGCGAGGTCAGTCGCGTCCACCCGCGCCCTCCGCGTTTGCTGTGCCGTCGGCCTGCTCCGCGCGAGCCGGCGCGGTGAACAGCAGCTTGCCATACCGCCGCGTGCCCCGGATCCCCCCGGGCAGGTCCGCCCAGCGCTGCCCGTGCCAGCCGGTGACCAGCCCGGCCAGGCTGGCCACGTGCCGGGCGGACAGCGCGCCGCGCGGGCAGCCCGCCTCCGCCGCGGCCTGGTGCAGCACCCGGGTCCTGATGGCCTCAGGCAGCGCGGCCAGTCCCGCCGCATCCAGCCCGCCGTCGGCGTCGGTTAGCCGTTCTTTTTGTATAACGGCTAGCTGGTCGAGTACCTCGTTGTCCGCACGCAGCAGATCCGCGGTGCGGGCCAGGGCCTCGGCCACCCCGGGCCCGAGAGCCCCGGCCAGCGCCGGCAGGGCCTGATGCCGGACCCGGGCCCGGGTGTAGGACGGGTCCTGGTTATGCGGGTCGGCCCAGGCCGGCAGGCCCTCGGCGGCGCAGGCCGCGGCGGTGACCTCCCGCCGGACGCCGAGCAGGGGCCGCAGGTAGCGGCCGGACACCGGGGCCATCCCGGCCAGCGACCGGGCCCCGGACCCGCGGGCCAGCCCGAGCAGCACGGTCTCGGCCTGGTCGTCGAGGGTGTGGCCGAGCAGCACGGCCACCGCGCCCAGCCGGCCCGCGGCGCCGTCGAGCGCGGCGTACCTGGCCGCGCGGGCGGCCGCCTCCGGGCCGCCGGGCCCGTCCGCGCTGACCGTCTCCGTCAGCACCGGGTCCAGGCCCAGGCCGGCCAGCGTGTGCGCGACCCGGGCGGCCTGCGTATCCGAGCCGGGCTGCAGCCGGTGGTCCACGGTGACCCCGCCGGCCGAGAGACCGGCCCGGGGTGCCTCGGCCGCCGTGGCGGCGGCCAGGGCCAGCGAGTCCTGGCCGCCGGAGCAGGCCACGAGCACCAGGGGCCGGCTTACCCCGCCGGCCGGGGCCGCCAGCGTGGCCAGGGCCTTCCGGACGGCGAGCCGCACCTGGGCGACGGCCGGGTCGGGGCCCATCGGCAGCGGGCCCCGGTCAGCCGGCTTCGGCGCGCGCGGGACCGCCGCCGCCGTCGACCCGCTCCAGCCACAGCCCGGGGCTGGCGATCTCGGCCGCGGTCGGCAGCGATTCCGGCGAGTCCCACACCTTGTTGAAGGTGGCCATGCCGGCCTCATCCACCACGGTGCGGACGAACCGGGAGCCCTGCTCGTACTGCTTCATCTTCAGGTCGATGCCGAGGATCCGGCGGATTGCCTGCTCCATCCGGCCCGCGCTGGTGCGCCGGTTGCTGAACCGCTCCCTGATCTGCGCCACGGACGGGACCACAGCCGGGCCGACCGCGTCCATCACGTAGTCGCCGTGCCCTTCGACCAGCGTCATCACCGAGGTGAGCCGCTCCAGGATGGCCCGCTGCCGCGGGTTCTGGATGGCCTCGATCAGGCTGTCCCCGTCGCCGCCGCGGACCGCCCCGGCCACCGCGTCCGCGGCGGACCGCAGCCGGTCCAGGATCGACGCCGGGTCCAGGTCGGAGGCCAGCAGGAACTCGGTCATCTGCTGCTGCACGAACGGGCGCAGCCAGGGCACCGCGGTGAACTGGGTGCGGTGGGTTTCCTCGTGCAGGCACACCCAGCGGCGGAAGTCGTGCGGGTTGACCCCGAGCTCGCGCTCCACCATCACGATGTTCGGCGCGACCAGGGTCAGCCGCCCGGCCGGCGCGGTGCTTTCCGGCTGGTCCGGGTCGGGCGGCAGGAACAGCTCGTACTGGCCGAGCACCCGGCTGGCCAGGTAGGCCAGGATGAGCCCGGCCTGCATCCCGGTGACCCGGGAGCCGACGGAGGTCAGCAGCCCGCCCTGACCGCCCGGCGCGCGCTCGCGCATCCGCTCGGCGAGCGGGTCGAGCACGACCCGGAAGCCGTCCACGTTCGCGCGGATCCACCCGGGCCGGTCCACCACCGCGACCTTGCCGTCGTCGGCGAACGCCTCCATGCCGGTGACCTCGCGGACCGGGCCGGCTGCGGCGGCCGCCAGCTCGCGCAGCTCGGCCACTACCTTCCTGGCCTCGGACCGGCTGATCTCGGGGCCCGGCCGGACCCACCGGATACCGGTCGAGGTGGCCACGTCCCAGTCGATCATCTGCTGGCTGCTCACCCTCCCACCGTACGTCGCCGCGCGAGCCCGCGACGCCATCCTCAGTGGCAGCCGCAGCCCGCGAGCTTGGCGGCGAGCTGGTCGATGGCTGCGCCGGCCGCATTCAGCTGGCCCTTGGGCACCTTGTCGGCCATGAACGCGAAGGCCAGCAGCTGGCCGTTGGCCGCGGTGGTGATCCCGGCCAGGGTGACCACCCGGCTCAGGTTGCCGGTCTTGGCCCGGACCACGCCGCTGGCGGGCGGCCCGGGCGAGCCGAACACGCTGCCGCCCGGCGCGAGCGTGCCGCTGAAGCCGGCCACCGGCAGCCCGGTGATGGCCGGCCGCAGCCCCGGCTGGCGGCCTGAAGCCGCCAGCGTGACCAGCTGGACCAGCGCCTGCGGGGTGATCAGGTCCTGCGGGGACAGCCCGCTGCCGTCGGTCAGCGTCAGGCCGGTAACGCCCAGCCGCCGGTCCGCGGCCATCACCGCGGCTGCGGCGCCGCTGAACGTGGCGGGCTGGTGCGTGGCGATGGCCACCTGCCGGGCCAGGTCCTCCGCGATCACGTTGTTGCTCTCGATCAGCATCCACTGCACGATCTGCGCCACCGGCGGCGAGGCCACGCTGGCGATGGTGGCCGCACCGGGCCGCGCGGTAGCAGGCTTGGCCGGGCCCTGAACGGTGATGCCGTCCCGGCTGAGGTAGCTGGCGAAGGCCGCCGCCGCGTCCGCCGCCGGGGTCAGGGAGCGGGGCCGGAAGTTGCCCGGGTCGTTGGCGTCCTGCGGCTGGCCGTCCGCGGTCAGCCGGCCCTGGTCCACCTCCAGCGCGGTGATGGCGGTGACGTTGCCGGTGCTGATGTAGCTCGGCGGCCAGCCCGGGCCAAGGTCCGGGCCGGAGAACAGCGAGGTATCGTACCCGAGCTGGACCGCGTGGAGGTGCTGGGCGTGCAGCCGCCGGGCGGTGGCCGCGGCCAGCGCGGACAGCGACGCGGGGCGGGGGTAGCTGCCCGGCGGCGGTGGTCCCGCGGTCAGCGTCGGGTCGCCGCCGCCGACCAGCACGATCTGGCCCGGGCCGGATCCGCTCACCACCGTGGTGCGCAGCTGCCTGCCGGGCCCGAGCACGGCCAGGCTGGCCACCGCGGTGGCGAGCTTCGCGGTGGAGGCCGGCGTGGCCGGGCGGGTAGAGCCGCTGTCCAGCAGCACCTGCCCGGTGTCCAGGCTGGTCACTAGCGCGGCAGGGTCCGGGCCGAGGGCGGGCAGGGCGAGCGTGCCGGACAGCGCGGCGGACAGCCCGGCCGGGGTGACCGGCGGGCCGGTCGGTGCGCTGGCCGGGCCGAGCACCACCGGGGAGCCGGTCACCGTGTGCGTAGCCACCGCCGGGATCTTCCACAGCGCCAGCCGCTTGGGCAGCAGCCTGGCCACCGCGGTGCCGGCCGCCAGCGTGAACGCAATCAGCAGGGCCAGGCACACCAGGGCCACCCGGCCGAGCCGGCTCGTCACCCGTCCGCCGTTCGCGAGATGCTGATCACCTGCCCCATTCCCGACCGGCCAGGGAGCGCAGCGTGGAGTTCGATGTCGTCATTGAGATCCCGAAGGGGACGCGGAACAAGTACGAGATGGACCATGAGACCGGGCGTATCAGGCTGGACCGGATGCTGTTCACGTCGACCCGCTACCCAGCCGACTACGGGTTCGTCGAGGACACGCTAGCCGATGACGGGGACCCGCTGGACGCGCTGGTGATCCTGGAGGAGCCGACGTTCCCCGGCTGCCTGATCCACTGCCGGGCGATTGGCATGTTCCGGATGCGGGACGAGAAGGGCGCGGACGACAAGGTGCTGTGCGTCGCGTCCACCGACCCGCGGATGGCCCATCTGACCGACATCAGCGACGTGCCGGCCTTCGACCGGCTGGAGATACAGCACTTCTTCACGGTGTACAAGGCGCTGGAGCCCGGCAAGGAGGTCGAGGCCGCCACCTGGGTCGACAAGGCCGCGGCCGAAGCCGAGATCCAGGCGTGCCGGGAGCGGCTGGCCGCGGCGGGCTAGCCGGCCGCCCGCCAGGCCAGGGGCTGTGCTGCGGTGCAGGCCGCAGGGCATGCGCGCCGCCCCGCGATGAGCGACACTGTGTGCAGGAAAGCAGGCGAGGAGGCAACCGTGGACCACGCGTTTGACGTGCTGCGGCGGTCCCCGCTGTTCGAGGCGCTGGATCCGGCCGACGCGGCGGCGCTCCAGGCCGGCATGGCGACGGTGGATATCGCGCGCGGCGAGGTGCTGTTCGCCGAGGGGGCCTCAGGCCACGAGCTTTACGTGATCATCGACGGCAAGATGAAGCTGACCCGGGCGGCCGCGGATGGCCGGGAGAACCTGCTGCAGGTACTCGGGCCCGGCGAGATGTTCGGCGAGCTGTCCATGTTCGACCCGCGGCCGCGCACCTCGAGCGCGGTGGCGGTAACCGACACCCGGCTCGGCTCGCTCGACCACGATTTCCTGCGGCAGTGGCTGACCGGCCGCCCGGACGTGGCCCTGCACCTGCTCCAGGCGCTGGCCCAGCGGCTGCGGCGGGCCAACGACGTGACCGCCGACCTGGTCTTCACCGACGTGCCCGGCCGGGTCGCCAAGGCCCTGCTGGACCTCGCGGACCGGTTCGGCGAGCCGCAGGACCAGGGCCTCCAGGTGCATCACGACCTCACTCAGGAGGAGCTGGCCCAGCTGGTCGGCGCGTCCAGGGAGACCGTGAACAAGGCACTGGCCGACTTCGCCGCCCGCGGCTGGCTCCAGCTGTCCGCCAAATCGGTGCTGCTGCTCGAGCCGGAGCGGCTCCGCAAGCGGTCCCGCTAGGGCCTGGCGCTAGGGTCTGGCCTGCGCGTCCCCGGGCAGTTCGCCGAGCTCGGCCAGGTAGCCGAGCTGGGCCCGGACCGACATCTCCGCGGCGGGCCAGAGCACCCGGTGCACGTCCGCGTACACCCGCTCGACGATCTGCGCGGGGGTGCGGTCCCCGGCCGCCAGCGCGGCCCGTACCTCGGCCAGCCGCTCAGCCCGGTGCGCCAGGTAGTAGTCCAGGGCGCCGGCCGGGTCGGCGAGCAGCGGGCCGTGCCCGGGCAGCAGCACGCGCAGGTCCTGCTCGCCGGCCAGCTCCCGCAAGAGACGCAGCGAGTCCAGGTACGGGCCGAGCCGGCCGTCGTCGGCGATCACCGTGGTGCCGCGGCCCAGCACGGTGTCGCCGGTCAGCACCGCCTGGTCGGCCTCGACCAGCAGGCAGGCCGAGTCGGCGGTGTGCCCCGGTGTGCCGATCACCCGTACCTCGCAGCCGGCCGCGGTGAGCACGTCGCCGGGGGCCAGGCCGCCGTCGCCCAGCCGCTGGGCCGGGTCCAGGGCCAGCACCGGGGCGCCGGCCAGCTCGGCCAGCCGCCGCGCCCCCTCGGAATGGTCCAGGTGCCCGTGGGTCAGCACGATCTGGCTGATCCGCTGGCCCGCGGCGGTCGCGGCGCCGTGCACCCGGCGCAGGTGCCCCTCGTCGTCCGGGCCGGGGTCGACCACGATCGCGGTGGCCGAGCCGGGCTCGGCGATCAGCCAGGTGTTGGTGCCGTCCAGGGTCATCGGGGACGGGTTGGGTGCCAGCAGGCAGCGGACCCGGTCGGTGCCGGAGCCGTCGATCCGCGGGTCCGGACCGGTCATATCGGCTGCTCCTCACCGTTCAGATGCAGCTTGAGCCCCTGGCTGGTGAGCGTGACCTCGGGCCGCATGGGGGTGATCTGGCGGCGGGCGCCGAGCACCCCGTCGACCGTGCCGCACGCGTCCAGCTCGCCCAGCGTGATCCGGGTCGGCAGCATCAGGAAGATCTCCCGGCGCTGGCCCGCGGCGATCGCGTCGGCGGGCCGGACCCAGGTCACCCCGGCGGCCTCGCCGCCCACGTCCCTGGTCCGCTGGCCGGGCGGCAGCGCCGCGGCGAAGAACCGGGTGTCGTAGCGGCGCCGCTCGAGTTCCGGGGTGATCCACCGGGACCACGGCCGGAGCAGGTCGCTGCGCAGCATCAGCCCGCGCCGGGTGAGCAGGCCGGCCAGCGACTGGGACCGGTCGAGCAGCGCGTGCCGGTCGGCCTCCCAGTCCTCCGCCGTGGTGTCCGCGACGACCTCGTCCGGGGACGGCCCGGCCAGCAGCACCCCCGATTCCTCGAACGTTTCCCTGACCGCGGCGCAGACCAGGGCCCGGGCCGCGCCCGGCGGCACGCCGAGCAGGCGGCCCCACTCGGCCGCGTGCGGGCCGGTCCAGGCCAGGTCCGCCTCCGCGTCCCGGCGGTCGACCGAGCCGCCGGGGAAGACATAGGCCCCGGGCGCGAACTTCATCGAGGACTGCCGCTTGAGCATGTAGACCTCGAAGCCGCCGCCGGCGGGCTGGCCGGCCCCGCCCGCGGGACGCACCAGCATCACGGTGGCCGCGTCCCTGGGCACGGCCGGCTCGGCCCGGCCCTCCATCACCTCTTTGGCGTGCCCGGCCAGCTCCCGCAGGAACGGGGCCGCCTGGTCCTCCTCGCCCGCTGCCACCTTTTGACCCTCCGGTTCCGCGGCCCGACGGGCCGTGCTGGATGGCCCGTGCTGGATGGCTAGTGCGGACGGCTAGCCGTCCACCTCGGCGATCAGCTCGACCTCCACCGGGGTGTCCAGTGGCAGCACGGCCACGCCGACCGCGCTGCGGGCGTGCTTGCCGTTCTCGCCGAACACGTCCTGGAGCAGCTCGCTGGCGCCGTTGACGACCAGCGGCTGGCCGGTGAAGTCCGGCGCGCTGGCCACGAAGCCGAGGACCTTCACGATCCGCTTGATCCGGGACAGCCCGCCGGCCACGTCCGCGGCGGCGGCCAGCGCGTTCAGCGCGCACAGCCGGGCCAGCCTGGCGGCGTCCTCCGGGCTGACCCCGGCGCCGACCTTGCCGGTCCCCTGCAGCTTGCCGTCCACGATCGGAAGCTGGCCGGAGACGTAGACGTAGTTGCCTGTCCGCAGCGCGGGCACGTAGGCCGCGGCGGGCGGGGTGACCGGCGGCAGGGACAGGCCCAGCGCGGCCAGCCGCTCCTCGGGGGATCCGGGGGCGCTCATGCCGACGGCCGCTTCAGGTAGGCGACCAGCTGCTCCGCGCCCGGCCCGGGGATCACGGTGACCAGCTCCCAGCCGTCTTCCCCCCAGGTGTCCAGGATCTGCTTGGTCGCATGCACCAGCAACGGCACCGTCGCGTACTCCCATTTCTGCATGAGCAGACTCTAGCGGGGCCGGCCTGGGCGGCCCCGGGCAGCGCCGGGTGCGCCTACGCGCCCGTGCTTCCGTCGCCCGTGCTTCCGTCGTCAGAGTTGCCGGCGGGCTTGCGCCGCCGGGAGGACGTGGCGGGCCGCTTCGCGGCGCTGGCGCCGGACGCCGTGGTGCGCCGCCGGGGGCGCGGTGCGGGCGGGTCGCCGTCCGCGGGCACGGCGGGCATCTCCTCAGTCCCGGCCGCGGCCGGGGGCACGGCCGGCATCTCCGCGGTCGCGGGCGGCTCCGGCACCGCCGTCGTGGCGGTGGTCTCGGCCAGCGGGTCGGGAGTGACCTCCGGGGCTGTGTAGGGCCCGGCGTCGAACGGCGGCGCGTCCTGCGTCAGCGGAGCGAACGACGCGGCCTGCGGCGGGCCGTTCAGCGGGGCGAACCCGGCTCCCGTCGCCTCAGCGTCCTCGCCCACGCCGGGCATGGTGTCGGTCAGGTCCACGTGGCCGACCGCGGTCGGCGGCTCGGCGGTGATCTCCGGGATGGGGGGCACTTCGGGGATCTCCAGCGCTTCGCCGCGGCCGGCGATTTCCGCCTCGGCCTCGGCGACCTCGGCGTCGCCGTAGTCGGCCAGGGACTCCTGGCCGGGCCCGGGTTCCGCGCTGGGCGGGGAGAACTTGTCGAAGAACCGCAGCAGCTCCACCGGGATCGGCATGACCAGCGTGCTGTTGCGCTCCGCGGCCACCTCGACCACCGTCTGCAGCAGCCGGAGCTGCAGCGCGGCCGGGTCGCGGGCCATCACGTTGGCCGCCGCGGCCAGCCGCTTGGAGGCCTGGTACTCACCGTCCGCGGTGATGATCCGGGCCCGGCGCTCCCGCTCGGCCTCGGCCTGCCGGGACATCGACCGCTTCATCCCCTCGGGCAGGCTGACGTCCTTGATCTCCACCCGCTCGACCCGGATCCCCCACGGCCCCTCGGTCGGCTCGTCGATGACCCGGCGGAGCTCCTTGTTCACCGTGGCCCGCTCGGCCAGCAGCTGGTCCATCTCGGACTGGCCGATGATCGACCGGAGCGAGGTCTGCGCCTGCTGGGACACCGCGAACATGTAGTTCTGCACGTTCACCGTGGCCTTGATCGGGTCGACGACCCGGAAGTAGACCACCGCGTCGACGCGGACGCTGACGTTGTCCCTGGTGATGCCCTCCTGGGCGGGCACCGCCATGGCGATGATCTGCATGTTGACCTTCTGCATCCGGTCGCCGAACGGCCGGATGGCGTGCAGCCCCGGTCCCCGGGCGCCCGGCAGTACCTTGCCGAACCGGAACACGATCCCCTGTTCGTACTGCTGGACGACCTTCAGCGACCGGCCGGTGGCGACCAGGCCCGCAAGAACCAGGATCACGACGATCACCACGAGAGCTGTGACCAACGTCAACACCTCTTTCCGGCTTCATGCCCGATTTCGGCTATCAGCCTAGTGACTTTCCGGGGCTCGGCGGCGACCCGGGCGGACGGGGCGCCGGAAAATGGCTGGCCCCGGCGGAAAATGCCCCGGGCGGCCCGCGGGGAAACGCCGCCGGCTGCAGGGCGCCGGCGGTCCCGGGGCCCGGATAGCCTCGAAATCGTGAGGGTGCGGGACACCGACTGGGAGGGCGTGCGGCTGCATGTCGTCACCGGCAAGGGCGGTACGGGCAAGACCACGGTGGCCGCGGCGCTCGCCCTGGCGCTGGCCTCCGGCGGGCGGCGGGTGCTGCTGATCGAGGTCGAGGGACGCCAGGGCATCGCCCAGGTCTTCGACTGCCCGCCGCTGCCCTACGGCGAGCGCAAGGTGGCGGTCGCGCCGGGCACCGCGACCCGGCCGGGCGGCGGCGAGGTGTACGCACTGGCCGCCGACCCGGAGGCGGCGCTTCTCGAGTACCTGGAGATGTTCTACAACCTGCGGTACGCGGGCACCGCGCTGACCAGGCTGGGCGTGGTGGACTTCGCCACCACGATCGCGCCCGGGTTGCGTGACGTACTGCTGACCGGCAAGGCCGCCGAGGCCGCCCGGCGCAAGGACGCCGGTGGCTTCCGCTACGACGCGGTGGTCATGGACGCGCCGCCGACCGGGCAGATCGGCCGCTTCCTGAACGTCACCGCCGAGATGTCAGGGCTGGCCCGGGTGGGGCCGATCCGCTCGCACGCGGACACCGTCAGGAAGGTGATCAGCTCGCCCGCCACCGCCGTGCATTTCGTCACGCTGCTGGAGGAGATGCCGGTGCAGGAGACCCTGGACGGGGTGGCCGAGCTGACCGGGCTTGGCCTGCAGCCCGGCGGCATCATCATCAACATGGTGCCGCCGCCGCTCGGCCTGCCCGCGGACCAGCTGCGCGCGACCGCGGGCGGCGCGGTGGACACCGCCGTGCTCGCCGCCAGCCTGAAGGCCGCCGGGATCGACGACGACGGCCGGCTGGCCGCGGACCTTGCCACCGAGCTGATCGCGCAGGCCCAGACGATCACCGCGGGGAAGGCGCAGCGGCGGCGGCTGGCTGGGGCCGGGCAGCCGCGGTATGACCTTCCGCTGGTCCCCTACGGCATGGACCTGGCCGGGCTCTACCGGCTGGCCGCCGCGCTGCGCGAGCAGGGAGCGGCCTGATGACCGGCGTGCCCCCGCCGCTGGACGTGGACGGCCTGCTCCGCGACCGGCGGACCCGGATCATCGTGTGCTGCGGTTCTGGCGGGGTGGGCAAGACCACCACCGCCGCGGCGCTCGGCCTGCGGGCCGCCGCGCAGCACGGCCGGAACGTGGTTGTGCTGACCGTGGACCCGGCCCGGCGGCTGGCCCAGTCGATGGGCCTGAGCTCACTGGACAACATCCCCCGGCCGGTTCCGCACGTGAGCGGTCCTGACGGCGGCAGCCTGCAGGCGATGATGCTCGACATGAAGCGGACGTTCGACGAGATCGTCGAGCAGCACGCCGATCCGGACCGGGCCGCGCAGATCCTGGCCAACCCCTTCTACCAGTCATTGTCCTCAGGTTTCTCCGGCACGCAGGAGTACATGGCGATGGAGAAGCTCGGCCAGCTGCGCCGGTCCGACACGTGGGACCTGATCGTGGTGGACACCCCGCCGAGCCGGTCCGCGCTGGATTTCCTGGACGCGCCGCAGCGGCTGAGCCGGTTCCTCGACGGGAAACTGCTCCGGCTGCTGACCGCGCCGGCCAAGGTCGGCGGCCGGGCCTACCTCCGGGTGCTCAACGCCGGGTTCGGCATGGTGACCGGGGTGCTGACCAAGGTCCTCGGCGCCCAGGTGCTGCGCGACGCGCAGACCTTTGTCTCCGCGCTGGACACCATGTTCGGCGGGTTCCGGGAGCGGGCCGACTACACCTACCAGCTGCTGCGCGCGCCGGGCACGTCGTTTCTGGTGATCGCGGCGCCCGAGCCGGATGCGCTGCGGGAGGCCTCGTACTTCGTCGAGCGGCTGGCCGCCGAAGGGATGCCGCTGGCCGGGCTGGTACTGAACCGGGTGCACGAACTGCCCGCGGCCCGGCTGTCCGCCGCGCGCAGCCTGGCCGCCGCGGAGACCCTGCAGGCCGCCGACGACGGAGCGCAGGACGGCGCGGGCGGGCACGCGCTGGCCGTGGCCGCGCTGCGGCTGCACGCCGGGCGGATGGAGCTGGCCGCCTCGGAACGGCGACTGGCCGAGCACTTCACCGCGGCCCATCCGCACATCCCGGTCGTGCAGATCCCGGCGCAGCCGGAAGACGTGCACGACCTGGAGGGGCTCGCGGCGATCGGCGAGAGTTTCCTGCGGGCCTGACCGGCCGTGCCGGGGTGGTGCGGGAGAGGCTGCGGCTCAGCTCGCGGGGGGCTGCGGCTCAGCGGCTCAGCGTCAGCTGGCGACCAGTTCGTCGCCGCTGCGCTCGTACTTGTTACGGGCGGTCTCCAGCAGTTCGCGCCAGGAGTCAACATCCGGGCGGCGGCGCAGAAGCGCCCTGCGCTCCCGCTCAGTCATCCCACCCCACACACCGAACTCAATGCGGTTGTCCAACGCGTCCGCGAGGCACTCAGTGCGGACGGGGCAGCCGCGGCAGATCAGCTTGGCCCGGTTCTGCGCCGCCCCCTGGACGAAAAGCTCGTCAGGGTCCGTGCCTTTGCACGCGGCGCGGGCGGTCCAGTCCGTGATCCACATGTAGCCCAACTCCTCCTGATCGTCACGCCCGCAAGGGGTCGTCACGCCGGATGGCGTTCACTAGCGGGGAGAGCCGGCCTTGGGGGGGCGCCAGGCTCCGCTTGAAGGTTGCGAAAAGGTAACTTACGGAAGTCCAGGCCAGAGCGCTAGTCCCTGTCGGGCTCATTTTCAGAGATAGTCCGCATGGACTATATGCAGCGCAGGTACTAGTTACCCGCGCCTGTTCGCGGCCCCGCCAAGCCCGGCATCCGGCCGGTTTGGGGATCACCCGCAGGCCCGCCAGCTGCGGATTCTCCAGGCTGGACCAGGCTGCGGCGGCGCCAGCGTACCCTGAACCCGTGCTGAACTCACTGCGCCGCGCCAAGGCGACGACAGTAGCCCGGCTAATCACCATGGCGGTTGCCGCGGGCCTGCTGTTCGCCGCGATCGCGGTCCCCACGGTGGCCGGGATCGGTGTCCTGACCAAGACAGCGATCAGCAAGTTCGACCATATGGCCGTGCCGAAACTGGGCCTGCTGCCGGTCCGGTCGGAGATCTACGACCGCAAGGGCCACCTGATTACGTACTACTACCCGAACGGCATCGACCGCGTCCCGGTGACCTACGACCAGATCTCGGTGCCGATGCGGCAGGCGATCCTCGCCATCGAGGACGCCAGGTTCTACCAGCACGGCGCGATCGACCCCAAGGGCACGATCCGGGCTCTGATCAACAACCTCCAGCACAAGGCCGTGCAGGGCGGGTCCACGCTGGCCCAGCAGTACGTGAAGAACGCGCTGATTCTGACCGCGAAGACCAAGGCGGAGCGGAACGCGGCAATCTCTGAGACCCCCGCCCGCAAGCTCCGCGAGCTGCGGATGGCCATCAACGTCGAGCACGAGCTGACGAAGAACCAGCTGCTCGCCGCCTACCTGAGCGTGGCCTACTTCAACAACCAGGCCTACGGCGTGCAGATCGCCGCGCAGCGCTACTTCCACACCACGGCGAAGAAGCTGACGCTGGCCCAGTCCGCGCTGCTGGCCGGCATCGTGGAGAACCCCTCCCTGTACAACCCGCTGGAGCACCCGGGCTTCGCCAAGGCCCGGCGCAACGTCGTGCTCGAGCGGATGCTGCAGCTGCACGACATCTCCAAGGCGCGAGCGCAGAAGGCCATGGCGCGGCCGCTCGGCCTGAACGCCTCCACCACCCAGCTGCAGGAGGGCTGCGACGCCCGGTCCACCAAGCTGGCCAAGGCCGCGTTCTTCTGCGACTACGTGCTCTCGGTGATGCGCCAGGACCCCGCGTACACCGAGGCCTACCAGGCGATGAACCAGACCGGCGGGCTGAAGATCTACACCACCCTGGACCCGGTCGACCAGCGCGCCGCCCAGCACGCGGTGAACTACATGCTGCCGGCCCCGCCGAACCGCTTCAACCCGGCCGGCAACGCGGCCACCGAGGTGCTCATCCAGCCCGGCACCGGCCGGATCCGGGCCATCGCTCTGGACCGGCCGTACGGCACCGGGCCCGGCGAGACCAACGTCGACTACGCGGTGGACACCAAGTTCAACGGCGGGCAGGGCGTGCAGACCGGCTCCTCGTCCAAGCTGTTCACACTGCTGACCGCGCTGAAGCAGGGCGTGCCGTTCGGCTTCAACATGAAGGTCTCCTCGCCGGAGTCGATCACCGGCTACACCAACTGCCAGGGGCAGCCGATCACCACGCCGTACCTGGTGAACAACTCCGAGGGCCCGCACAAGCCGGAGGCGTTCACCCTCTACAACGGCACCACCCAGTCCATCAACGTGTTCTACGCCCACCTGGAGCAGAAGGTCGGGCTGTGCAACGTGGTGAAGACCGCGCAGAGCCTGGGCGTGCACCGCGCGAACGGCACCTCGCTGACCGAGGGTGTGGGCAAGGTGGGCAGCCCGAACTACCAGTACCCGGCGGATGACATCCCGTCGTTCACGCTCGGCTCGGTGAACGTGTCGCCGATGACGATGGCTGCGGCCTACGCCACGGTCGCCGCCCGGGGCGTGTACTGCGAGCCGATCGCGATCCAGCGGATCGTCGACCGGACCGGCGCCCATCTGCCGGTCAAGTCAGCGGGCTGCCACCAGGTGCTGTCGCCGCAGGTCGCCGACGCGGCGATCCACATACTGCAGGGCGTGCTCGTGTCCCCGGGCACGGCGGCCGGCGACCAGTTCTCCCAGAACGGCGTGATCCCGCCGCAGGCCGGCAAGACCGGCACCGCGAACGACTTCGACTTCGCCGCGTTCGGCGGGTTCACCCCGCGGCTGGCCGGCTACGTGGTGATGTTCTATCCGCCGCGGACCCGGTCGATGCAGGGCCCGGATTCCTGCTACCGGCTGGCCAGCGGCTCGTTCTTCTGCGCCGGCGAGATGTTCGGCGCGAACTCCGGCATGATCTGGCAGTACACCTTCCAGCACGCGAACCTGGGCAAGACCATCGCCCAGTTCGTTCCTGTGCCCTTGGACAGCCCGTATTACTCCATGGGCAGCGGCGTGAACTCGCCCAAGCCGCCGAAGAAGAAGAAGGGCGGCGGCCACGGTCACGGCGGTGGTGGCCCGGGCAACAACGGCACCGGCAATGGCACTGGGCCGGGCAACGGCGGTGGCGGCGGCGGTGGCAACGG
>Ga0157379_10002386_pt1 | contig 15696 bp, 12 predicted proteins | sample S25metaG_FD_121802 | JGI IMG/M metagenome (GOLD analysis project Ga0157379, IMG submission 121802) | Switchgrass rhizosphere microbial communities from Kellogg Biological Station, Michigan, USA - S2-5 metaG | ecosystem: Host-associated > Plants > Roots > Rhizosphere > Soil | place: USA... | reverse complement strand
GCCTGGGACATCTGCTCCGCCCAGTTCAACGAAGTCGACCGCCAGCATCCCTATTCGGTGTGGGCGCGCCGCGCCATGCTGATCAGCGCCTTCTGCTCCTATCAGGCCAATGCCTATCCGGCCGCGATTGCCACCGCCGACCAGTATATCTCGCTGCATCCCGGCAGCCCGGAAGTGGCCTATGCCTTCTATATCAAGGCCATCTCGCTTTATGAGCAAATCGTCGATATCGGCCGCGACCAGTCCAACACCGAAGGCGCGCTGGTCGCCCTGCAGGACGTGGTGCAGCGCTTTCCCGACACCGAATATGCCCGCGACGCCACCCTCAAGATCGACCTGACCAACGATCATTTGGCCGGCAAGGAGATGGCGGTCGGCCGCTATTATCTGCGCAAGGGCGACTATATCGGCGCCATCAACCGGTTCCGTACCGTGGTGGACCAGTACCAGACCACCCCCCAGATTGCCGAAGCCCTGGAGCGGATTTGCGAGGCCTATTACAGCCTGGGCCTGGACAGCGAGGCCCAGACCGCCGCCGCCGTGCTGGGCAAGAACTATCCGGGTTCCGGCTGGTACAAAGACGCCTACAACATCCTCAAGGGCCGCAGCCTGAAACCAGTGGAAGACAGACGCTCCTGGATCAGTCAGGCTTTCCACAAAGTCTTCTAGATTCGGGATCGGGCGTGCTGGCTGCGCTGACCATCCGTGACATTGTCCTGATCGAGCAGGCGGCGCTGGAATTCGTGCCCGGCTTGAACGTGCTGACGGGTGAAACCGGCGCGGGCAAATCCATCCTGCTGGATTCTCTGGGCCTGGCGGTTGGCGGGCCCACTGGTTCCAAGGGGCGCGCCAGTGTGCGCACCGGTGCGGCTCAAGGCTCCGCCACCGCCGTATTCGAGCCGCAAAAGAATCATGCCGCCTGGGGCTTGCTGCGCGATCAGGCGATGGAGTCCGGTTCCGAGATCGTGTTGCGCCGGACCCTGGCCGGCGACGGGCGCAGCCGCGCCTTCATCAATGACGAAGCCGTGGGTGTGGGCCTGCTGAAAGAACTGGGCGATCTTCTGTTGGAGGTGCATGGCCAGCAGGACGATCGCGGCTTGTTCGACACCGCCACCCATCGCGCTTTGTTGGACGGGTTTGGGGGGTTGAACGGCGACGTCCAGACCGTGACAGCGCTGCATGCCGAATGGATGGCGGCGCGCGCTGCTTTGGAAGAGTTGAAGGCACTGGCGGAACGGGCCCAGGCCGAGGCGGATTTTGTGCGCGCCGCGGCCGGCCAATTGTCGGACTTCGCGCCCGAAGCGGGCGAGGAAGAAAGGCTGGCGGGCGAACGGGCGCTGATGATGAATGCTGCCCGCATTGTCGAGGAAGTGTCGTCGGCCTTGGAATCCCTGTCGGGCGAGCGCGGCGCCGAAACCGGCCTGGCCCAGGCCATGCGCAAGCTGTCGCGGATGACGCCGGAAGCGCGCAGGATCGTGGCGCCGGCCGAGACCGCCCTGGAGCAATCCTACGCCCTGGCGGAGGAAGCGCGGCGGGAACTGGATTCTCTATTGTCGCGGCTGGACACCGATACCGGCGCCCTGGAACGCAAGGAAGAGCGGCTGTTCGCGCTGCGCGCCCTCGCACGCAAATATGGCGTGACCCCGGATCAGCTGCCGCGCATCCGCGATGAGTTCGTGGCCAAGCAGGAGGCGCTGACCGCGGGCGGCGGCCAGATCAAAAAGGCCGAGGCCAAGGTCGCAGTTGCGCGGGACACTTATCTGGCGGCGGCCCGCAAGCTCTCCAAATCCCGCGAGGGCGTGGCAAAGAAGCTGGAAGCTGCGGTGTCCGGCGAGTTGACGCCGCTGAAACTGGGCCACGCCAAATTCCGCGTGGCGCTGGAAAAGCTGGATGACGACAAGGGCTCGGCCACCGGCCTGGAAAGGATCGCCTTCGAGGTGGCGACGGTGGAAGGCGCGAATTTCGGCGGCCTGGCCAAGATCGCTTCCGGCGGCGAGCTGGCGCGCTTTTCCCTGGCGTTGAAAGTGGCGCTGGCACAGGTGTCGTCGCCCGCCGCGTTGGTGTTCGACGAGGTGGACCGCGGCGTGGGCGGGGCGGTGGCGGACGCGGTGGGTGAACGCCTGCAGCGGTTGGCCGAAACCACGCAGGTGCTGCTGGTGACCCATTCGCCGCAGGTTGCGGCCCGTGCCGCGCGGCACTTCCGCATTTCACGCGCCAAAGACAAGACCAAGATCGAATTGCTGGATGACGAGCAGCGGCTGGAGGAAATCGCCCGCATGCTGTCGGGTGCCGCCGTCACCGCCGAGGCCCGCGCCGCCGCCAAGCGGCTGATGGCGGAGGCATCCGGACCTGCAAAGAAGTCACGCAAAAGAGCATGAGCGCCAAGGCCGTTGATAAGCTGACCTCTAAGGAGGCCGAAAAGGAACTCGACCGGTTGGCGAAGGAAATCGCCGGGCATGACCGGCATTATTATCTGCAGGACGCGCCCAAGATCAGCGATGCCGAGTATGATGCGCTGCGCCGCCGCAATGCCGAGATCGAGGCGCGCTTTCCCTTATTGATGCGGCCCGACAGTCCCAGCCACCGGGTCGGCGCCAAGGCATCGGAGAAATTCGCCAAGGTCGTCCATCGGGTGTCCATGTTGTCCTTGGACAATGCCTTCGACGACCAGGATGTGGCGGAGTTCCTGGGCCGGGTGCGCCGCTTCCTGGGCCTGAAAGAAGGCCAGGAGATCGCGGTCACTGCCGAGCCCAAGATCGACGGCCTTTCCGCTTCGCTGCGTTATGAAAATGGCCTGCTGGTGCAGGGCGCCACCCGCGGCGACGGCCAGGAAGGCGAGGATATCACCGCCAACCTGCGTACCGTTTCCGACATTCCGCTGCGGCTGAAGGGCAAACCGCCCGCGGTGCTGGAAGTGCGCGGCGAGGTCTATATGACCCACAAGGCTTTCGAGGCGCTGAACAAACGCCAAGAGAAGGAAGGCAAGCCGACTTATGCCAATCCGCGCAATAGCGCCGCTGGATCGGTACGCCAGCTCGATCCGTCCATCACCGCCTCGCGCGCGCTGAATTTCTTCGCCTATACCTGGGGCGACATCTCCGAACTGCCCGCCAAGACACAGAGCGGCATGCTGGAGAAGTTTGAAGAATACGGTTTCGCCGTCAATCCACTGGTGAAAAAGTGCGAGACGTTGGAAGAAATCTTGAAATTCTATCGCGACATCGAAGCACGCCGCGCCCGTTTGGGTTATGACATCGACGGCGTGGTCTACAAGGTGGACCGGCTGGATTTGCAGGAGCGCCTGGGCTTTGTCTCGCGCTCGCCGCGCTGGGCGATCGCCCACAAATTTCCCGCCGAACAGGCCGAAACAGTCTTGGAGGATATTGAGATCCAGGTCGGCCGTACCGGCAAGCTGGCGCCGGTGGCGCGGCTGAAACCCGTGACGGTTGGCGGCGTGGTGGTGCAGAACGCCACCCTGCACAATGAAGACGAAATCCAGCGGCTGGATGCGCGCATCGGCGATACCGTCGTGATCCAACGTGCCGGCGATGTGATCCCGCAGGTTTTGCGTGTAATCCTCGAAAAGCGGCCCAAGAACGCCAAGCCATACAAGTTTCCCGACAAATGCCCGGTCTGCCACAGCCATGCCGTGCGCGAGGTGGACGAGAAGACCGGCAAGATGGATGTCGACCGGCGCTGCACTGGCGGGCTGATCTGCGATGCCCAGACGGTGGAGCGGCTGAAATACTTCGTCGGCCGCGACCAGTTCGACATCGAAGGCCTGGGCGGCACCATGATCGAGCTGTTCCACGAAAAAGGACTGCTGAAGGAACCAGCGGACATCTTCGCCCTGACGGAAAAGCCGGAAAAAGTCAGTAAGATTCTGGCCGAACATCGCGCCGCGCTGAGCGAGGAACGCCGCGCCGCCGAGGGCAAGGACCCGGTCAAGACCAAGGCCAAGAAGGAAGACCGCGAAGACAAGGTGGTCGAAAACCTGATGGCGGCGATCGAGCGGCGGCGCACCATCGGGCTGGATCGCTTCATCAATGCGTTGGGCATCCGCCATGTCGGCGAGACCACGGCGCGGCTGTTGGCGCGGCATTATCGTTCGATTGACGCTTTCCTGGACGGCATGAAGGCCAGCGACGCGCTGGAGGAATTGCAGCATATCGAAGGCATCGGCGGCGTGGTGGCGGAAGCCATCCACGACTTCTTCGACGAGCCGCATAACGTCAAGGCGGTGAAGCGGCTGCTGGAATGGCTGGACGTGACCGACATGGCGGCGCCGTCGAAATCCTCACCGGTGTCGGGCAAGACGGTGGTGTTCACCGGCACCCTGGAAAAAATGACCCGCCAGGAAGCCAAGGCGCGCGCGGAGTCGTTGGGCGCGAAGGTTTCAGGTTCAGTGTCGGCCAAGACCGATATCGTGGTGGCAGGTCCAGGCGCCGGTTCCAAGCTCAAGGACGCGCAGAAACACAATGTCCAGGTGCTGGACGAGGATGCGTGGTTGCAACTTATCTCCTGATGTCATCCCCGGCGAGCACGAGCGATAGCGAGTGCGAGGGAAGGGGACCCAGGCTGCTGAACTAAGCCCGGTCTTTCCACTCTGGATTCCCTTCCCCTCGCATTGCCTGCGCAATGCTCGGCCGGGAATGACAGCAGCGCTAAATCGCCCTGGTTGCCCGATCCAGCCATTTGCGGGTGTCTTCATCCACCAGCGGCGCAATCGTGTCGCGCACCCGCGCATGATAGATATTCAGCCATCCACGCTCGCTGTCGGTCAGCAGTGAGGATTCCACCAGGTTCAGGTCGATCGGCACCAGGGTGATGGTCTCGAATCCCATCATCGGGCGCTCGCCGCCCAGATCCTCGGGCTTGGTCACGACCACCAGATTCTCAATGCGGATGCCGAAGGCGCCGGTCTTGTAGAAACCGGGCTCGTTGGAACAGACCATGCCCGGCTTCAAAGGCTGCATTACCGGCTTCTTGGAGATGTTCTGCGGTCCTTCATGCACCGACAGGTACGATCCCACGCCATGGCCGGTGCCGTGGTCATAATCCAGCCCCGCTTCCCACAGCGGCCTGCGGGCGAAACTGTCGAGCTGCATCCCGATGGTGCCGTCGGGGAAACGCACGGTGGCCAGGGCGATATGGCCCTTCAGCACCCGGGTAAAACGGTCGCGCATTTCGGATGTGGATTCGCCCACCATGATAGTGCGGGTGACATCGGTGGTGCCGTCGGGATATTGCGCGCCCGAATCCAGCAGGAACATCTCGCCGGGATGTACGGTGCGGTTGGTGGAGCGCGTCACCCGGTAATGCACGATGGCGCCGTTGCTGCCGGCACCGGAAATGGTGTCGAACGACACGTCGCTGAGGCATCCGGTGGCGCGGCGGAAGCCTTCCAGGGTTTCCGCCACCTGGATTTCGGTCAGCTCGCCGCCCGCAGCATTGCTTTCAAACCAGGCCAAAAATCGCGCCAGCGCGGCGCCGTCGCGGATGTGGGCCTTGCGCATGCCCTCGATTTCCAGGCTGTTCTTGCAGGCCTTGGGCAGTTGGCAAGGATCGGCGCCCTGGCGGATCTTGGCGCCGGTCTTGGTCAGCCGGTCGAAGATGGCGGCCGCGGCGGTGGTGGGATCCACCAATACGTTCTTGCCCTTCATCGCATCCAGCGCGGCCGTGAATTGCGCTGGATCATGCACCTGCACGCTATTGCCCAGATGCGCCAGCAGTTCGGGCGAGCGTTTGGCCGGGTCCAGGAACAGGTCGGCGCCGCCATCTTCATGCAGAATCGCAAAGGCCAAGGTGAAAGGCGTGTGCGGGACGTCATGACCGCGGATGTTCAGCAGCCAGCAGACGGAATCCGCGAGCGTGATGACAGCAGCTTCCGCGCCTGCTTTCTTCAGGCCGTCGCCCAGGCGCAGCCGCTTGGCCTCGCCCTGTTCGCCCGCCAGGTTCAAGGCATGCGGCTTGGCGGGGGTGACCGGCGGTGCGGGCTGATCGCTCCACACCACATCGATGGGATTGGAGTCCACCGCTACCAGAGTGGCGCCGGCTTTTTCCGCCGCAGCTTTCAGATGCATCACGCCATGCTGGGTGTGCAGCCAGGGGTCATAGCCTAGCTTGGCGCCTTTCGGCAGATTGTCGGGCAGCCAGCCCTGCGGTCCTTCCGCCACCAGGTCGCGCGGCTCGAACTGCTTGGTGTCGGTCTGGTTCCTCACCTGCAAGGTGTAGCGGCCATCGACAAAGATCGCGGCCTTGTCCTTCAGCACCACGGCGGAACCGGCCGATCCGGTGAAGGATGTCAGCCAGGCCAGGCGTTCGGCGTAGGCGGGCAGATACTCGCCCATATGCTGATCGCTGTGCGGCACCACAAAACCGTCCAGCCCGCGCCGGGCCAGTTCGGTGCGCAAGGCGGCCAGCCGCGGCGCCACCGTGGCGGGGTTGGAGGTGTCGTCATAGGTCTGAAAGGGCTTGTCCATGGGACAAAGGTATGTCGGCCCTCGTGCCCCGACAAGCGCAGCTATCAGGGTTTCTCGAACACCAGCGCGCTCCAGGGACCGGCGCGCCGCGCGCCGACATAGCGCAGGTCGCGATAGAAGCTGGTCACCAGCTTTTCCTGGTTGTTGAGCAGGCCTGACAGCAGCAACACCGCGCCGGGGGCAAGGCTCTTGATGATCTCCGGTGCCAGCCGGGTCAGCGGCCCGGCCAGGATATTGGCAATCAAAAGATCATAGGGCGCAGCCCGGGCCAGGATGGGATTGGCCAGCCCGTCGGCGGTCACCGCCGCTATCCAGGGCGCCGCGTCGTTGGCGCGGGCATTGTCGCGTGCCACTTCCACTGCGACCGGGTCGATGTCCGACGCCATGACCCGCCGCTTCCACAATTTCGCCGCGCCGATGGCCAGCAGCCCGGTGCCGGTGCCGAGGTCCAGCACATTGCGGAATGCGCGCTCGCGCGCGATGTCGGACAAGACTTCCAGGCACAGCGCCGTGGTCTCGTGATGGCCGGTGCCGAAGGCCAGCCCCGCTTCGATCCGGATCGGGATCACGCCATGCGGCACCTGGCCCGCATCATGCGCGCCATAGACGAAGAAACGTCCTGCGCGCACCGGCGGCAGGCCTTCCTGTGACAGGCGGATCCAGTCCTGGTCGGGCAGGGGCTCGACCGTCATGTCGCGGCCGGCGATGCGCGAGAGATAAAGGACATCGGGCGCATCGGTGTACAGCGCTTCCACCACGGCGCCTTCACCGAAAGGTTCTTCCACGATCAGCACGGCCTGGGCACTGCCGTCCAGCTCCAGCGCCGCCGAGACGTCGGCAGCTTCGGATTTGGTCAGCACGACCGAGGCTTTCCAGAGCGGGGGATTTGTCAAAGTGCGGCTCCACAAGGCGGAGGCGTCCCAAGATGTTTGGGACGCCTCGCAGTCAAATCACTCACGGAAGTAATAGTCTAGATCGTTGAAAGCTGTGGCTTGTGATGCAGCATTTCTTGAAGCGTTTGCCTGATCCACAGGGGCAGGGGTCGTTCCGGCCCAGTTTCTCGATCAGTTCTTTGTCACCGTGGACAATGCGATGACCACGCTTTACGCCGGTCTCGCTGTTGAAAGCCCCTCCGGCGCTTACTCATCACTTCAAAAGCTGAAATCCTTGTTGTTGCGGCGCATGTTCGCCTCCTTCGCAAGATGCGCGGGCCTTTTACAGGAAATGTTTCTAGCGGAAAAGAGGACTAAGCCCGCGCCACAAACTGGTCAATCACCCGCTTTTCGCCGGCCTTGTCGAAATTCACCGTCAGCTTGTTGCCTTCCACGAAGGTGACGCGGCCATAGCCGAATTTCTGGTGAAAGACGCGGTCGCCGCGGCTGTAGGCCGATGCGCTGGGATCGGAAGTCTGCACACTCCAGGCCTGGGCCTCGATCAGCGGCGGGCGGGTGCGAACGGCGCCTGCGGCGGCGCGATTGGCCTGCGCCCGCTTCCAGCCTGGCGAGTCATAAGTGCTGCCGAAGCTGGCGGCATTGTCATTGTCGCGGAAGCCGGTATAGCCGCCATAGAATCCTTCATCCACCGTGGCGTCGACATGGCTTTCGGGAATTTCCTTGATGAAGCGCGACGGCAGCGCGCTTTGCCACGAGCCATGCACCCGGCGATTGGCGGCAAAGGAGATGCGCACCCGCTGGCGCGCCCGCGTCAGTCCGACATAGGCCAGCCGCCGTTCTTCTTCCAATCCGGCCAGGCCGTTCTCATCCATGGTGCGCTGGCTGGGAAACAACCCTTCCTCCCAGCCCGGCAGGAAGACGGTGTTGAATTCCAGCCCCTTGGCGGCATGCAGGGTCATCAGGTTTAGGCGGTCACCAGTCTCGTCCTGGGCGATCTCCATCACCAGAGAAACATGCTCCAGGAATCCGGTGAGGGATTCAAAACCCTCCATCGAGCGGACGAATTCCTTCAAATTGTCCAACCGCCCTGGCGCTTCCGCCGACTTGTCGGCCTTCAACATGTCGGTATAGCCGCTTTCGTCCAGCACCATTTCGGCCAGCTCGGTATGGGGCAGAACCTTGGCGGTGTCGCTCCAGCGCGCGAAATTGGCGGCCAGCTCGCTCAGCGCCTTGCGCGCCTTGGGCGGCAGTTCGTCGGTCTCGGCGATCTCGCGCGACGCCGACAACAGGGGCAGCGATTTTGCCCGGGCAAAAGCGTGCAGGGTAGCCACACTGGCATCGCCGATGCCCCGCTTGGGCTTGTTGACGATGCGCTCGAACGCCAGGTCGTCGTCGCCCTGGGCGATCAGCCGCATATAGGCGATGGCATCGCGGATTTCCGCCCGCTCATAGAAACGCGGACCGCCGATCACCCGATAGGGCAAGCCCAACGAGATAAAGCGGTCTTCAAATTCCCGCATCTGGAAAGAGGCGCGCACCAGCACGGCCATCTGGGAATAAAGCTGGCCCTGGCGATGCTGGTCTTCAGCCTCGGCCGAGACATTGCGGGCTTCTTCCTCGGCATCCCACACCCCGGCGACGCGGATCTTCTCGCCGGCATCGCCTTCGGTCCACAAGGTCTTGCCCAGCCGGCCCTTGTTGGCGGCGATCAGGCCACTGGCCGCGCCCAATATCGCGGAGGTGGAGCGGTAATTGCGCTCCAGCCTTATCACCTTGGCGCCGGGAAAATCGCGCTCAAACCGCAGGATGTTTTCCACTTCGGCGCCGCGCCAGCCATAGATGCTCTGGTCGTCATCGCCCACCACACAGAGATTGGCGGGGCGGTCGCCTTCGCTTTTGGCGAGGATTTTCAGCCATAGATACTGCACCACATTGGTGTCCTGGTACTCGTCCACCAGCATGTAGCGGAAGCGGTCGCGGTAATCGGCCAATATGTCGGGCTGGGTCTTAAGGATGTGCAGGGTCTCCAGCAGCAGGTCGCCGAAGTCGGCGGCATTCAGCGCCTTCAACCGTTCCTGATACTGGCGATAGAGCGATTTGCCCTTGCCGAAGGCATAACCTTGCGCCTCGCCTTCCGAGACTTCATCGGGGCGCAGGCCGCGGTTCTTCCAGGCGTCGATCATCGCCGCCAGGGTGCGGGCCGGCCAGCGCTTCTCGTCCACGCCTTCCGCCTCGATCAGCTGCTTCATCAGGCGCAACTGGTCATCGGTGTCGAGAATGGTGAAATTGGATTTCAGTCCCGCCAGCTCAGCATGGCGGCGCAGCATCTTGGCGGCGATGGAGTGGAAGGTGCCAAGCCACTGCATGCCTTCGACCACACCGCCGATCAGCCCGCCGATGCGCTCCTTCATCTCGCGCGCCGCCTTGTTGGTGAAGGTGACGCAGAGGATCTGCCCCGGCCAGGCGCGGCGGGTGGCCAGGATATGGGCAAGCCGGGTGGTCAGCACCCGCGTCTTGCCGGTGCCGGCGCCGGCCAGCACCAGCACGGCGCCATCCACCGCCTCGACCGCCTCGCGCTGTTCCTTGTTCAGGCCGGCGAAATAGGGAGGTTCGCGCGGGATAGGCGCAGAGGGCTGCTCTTCGCTGAAGGCGGAATCCAAGGGGTCGGAATAGCGGTCACCATAGCCGCTCATGGCGAAAAACCGGAATCTGGGAACATGAGAACGATTTTAGAACGCGGGGGCCGAAAAGCCCACTTAATTATCGTCTACGTTCTTTTCCAGCCTGTGTGCGGCCAGCCGTTGTTCCGCCTTGTCTTTCTCCGCTTCCGACAGCTTGCGCAGATGTTTGGGCGTGCCGTGCAGGACGCGGTTGGCCTCGGCCGTCTTTGCCTTTTCGGCCTTGTCCCGCGCTTTGCGGGCACGGCGCAGGTTGATCAGGTCAGCCCCCATCTTCCCCTACGTAGCTTCTTTGGCCTGGGCGCGGGTATAGGCCGGACGGCTGGTGACGTGATGCACATAACTTTCCAGCAGCGGGGTCTTTTCCAGTAGCGGCGAGCCCATGAACATCTTGAAGGTAGTGGCCATCAGGATATCCACGGCACTGAATTTCTCGCCCAGAATATAGGGTCCCTTTTCCAGGGTGGCGTTGACGAACGCCATCACCTCATCGGTCTTGACCCAGCCGGCGGTGCCGCGTGGGATGTCCCATTTCATATAGGCGCTCATCCAGGCCGGCTCCATCACACCGGCATAATAGGCAAGCCACGACACATAGGCGCCGCGTTTGGGATCGCCCACCACGGGGCCGATGCCGTTCTGGGTGAACTTGTCGGTGAGATACAGCGCAATTGCGGAGGATTCCCACACCAGCACATTGCCGTCCTTCAGCGCCGGCGACTTGCCGTGAGGATGGGGATTTTCCGGATCGACCCCGCCCGAGCCGTCGGGCCGGCGGATATTGGCGATGCGGTGGATTTCATAGGGAGCGCCCAGTTCCTCCAGCAGGAAGATGAAGCGCGAGGAACGGGTGCGGGGATGGTGATAGAGGGTCAGCATCCCAAAAACCTATTTGGTGGCGGCAAGGGCGTAAAGCCTCAGCGCGCTCGCCAGGGGCCGTTCACCCCTGGTTGCATCAATTTTAGCCACCAGCGCCGCCAGGCTTATCTGCTCGCGCCCGGCGCAGGTGTCGATGACGGCCCAGAATTCGGCCTCCAGCGCCACGCTGGTGCGATGACCGGACAGGCTGAAAGAACGTTTCTTGAGGCTCACCGAATAGGCCTCCAGTCCAATATATCCAGCTGCCGCTCCAGTTTGGCACCGCCGGGCCTGGGCGGCATCAGCACTTTGGGTTTTTTCAGATTTGTGACGGCGCCGGCCGCGATCACGGCATTGCGGTCGGTCCAGCCGTCGGTATCCAAAAGGCGCACGCGCCCCCATTCGGCCCGCATCGCCCCCACCAGGATATCGGGGGTTCGGTCGTCGTCGTCTTCCACGATCACATTCATCAGGAACAGGGAATCGCGCGGTTTCAGCCGCGCCCGCGCCAGCTTGAAAAAGCTGGGTTGCATGAAGACGTCCGGCATGCCGTTTTCGCCAAAGGCGTCCAGCACGATGGCGTCATGTCGGCGGCGGTTTGTCTTCAGATACTGGATGCCATCGGCGACATGACAGCTCACCGCGTCAGGTAGTTGGAAATATTTGCGGGCGATGTCGAAGCTGAAACGGTGCAGGTCCACCACCGTCACGTCGACCTGGCTCTTTGCCAGCATGGTGGCCAAGGTGCCGCCACCGCAGCCGATCATCAGCACGTCGCGGGCTTGTGCCTGCATCAGGAAGAAATACATGGCATGGATATAGTCGGCGGTGGAAATGCCGGTCCGGTCGGCGGCGCTCTGGTGATATTCGCCCTGCCAATAGCTGACCTTGCCGCTGGTATCGTCGCGGATAATGTAATGGCCGGGCGCGGGAATGATGCGGCTGGTGCTCATTTCCAGTAATCCGGCAAACCCGGTTTGGTGGCGGCCAGGATGGCGATTGCCTCACCGCCGTCCGCACCTTTGGCTTTCAGCGTGTCATACAGGCGCCGGTAGAGCTTGTCCCGAATCTCCGGCTTTAACGTGCCGAAGGCGGTGCTGTAGACCATGTAGCTCAGCGGATAGCGGAACAGCCGGGTCTTGAGGTCGAAGGCGCGCAGGGACCGGCCTTTGCTATCTTGCGGACCGCGCCGGGCGAAGTCGGCGGTGAAGCCGGAATTACCAGTGACCGGGCCCGGCAGGGGCACTTCGTTCGCGAAGGTCATATAGGCGACCAGATCCTCCAGCCCAGCATCGGTATAGTGCATGTTCAGCGCGAAGAGGCGATTGATGAAGCCGGTCTGATGCTCCAGGGTCATCAACGCGACAATGTCGCTGGTGGGTTTCAACGTGTGGACGGGATCGAAGCGCCCCGACAGGCTGGCCAGGGTCTGGCCCCCTTCTTCCGGCAGGTCGAACGGTTTGTCGGGATCGGGCGCAGTGACATTGCCCAGGTGGTGCATTTTTTCGGTTCGTCCGGTGACGTACCAGCCGCCCCAGCGGACCTCGAACGGCCGCGTCTGGTCGGTGAAATCGAAGGGGTGGGCGGGGTCGGCAAATTGGGGCGTGCCGTCGGCGGTGGCGGTGATATTGGCCACGATCCAGCCCGGCGTCACCGCGTTGACCAGGCCGTGGCAGGCAATGCAGCGGTCGCCTTCGCCTTCCAGGCGCTGGGGGCCCGCGGCGTTGTTGTCGAGGGTGTAAAAGGCGATGCCGCCGCGCCGGTCATTGACGATGATCTCGATCAGTCCGCCGGGATGCACCGCGCCCACCGCGACATCGTCATTGAAATAAACGGCGCGCGGCGTGCCGGGGCTGATGCGGTCGAACTGGAAGCTGGATTTGGTGAAGGGCAGGACCTGCGATTCCGGCGAGACCTTCAGCGCCTCCAGCACGCTTTTCAGATAGCCATGACCATCGGAGGCGTAAGTGAGCTTGATCTCGCCCTTTTCCAGCCTTGTTTCCAGCGCCTCCACCACATTGGCAGGAGCAGGGGCATCGTCGGCGCGAGAGACCGCCGCGACCGCCGCCGCAGCGAGAGGCAGAAGCAACAGCAGCCATATCTTCATTCGGCGCAGGAAACCCGATAGTTCACTTAGGGGCAATCATGTCTTCAGGCCTGACCACGGCATCGAATTCCTCCGCCGTGACATAGCCGCCCTTGACCGCCTCTTCCTTCAAGGTGGTGCCATTCTTGTGCGCGGTCTTGGCGATCTTGGCGGCATTGTCATAACCGATCTTGGGCGCCAGCGCCGTCACCAGCATCAGCGATCTCTCAAGCCCCGCCTTGATATTGTCGCGGCGCGGTTCGATCCCCACCACGCAATTGTCGGTGAAACTGATGGCCGCATCGGCCATCAGCTGCACGCTCTGCAGAAAGTTGTAGGCCATCACCGGATTGTAGACATTCAGCTCAAAATGGCCCTGGCTGTCGGCGAAGGTCAGCGCGGCATTGTTGCCGAAGATCTGCACACAGACCTGGGTCATGGCCTCGCACTGGGTGGGATTGACCTTGCCCGGCATGATGGAGGAGCCGGGCTCGTTCTCCGGCAACGCCAATTCGCCCAGGCCGGAGCGCGGGCCCGAGCCCAGAAGCCGGATGTCATTGGCGATCTTGAACAGGCTGGCCGCCACCGTGTTGATGGCGCCATGGCTGAACACCATGGCGTCATGGGCGGCCAAGGCCTCGAACTTGTTGGGGGCGGTGGTGAAATGCAGCCCCGTGATCTTGGCGATGCGTTCCGCCACCATCTTGTCGAAACCGATCGGTGCGTTCAGCCCGGTGCCCACCGCTGTGCCGCCCTGCGCCAATTCCATCAGTTTGGGCAGGGTCTGTTCGATGCGGGCAATGCCGTTGGAGACCTGGGCGGCATAGCCGGAGAATTCCTGTCCCAAGGTGATCGGCGTGGCGTCCTGGGTGTGGGTGCGTCCGATCTTGATGATGTCGGCCCAGGCTTTGACCTTGGTTTCCAGCGCCGCATGCAGATGCTTCAAGGCGGGCAGCAGCCGGTGATGAATCTCCTCGGCGCAGGCGATGTGCATGGCCGTGGGGTATGTGTCGTTGGACGACTGGCTCATATTGACATGGTCGTTGGGATGGACCGGCTTTTTGCTGCCCATCACCCCGCCCAGAATCTCGATGGCGCGGTTGGAGATCACCTCATTCGCATTCATGTTGGACTGGGTGCCGGATCCGGTCTGCCACACAACCAGCGGGAAATGTTCATCCAGCTTGCCGTCGATCACTTCCTGGGCGGCTTTGACAATGGTTTCGCCCAGCGCCTTGTCCAGATGGCCCAGCGCCATATTGGTCTCGGCCGCCGCCCGCTTGACGATGCCCAGCGCGCGGATGATTGCGGCGGGCTGCTTTTCCCGGCCGATCTTGAAATTCCCCAGGCTGCGCTGGGCCTGGGCGCCCCAATAACGGCTGGAGTCAACTTCAATGGGTCCGAACGTGTCGGTTTCTGTACGGGTCTTCGTCATGGGTGATCTTTCGGGAGAATTTACGTCTGGCAGCCGGGGAGCGCCTTATTACTTCTTGCGAAAAGAATCCAGGCTCACCACTTCGCCCGGTTTTTCTCCGGCCGGGGCGGGCTTGGCGCCCACCGGCTCGGTTTCGCTGGCCTCGGGCGGGTTGGTGGGTACCATCACCGGACCGGTGGCGGGCTTGGGCGCGCCGTCGCCCTCGGCCCGGAACTGCAGGCCGAACTGCACGCCGGGGTCGAAAAAGGCGGTCAAGGCATTGAAAGGAATATGCAGCGGCGCCGGCAGTTTCTTGAAAGTCAGGGTCACTTCGAAATAGTCGTCCTTCACCTTCAGCGCCCAATATTGGTGCTGGATGATGATGGTCATTTCGTCGGGATATTGTTCCTTCAGGAAATCGGGGATGTCCACGTCTTCGGCATGGGTCTTGAAGGTCAGATAGAAGTGATGCGCGCCGATCAGGCCGGACTTTTCGATGCGCCGCAATGCGTCGCGCACCACGCCCCGCAGAGCGGAGTCGGTGAGAGCCTGATAGCCGATAAAATCCTTTGCCATAGGGCTTTGAGACTAAGCGCCGCGCTTTGGGAGTCAATCGCGCCAAGGGGGCGGGCACCCTTGCACTGGCCCCATTTTAGCGCAATTGCGAAGAAAAAGGGAACCTGACCGGCGCAAAGTCCGTTGTGAATAAGCATTACCCATAAGAGGCTCCGGGTTTCCGTCATGAAAATCGCGCAGATCGCCCCGCTGGTGGAAAGTGTGCCACCCACCTTGTACGGCGGGACCGAGCGCGTGGTTTCCTGGCTGACCGAGGAATTGGTGCGCCAGGGTCATGAGGTGACGCTTTTTGCATCCGGGGATTCCCGGACTGCGGCCGAGCTGGTGCCGATTGTCACCCGGGCCCTGCGGCTGGACGGCATCCATAACAGCATTCCCTATAATGCCGTCATGCTGGACCAGGTCGCGCTCCGGCAAAACGAATTCGACGTGCTGCACTTTCACATCGACTTTTTCCACTCTCCCGTTTTCCGCAACATGGCGCACAAGACCCTGACCACCGTGCATGGACGCCAGGACCTGCCGGAACTTCCCGATGTCTATCGCGCCTTCCCGCGCATGCCGCTGGTTTCCATCTCCAATCACCAGCGCAAGCCGGTGCCGCCGGTCAATTGGCAGGGCACCGTCTATCACGTCATGCCGGAACGCTTGTTCCGGGAAGGACCGGGTGATGGCGGCTACCTGGCGTTTCTGGGCCGCATCTGCCCGG
>Ga0157379_10002383_pt1 | contig 15713 bp, 15 predicted proteins | sample S25metaG_FD_121802 | JGI IMG/M metagenome (GOLD analysis project Ga0157379, IMG submission 121802) | Switchgrass rhizosphere microbial communities from Kellogg Biological Station, Michigan, USA - S2-5 metaG | ecosystem: Host-associated > Plants > Roots > Rhizosphere > Soil | place: USA... | reverse complement strand
GTTCTGGAAGCGGATATTCTGGGCTTCGGCGAAATGCGTTCCCAGGAAGTGCGAGGTGCCGGCCTGCAGCGCCTTGCCGTCCTGCATCATGGCTTCGATGGAATAGGTGTTCACCGCGCCGGGAAAGCGTTCATTCTCCGGCTTCTCGCCCGCGATCACCGGCATGGCCAGATAGTCCTCGGCGAAGGCGCGATAGACTTCCAGCATCCGCTTTGTTTCCTCGATCGCCTCGGCCTCGCTGGCATGGGCGGTATGGCCTTCCTGCCAGAGGAACTCTGTGGTGCGCAGGAACAGGCGCGGCCGCATCTCCCAGCGCACCACATTGGCCCATTGGTTGATCAGCAGGGGCAGGTCGCGATGGCTCTTGATCCAGCGGGCGAAGGCGTCGCCGATGATGGTTTCGCTGGTGGGACGCACCACCAGCGGCTCTTCCAGCTTGGCATCCGGATCGGGCTGCAGCTTGCCGTCGATATTCTTGAGCCGGTGATGTGTGACCACCGCCATTTCCTTGGCGAAGCCTTCGACATGCTCGGCCTCCTTGGCGATGAAGGAGAGGGGGATGAACATGGGGAAGTAGCAATTCTCATGGCCGGTGGCCTTGATGCGGCGGTCCAGTTCCTGCTGGATCTGTTCCCACACCCCATAACCCCAGGGTTTGATCACCATGGCGCCGCGCACCGGCGAGGTCTCGGCCATGTCGGCATCGCGCACCACCGCCTGGTACCAGTCGGCGAACCGGCTGCGATTGACGTCAAGGGCACGCTGCATGGAAAAGCTCCGGAAAATACGGGCCGTTCTTAGCCCGCCGGGCGGGGCCTGAACAGCAGATAGGTGGTCACGCCCGCAAGCCCGAACAGGGCCATCAGGCCGGTCAGCGGCACCGGGGTGGTGGGTGTGACAAAGGCTCCCATCAGGGCGGAAGCCAAGGTGCCGCCGCCGTACAGAAGGATACCGATCAAGGCCGAGGCCATGCCGGCGGCATGGCCGAAATGGTGCATGGCCAGGCCCGAGCCGGTGGCGTTGATCGAGCCGATCATGGCGCAATAGACGAAGGTCCAGGGCACCAGGCCCAGAAGCCCGCCCCAGCCCAGCCATCCGAAGGTCACGGCGAAGACGCCCGCCACCGCATTGGTGGCAAGGCAGGCGAAGAACAAGGGCTCGCCCGGATGGTTCTTGAGCCAGCGGGCCGCGCCCTGGCTGAACACCACCAGGCCGATGCCGTTCAGCACAAAGGTAAAGCCGAAATATTGCGGGCGCACGCCGAACAGGTCGATCACCACATGCGGCCAGCCGGTGAGAAAGACATAGAGCCCGGCGCCGGTGAGGGTGGCGGGGATCACAAAGCGGAAGAAGCGGCGGTCGCGCGCGATCTCCCAATAATCCTTCAGCACATGAAAAGGATGCAGCCGCCGGTCCGAACCGGGATGACTTTCGGGAAGCAGCTTCCAGACAAAGCCGATGGTGAGCAGTGCGGCCCCGCCTTGCAGCCAGAACAGGCTGCGCCAGCCGGTCAGCGGCAACAGCCAACCGCCGACGAACGGCGCGAACAGGGGTGACACCGACAGGATCAGAAGCATCTGGGCGAAGATGCGGGCGGCCTCCTGGGGCGGGAAAAGATCGCGCACACAAGCGCGCGCCAGGACCGTGCCGGCACAGCCGCCCACCGCTTCGACAAAGCGGGCGATGTCCAGGGTGATGGGATCCCGCGCCAGAGCACAGCCGCTGGCGCCCAGGATGTAAAGCGCCAGCCCTCCCAGGATCGGCCAGCGCCGCCCGAAGCGGTCCGAAACGGGACCGACCATGGCCTGGCCCAGGCACAGGCCCAGGAAGAACGCGGCCAGGGAATGTTCGATGGCCGAGATGGATGATTTGAACTCGGCCGCGATGGTGGGCAGCGCCGGCAGGTAAAGGTCGATACCGATGGGGGTGAAGACCGTCAGCACCCCGAACAGGGCGATCAGCTCGATCCGGCGGATTCCCGTGATCTCGGTGCGGGTAAGGGAATCGCCGGGCGCGGGAACCATGGCAGCGGTATGGGGCGCAACACGCTACGGCGCAAGGGTTTGCGATGGACGGATTCGCATGAGGCCCTTACGTTGCCCGCATGCCGGAATCAAAGAAGACCGGGGCCTTTGCGCCCTATGAATGGATGATCGCCGCCCGCTACTTGCGCGCCAAACGGCAGGAGAGCTTCATCTCGGTGATCTCGCTGTTTTCGCTGATCGGGATCGCGCTGGGGGTGATGACACTGATCATCGTGATGAGTGTGATGAACGGGTTCCGGGTCGAGTTGCTGAAAAGCATCCTGGGCCTGTCCGGTCATGTCACCATCCAGTCGCAGATGGGGCCGCTGCCCAATTATGACGCGGTGGCGGGGCGCATCCGCGCCGTGCCGGGTGTGGTGCGCGCCACCCCCATCGTGGACGGCCAGGTGATGGCCACCCAGAACGGCGCCAATACCGGCGTGATCGTGCGCGGCATTCGTCCCGCCGATCTCGCCAAGCTGAAAATGGTGGCGGAAAAACTCCGGCCCGGGTCGCTGGCCTATTTCGACCGCGACGATGCGGTGATCGTGGGCTCGAACCTTGCCGCCAAGCTCGGCGTGCAGGTGGGCGGCGACATCACCCTGATCGCGCCCAAGGGCAATGTAACACCCTTCGGCGCCACCCCCAGGGTGAAGACCTATCATGTCATTTCCACCTTCCATGTCGGCAACACGCTTTACGACAGCAATTACATTTTCATGCCGCTGAACGAGGCGCAGCTTTACTTCAACACCGGCGATGCGGTGACCGGCATCGAGGTGATGCTCACAGATCCCGAAGCCGATCTCCCTCTGCTGCCGGCCCTGATCAAGGCGGGTGGTCCCATGACCCGGGCGGTGCCCTGGCAGGACATCAACAGCGCCTTCTTCGAGGCGGTCCAGGTCGAAGCCAATGTGATGTTCCTGATCCTGTCGCTGATCATCCTGGTGGCGGCGCTGAATATCATTTCGGGCCTGATCATGCTGGTGAAGGACAAGTCGCCCGACATTGCCATCCTGCGCACCATGGGGGCGACGCGCGGCGCGGTGATGCGCATCTTCTTCATCGCCGGCGCCAGCATCGGGGTGGTGGGCACCATCATCGGTTTCGCCATCGGCGTCCTGTTCTGCGCCTATATCGAGAATATCCGCCAGGCCCTGTCCAAGCTGACCGGCACGCCCTTGTTTGATCCCACCATCTATTTCCTTTCGCGCATGCCGGCGGAGATGGCGCCGGGCCAGGTGGCGTCGGTGGTGGTGATGGCGCTGGTGCTGACCTTCCTGGCGACGCTTTATCCCAGTTGGCGGGCGGCGCGGCTCGATCCGGTCGAGGCGCTCCGGTATGAGTGAAATCCTCAAGCTGGAAAACATCACCCGCCGTTACCGCGAAGGCGAGGGGCAGCTCGAAATCTTCAGCGGCCTCAATCTCACCGTGCATGCGGGCGAGATCGTGGCGCTGGTGGGTCAGAGCGGGGCGGGCAAGTCGTCGCTGCTGCATATCGCCGGATTGCTGGAAGCCCCCACCAGCGGCGAGATCACCATCGAAGGCGTGGCGGCTTCCGCTTTGCCGGATGCCGAGCGCACCCGCATCCGCCGCGACCGGCTGGGCTTTGTCTATCAGGCCCATCATTTGCTGCCGGAGTTCAGCGCTTTGGAGAATGTGGTGCTGCCGCAAATGATCGCAGGCACCTCGCGCACCGAGGCCGCCAAGGAAGCCGCGCGTCTGCTGGACATGCTGGGCCTGGGCCAGCGGCTGAGCCACCGTCCCGCGCAACTGTCGGGTGGCGAACAGCAGCGCGTCGCCATTGCGCGCGCGCTCGCCAACAAACCGAAGCTGCTGCTGGCGGACGAGCCCACCGGCAATCTCGACCCCCGCACCGCGGGCGGGGTGTTCGATGCCCTGATCCAGGTCACTCGCGCGCAAGGCGTGGGCGCCCTGATCGCCACCCACAATTTCGAGCTGGCATCCCGGATGGACCGGACGATGCTGCTCGATCAGGGCAGGCTGGTGCCGCAACGTCACGGCCGGAATTAGCCGGCCAGAAACTTCTCCAGCTTGTCCAAGGCGCCGGTCCAGCCATTGTTGTGGCTGTCGCGGCGCTCCGGTGCGGCAAAGCCTTCGTGGAGGATGGTCAGCTGGGTACCTTTGCCCTGGGCGCGGAAGGTGATGGTGATCAGCGTGTCCTGCTCCTCATGCTCCCACTTCCAGCTCATGACCAGTCGGCTGGGGCGGGATATTTCCTTATAGGTGCCGCCGACTGTCCTTGTGTCACCGTTTGGCAGGTGCATGACCACGCGGTAGCTGCCGCCCACCTTGGGCTCCAATTGGACCACCTCGCCATTGACTCCCGGCGGGCCGACCCACTCGCCCCAGCTTTTATCCAGCCAGGCATCGAACAGGGTTTCGGGATCGGCGTCGAAGCTGCGAGTCAGTGACAATTTCACCGGAGATTCGATGACGGCATTCATGGTGTTTCTCCTTTGACGTAGCGGGCCAGCTTGTTGAGAGTGGAATTCCAGCCCTTGCCGTGACCTTCGCGGTCTTCCGGTGTGGGCAGGCCTTCATGGCTGAGCGTGATTTCGGTCTGTCCGCCCTTGGCGCGAAAGACGAGCGTGACCAGCGTGTCCCCTTGGCCGCCCAACGCCCAGCTCCATGTGAACGCCAGCCTGTTGGGACGGTCGATGATCTTGAACACGCCTTCGACGGGAATTTCACGGCCATCGGACAGATGCATCTGGATGCGGTAGCGCCCGCCGACCTTCGGCTCCAGCACCGGCACCTCGCACTGGCAGCCTTCCGGTCCGATCCAGGCCTGCCATTGTTCGCGCTCCAGCCAGGCGTCGAACACGGCATCGGGCGGCGCATCGACCAGGCGGCGGATTTCCAGAACGGGACTTGTGGTGATCGTGCTCATTTTTTCTCCGGTGTTTTCTTGAGGTGGGCATCCAGGCGGTCAAAGGCTCCGGTCCAGAAGGCGCGGTAATGGTCCAGCCATTCCTGCGCGCTTCTCAGGCCTTGGGGGTTGAGGCGGCAGACGAATTGCTGGCTGCGCCGGGTGCGGGTGATCAGCGCGGCTTCTTCCAAGACCTTGAGATGGCGCGAGATGGCAGGGCCAGAGATCGGGAATGGTTCGGCGATCTCCCCCACCGTGGCCTCTCCCAGGGCCAGCCGGGCGAGGATGGCCCGGCGGGTGGGATCGGCGAGGGCGGCATAGGCAGTATCGAGGTTTTTCATAACGTGTGAGTTAAATAACATATTGGTTAAATACAAGGCCCGCCGGCAAATAATTTTCGTTCTGGTCTGCCCGTGTTTTCGAAAAAGACGGCCAACAAGCCGAAGCTACTGTCGGCCAGCGAACCTACTGAGTTGATCAAAGGCCTCGAGGCGCACTGGCCCGCTGAGGACGTCCAACATTGGGAATTTGTGTGGATGGAACGCCCCTGGGGTCAGCTAACGTGACGTCAGGTGCTCGGTCCGACAGCATGGCTCGAAGGTGAGGTGGTACAATGGGGCCCACCTCTCACGCCGCCGGACCGAGCGCCGTGACACTAGCCCAAGCAATAACCAGTCGCAGACGAATTATTGGTTTCCAATAGTTCATCTTTGCCGCACCAACTCCTTGTTTTGACTGACAGCGTGTCGAACGCCGTCTCTCATTTGATCATGTTTTGTTCTTGCGGTTTTGCGAGAACCAATGTAGAACAAACCCTCAAAAGAGGGAGATCGGATCATGTGGGCCAAGGATGTCGCGGCGGGTGCGGGACTGGTGTTGTTCATGGTATGGGCCTTTGTACTGGCCAGTGGCGCTCATGCTGCCCTGAACCATCTGCCGGTCTGATCGCCCGATCCGCCTAGGCTGTGGATATGGGACCGGCAGTCCCCATATCCCGGACGGAGCAGGCGATAGTGCGCGCCTGAGCTCTTCATCCCGGATCCTTCCGTCATGGCGTCTTTCGTTCATCTGCGCATCAAGAGTGCCTATTCGCTGCTGGAAGGGGCGGTAAGGCCCAAGGAACTGGCCGAGCTGGCGCGTTATGCCGGAACGCCTGCCGCGGCGGTGACCGACATCAACAACCTGTTCGGGGTGTTCGAGATCTCCGACACCCTGGCCAAGGCGGGCATCCAGCCCATCGTGGGCGCGCTGTTGTCGGTGGAGTTTGCGACGCGCGCGCCCCATCACACCGGTACGCGCAAGAAGCCGCCGCACCTGCCGCTGTTGGTGCAGAACGAAGCGGGCTATCTGAACCTCACCAAGCTCTTGTCCGCCGCCTATCTGGAAGTGGAAGCCGGCGACTGGCCGCATGTAACGGCCGAGAAACTCGCCACCCACAGCGATGGCTTGATCGCGCTCACCGGCGGTCCGGGCGGGGTGGTCAACCAGCTTTTGCTGGACGGCCAGCGCGATGCCGCCGATGCGGCGCTGGATAAGCTGGCCCAGGCGTTTCCCAACCGGCTCTATGTCGAACTACAGCGCCACAACTTGGCCGAGGAGCGCGCCACCGAAGATGCCCTGCTGGACATGGCCTATACGAGAAAGCTGCCTTTGGTGGCCACCAATGATGTGCATTTCGGTTACGCCAAGATGTACGAGGCGCATGACGCTTTGCTCTGCATCGCCGATGGCGCCTTTGTCAGCCAGGACGATCGCCGCAGGCTGACCCGCGAACATCGCTTCAAGACGGCGAGCGAGATGCAGGCCCAGTTCGCCGACCTGCCGGAGGCGATCGAGAATACCGTCGAGATCGCGCGCCGCTGCGCCTTTCGTCCCGTCAAGCGCAAGCCCATCCTGCCGGTGTTCGTGCCGGAGTCGGGCAAGTCGGCGGAAGAGGAGTTGAAGCTCCAGGCCGAACACGGCCTGTCGCGGCGGCTGGAGGGCGCGCGGCTGGCGGCCGAACGCAGCGTCTATGACGAACGCCTGACCTATGAACTGGGCATCATCAATCGCATGGGCTTTCCCGGCTATTTCCTGATCGTATCCGATTTCATGAAATGGACGCGGGCGCAAGGAATCCCCGTCGGGGTGCGCGGCTCCGGCGCGTCCTCCCTGGTGGCCTGGGCGCTGGACATCACCAATCTCGATCCTCTGCGGTTCGGCCTGTTCTTCGAGCGCTTCCTCAGTCCCGAACGCCTGTCGATGCCGGACTTCGATATCGACTTCTGCCAGGAACGGCGGGACGAGGTGGTGCGCTATGTGCGCGACAAATATGGCGCCGACCGGGTGGCGCAGATCATGGCGCTGGGTTCCTTGCAGGCACGCGCCGCGGTGCGCGATGCCGGACGCGTGTTGCAGATGCCGCTGGGGCTGGTGGACCGCATTGCCAAGCTGATCCCCAATCCGCCGGGCAAAAGCATTTCCCTGCGCGAGGCGGTGGACAGCGAACCGCGCCTGCAGCAGATCGCCGAGGCAGAGCCCATCGCCCAGCGGTTGTTCGAGATAACCGAGAAGATCGAAGGCCTTTACCGCCATGCCTCAACCCATCCCGCCGGGGTGGTGATCGGCGACCGGCCGCTGGATGAGCTTTTGCCGCTCTACCGCGATCCACGCTCCGACATGCCGGTCACCCAGTTCGACTATGAGGATGCGGAAAAAGCCGGGCTGGTGAAGTTCGACTTTCTGGGACTGAAGACCCTCACCGTTATCGCCAAGGCGGAAGAACTGCTCAAGAAACGTGGCATCGAACTTCATACCCAGACCATCGATTTCGATGATGTGAGCACCTTCGAGATGCTCTCCCATGGCGACAGTGTGGGCGTGTTCCAGATGGAAGGCGCGGGCATGCGCGATCTGCTGCGCAAGATGAAGCCCAACCATATCAACGACCTGGTGGCGCTTGTGGCCCTCTACCGGCCGGGTCCGATGGATTCCATTCCCACCTATATCGCGCGCAAGAACGGCAAGGAGGCGGTGGAATATCTCCATCCCGCGCTGGAGCCGATCCTCAAAGAGACCTATGGCGTAATGACGTATCAGGACGATGTGATGCGCATCGCCCGCGAACTGGCCGGCTATACCATGGGCGAGGCTGACATTCTGCGCCGCGCCATGGGCAAGAAGATTCCGGCCGAGATGATTCCGCAGCGCGAGAAATTCATGAAGGGCGCGGCGGAGCGCAAGATCACCAAGAGCGTCGCCGAGACCATCTTCGAACAGGCGGAGAAATTCGCCGGCTATGGCTTCAACAAAGGCCATGCCGCGGCCTATGCCCAGGTCGCCTATCAGACGGCCTTTCTGAAAGCCAATTACCCGGTCGAATTCCTGGCCGCTTCCATGACCCTGGATATCGGCAATACCGACCGGCTCAACATTTTCCGCCAGGAAGCGCAGCGGCTGGGGGTCAAGGTGGCGCCCCCCGACATCAATCGCAGTGAATCGGTGTTTGCTTGCGATGCCGAAGCCAACACGGTGTTCTATGCTCTGGCCGCTGTGAAAGGCGTGGGCCGCCAAGCGATGGATCATGTGATCGAGGTCCGGGAGCGCGGCGGCAAGTTCAAGTCACTCTCGGATTTCGCCCGCCGGGTCGATCCGCGCCTGGTCAACAAGCGCGCGTTTGAAAATCTGGCGCGGGCAGGCGCCTTCGACAGCCTTAATCCCAATCGCCGCCAGGTGGTGGAGAATTCCGACCGTATCCTTGGCGGAGCGCAGGCCGCCCAGCGTGAGCGCGAAAGCGGGCAAGTGTCGCTGTTTGGCGGTGGCGGTTCCAGCGACGACATCCGGCTGCAGGCCATGCCCGATTGGCCGGTGCATGAGCGGCTGAGCGAGGAATTCTCGGCTATGGGCTTTTATCTCTCCGGCCATCCCCTGGACGCTTACGGCCCGGCGCTGAAACGTTTGGGCGCCTCCACCTATTCGGCGTTGCTGGAAGACCGCCGCCGCGGCGGCTTCAAGGCCAAGATCGCCGGCACCCTGATCAAGAAATCGGAACGGCGGGGACGCAGCGAGCAGATGTATGCCTTTGTCTCCTTCTCCGACCCGACCGGCATGTTCGAGATCATGTTGTTTCCGGAAGTGCTGACGGCCAGCCGTCCGTTGCTGGAAGCCGGCAAATCGCTGCTGATCACCGCGTCGGCGGAATGGGACGGCGACGAACTCAAGCTGCGGGCCGCCACCATTCTGGATCTGGATCAGGCCGCGGCCCAGGCGGGCGAGGGGATGACGGTGCGGCTGTCCGATACAGGATCGCTGGGCGCGCTCGCAGCCGAACTGTCCCAGTCCGGCAAGGGGCTGGTGCATGTGGTGGTGCCCGGCAGTCAGGGTGAGGAAGTCGAGATCGAACTCAAGAAGCGCTTTGCAGTGACCGCCACTTTGCGCAACCGCATTGCGGCACTGCCGGGGGTGATGAGCGTGGAGGCAGTCTAGGTGCCATGAGCGACAATTCGCGTTATGACGGAAAGCCGCTGCTGAGACTGCTGGAGCTTTATATCCTGAATGCACTCAATGAACTGCCTCCGCCGGAGCAGGAAGCGTTGCAAAGGCTGGCTCCCAAGCTGCAGTCCGTATACGGCGGCAAGGGGCAATGGCATGAAGCGATCGAGGCGGCGGTTCACATGCCCGCGGAAATGCCGCGGATGATCCGGGATATGTGGGACAAGAATCTCGAAATCGCCGGCGCCAACAATGTGCCGCCGCTTACACCGCAAAAGTTCGCGGAAATGTTCGTGGATGAGAATCTGGTCATGTAAGCCGCCTGGAAACTGGGCGGTCACAATTTTCGGATCGCGCCTTCCAACCGTCCCAGCGCTTCCGCCAGTCGCTCGGAGTCCTGGGCAAAACAAATACGGACATAGGAATCGTCGCGGGGATCGCCCAGGCTGAAAGCCCAGCCGGGCGACACGCCGACCTTATCGTTGCGCACCATATCCTGGCAGAAGGAGAGGCTGTCCTTCAGCCCATCGACATGCAGGAAGCCGTAAAAGGCGCCGTCCGGCTTGAACCAGCGCACCCGGTTCTGCCGGCTGATCCAGCTTTCGACCACCTCGCAACCCTTGCGGCAGCGCTCCAGCAATTCACTGCGGAATGCATCGCCTTGCGGTGACAGGGCCGCCAGCGCCCCATACTGGGCGAAGTGCGTCGCGCCGGTATTGTTGCATTGGGCCATGGCGGCGGCGGCGGGCTCCACGCTCTTGGGATGCACCAGCCAGCCGATGCGCCAACCGGTCATCGCCCAGGGCTTGGAGAAGGAGTTGATGGCGAATACCGCATCCTCCTCGTCGGCGATCGACAGGAAAGACGGCGCGTGCTTGGCACCGTCGTAGATCAGCGTGCCATAGACCTCATCGGCCAGGATGGCGATGCCGCGCGTCCGGCAGAAATCCAGGATCGTCTTCTGCTCCTCTCCCGTCAGCATCCAGCCGGTGGGATTGCCGGGCGAGGCCAGGAACATCGCCTTGGTGCGGCCATCGCAGGCGTCGAACAGCTTGTCGAGATCCAGGTGCCAGCGGCCTGCATTCCAATCCTCGTCCAGACGTACCAGCCGCGGCTCGGCGCCCACCACCTTGGCGGCCTGGAAAATGTTGGGCCAGATGGGCGAAACGATCACAACATTGTCGCCGGTCTCGCACACCATCTGCAGCGCGGTGACGACCGCCAGCATGGCGGCGCCGGGAATGGTGATGCGCTCGACGGCGATGTCGGCGCCCAGAGTGCGCTTGTGGAAGTGGCGGATGGCCTCACGCAAAGGCAGGATGCCGCGCGCATTGGTGTAGAAGGTCTTGCCGTCTTCCAGCGCCTTCACTGCCGCCTCGCGGATGAAGGGCGGCGTCACCAGGTCGGTCTCACCGAACCACAGCGGCAGCACATCGGGATTGCCCAGCCCCAGCAGGGTGACCTGGGTGATGCCCGAAGGCTTCAGCTCGCGGATAGCAGGGCGGATGGGGCTTTTCATGCGGGTTTCTCGCTGATTTTGCAGGTCTCTAGCACGGCTTTTCCATCAATTGGTAATCAGTTTGGCCAAAGCTGGCATGATGGAAAAGAAGCGGTTCATTGGGTTGGACGGCTTGCGGGGTGCCTGTGCGCTCACCGTGCTGCTGGCGCATTGCGAGACGCTTTTCCAGCCGGGCATGATCTTCTGTCATGACTATCTGGCCGTGGACATGTTTTTCATGCTCAGCGGTTTTGTGATCACGGCGAGCTATGGCCATCGCCTGCAGTCGGGATTCTCCGTCCTGGAATTCCTGAAGGCGCGGGTGCGGCGGCTGGCGCCCGTCTATTGGGCTGGGCTGGTACTCGGCATCGCCACCACTGCGATCATGGCCCATTACCATCCCGATATGCCGCAACTGCTTATTGCCCTGTGGGGCGCAATGGCAATTGTGTTGATCCCCTGGGTTCAGGGAAACGAATTTGCCTATCCCGATAGCCCCGTGGCTTGGACCCTGGCATGGGAGCTGGTCGTCAACCTCGGTTATGCCTTGTGGTTCCGTAAACTTTCGAGCCGCAGCCTGATTGCCTGTGCAGTTCTCTTGTGGTTGGCGGCCACCGCCAACAGCTACCTCAATCCGCGCGCCTGGTCCTTCGGCATGATGGCGGGCGATATCTGGCTGGGCGGCTTGCGCGCCCTGCCGGGCTTCATGATCGGTGTGGTTCTTTATCGCGGCTATCGTGCCGGTTGGATGGATCGCCTGCCGGCGGTTAGCCCGATCCTGCTTGTGACCTTATGGCTGCTTGTCGCGGTGATGCCCCAGGGCCTGCCGCCGCTGTTCGATCTTGCCATGGTCCTGCTGGTCTGTCCCCTCCTGCTGGCCTTGCTGGTGCGTGGCGAGGCCGGGGCACCCGCCTGGTTCGGGTTGTTGGGAGGCTTGTCCTATCCGCTCTATACCTCCCACCTTGCCTGGACCTATCTCGCCCGCCGCACCCCGTTTTTCGGCCTGGAGGGCCACTCCGATCCCTTGCGCGCCGCCGGGGTCGCCATCCTGGCCATTGCCTTCGCCTGGGTTCTTTACCGCACGGTAGACCCGGCCGGAAAAAGGCCCCGGCGGGATGCCAAAACCCGTCCTTTTGTCCCGCCCCAGCCTGGGCCGCTGGGTTCCACCCCGATTTGAGTGTGACTTGCGCGGGCGCGGACAAGCCCCTATAAGCCGCGCCATCTCGCACGCGCGGGTGGCTTTCGCTGGGTATTCCAGTGTCGCCGTCCGGTGTCTCCCAAGGGGGATAACCCGCGCGTCTGGCCAACCGGTAAAGGAGACTGAATCCATGGCTTTGCCAGAATTTTCCATGCGTCAACTGTTGGAATCCGGTGCCCATTTCGGCCACCGCCAGCAGCGCTGGAATCCCAAGATGGCGCCTTTCATTTATGGGCAGCGCAACGACATCCATATCCTGGACCTCACCCAGACCGTGCCCCTGCTGCACCGCGCCCTGGTGACCTTGCGCGAAGTGGCCGCCGGCGGCGGACGCATCCTGTTCGTGGGCACCAAGCGCCAGGCAAGCGAGCCGATCGCGGCGGCCGCCAAGCGTTGCGCGCAGTATTACGTCAATCACCGCTGGCTGGGCGGTACGCTCACCAACTGGCAGACCATCTCCCACTCCATCCGCCGCCTGCGCTCCATCGAGGAGACCTTGTCGGGCGCCGAACATTCCGGCCTGACCAAGAAGGAACTGCTGGGCCTGCTGCGCGAGCAGGACAAGCTGGAACGTTCGCTGGGCGGCATCAAGGAGATGGGCGGCGTGCCCAACCTGCTGTTCGTGGTGGACACCAACAAGGAAGCCATCGCCATCGCCGAAGCCAAGAAGCTGGGCATTCCCGTGATGGCCATCCTGGATTCCAACAGCGATCCCGACGGCATCGCCTTCCCGATCCCGGGCAATGACGATGCGGCCCGCGCCATCGCGCTTTATTGCGACCTGGCGGCGCGCGCGGTGATTGATGGCCTGGGCGAAAGCCAGGCCGCGGCAGGCGTGGATCTCGGCGCGGCGGAAGATGTGGAAAGCGTCGCTCCGGCCGAAGCCGAACCGGCGACTGCCTAAGCCTTTACAAAACTATCGCCCCGCGCGTGCACAAGCAGGCACGGGGTGTGAACGGAGACCGATATGGCCAACATCACCGCTTCCATGGTGAAGGACCTGCGCGACAAGACCGGCGCGGGGATGATGGACTGCAAGAATGCCCTGAACGAAACCAATGGCGACATGGAAGCCGCCATCGACTGGCTGCGCAAGAAGGGCATTTCCAAGGCCGCCAAGAAGGCCGGCCGCGCTGCGGCCGAAGGCCTGGTCGGCGTCGCCGTCGACGCCAATACCGGCGTGCTGCTGGAAGTGAATGCCGAGACCGACTTCGTCGCCAAGAATGACGAGTTCAAGTCCTTCGTGAAGGACGCCTCCAAGCTGGCGCTGAAGGAAGGCGGCGATCTGGAGAAGCTGCTGGCCGCACCGATGGGCTCCTCTACCGTGCAGCAGACCCTGACCGAAATGGTCGCCAAGATCGGCGAGAATATGAGCGTGCGCCGTGCTGCCGCGCTGAGCGTCAATCCGGGCGTGGTCGCCGCTTACGTTCACAATGCGTCGTCGCCTGAATTGGGCAATATCGGCGTGCTGGTGGGCCTCAAGTCCACCGCCGACAAGGACAAGCTGGCCGCGCTGGCCAAGCAGCTGGCCATGCATGTCGCCGCCGCCTCGCCGCTGGCGCTGACCAAGGAGCATCTCGACAAGGCGCTGGTCGAGCGCGAGTACAATGTCCAGAAGGACATTGCGCTGCAGTCCGGCAAACCCGAAGCGGTGGTCGAGAAGATGATGGAAGGCCGCATGCGCAAGTATTATGAGGAAGTGGTGCTGATGCAGCAGGTCTACATGCTGGACGGCGAGACGCCGATCGCCAAGGTGATTGAGAAGGCGTCCAAGGACCTGGGCGCCCCGGTCGAGATCGAGGGCTTTGTCCGCTTCAAGGTGGGCGAGGGCATCGAGAAGGCTGACGCCGACTTTGCCGACGAAGTCGCCCAGATGGCGGGCACGCGCTAGTGTCCCGATTCCGAAATTCGCTCGATCTTCATATCCGGCTCTGGGCGAATTTCGGAATCGAGGGACACTAGCAATTTATTGATTCTAGGGTCGTTTGGTTTCGACGTTCGCTTGGAGCCTGATATCAATGATTTTGCGAACGTCGAAACCACGACCCTAGTACGAAAATATTCCTTACCCTCCGACAGGCCCAGGGTGAGGAAAGTCCTCATACTGGGCTTGTCGAATCATGAGGACGGGAACGCCCATGCCGCCAGCGCCGAAATATCGCCGGGTTCTGCTTAAAGTCTCCGGCGAGGCGTTGATGGGCAGCGGCAGTTTCGGCGTCGATATCGATGTGGTGGACCGCATCGCCCGCGATGTGAAAGAAGCCCATGACAGCGGCATCGAACTCTGCATGGTGGTGGGCGGTGGCAATATCTTTCGCGGCCTCGCCGGGTCGGCCAAGGGCATTGACCGATCCACCGCCGACTATATGGGCATGCTGGCCACGGTGATGAACGCGCTGGCGCTGCAAGCCGGGCTGGAACGGCTGGGGTTGGCCTGCCGGGTTCAATCGGCCATCGCCATGAACAATGTCTGCGAGCCCTATATCCGGCGCCGCGCCATCCGGCATATGGAAAAGGGTAGGGTGGTGATCTTCGGCGCAGGCACCGGCAATCCCTTTTTCACCACCGATACCGCCGCCGCGCTCAGGGCTGCCGAAATGGGTTGCGATGCCCTGTTGAAGGCGACCCAGGTGGACGGGGTTTACAGCGCCGACCCCAAAAAAGTTCCCGATGCCACGCGCTATGATTCTCTGAGCTATCACGAGGTGTTAGCCCAGAATCTTCAGGTAATGGATGCGGCGGCGATCTCGCTCTGCCGGGAAAATCGCATCCCGATCCTGGTATTTTCCCTGAACCCGCCGGGCGGCTTGGCCAAGGTTCTCAAGGGTGTGGGCCGGGCAACCATTATCGAAGAAAAATGAAGCACGGCCCGGGTCTTAGGGTAATCTCAGCTTTAAGCACCCAGGGGGCATGGAGCGATTTGGATGGCCGAGGCCTATAGCAAGGACGAATTGGACCGCCGCATGAATGGCGCGGTCGCAACCCTCAAGAGCGAATTGGCCGGGCTTCGCACCGGCCGCGCCAGCGCCGCGCTGTTGGATCCCGTGAAGGTGGAAGCCTATGGCAATGTCGTGCCCATCAACCAGGTGGGCACCATCTCCACCCCGGAAGCACGCATGATCACGGTGCAGGTGTGGGACAAGGGCCTGGCCAAGACCGTGGACAAGGCGATCCGCGATGCCGGTCTGGGGCTCAATCCGCAGATGGACGGCCAATTGTTGCGCATTCCCTTGCCGGAGCTCAACCAGGAGCGCCGCAAGGAACTGTCCAAGCTGGCGGCGAAATACGCCGAAGCGGCGCGGGTGGCGGTGCGCAATGTGCGCCGCGACGGCATGGACCTGCTCAAGCGGCTGGAGAAGGACCATAAGATCAGCGAAGACGAACATCACACCAAGGGCGATGAACTGCAGAAGCTGACCGACGCCCATGTCAAGGACATCGACAACGCGCTCCATTCCAAGGAGCAGGAAATCATGCAGGTATGAGCGCGCTGGGCGATCTTCCTATCCATCTTCCCAAGCATGTCGCCATCATCATGGACGGCAATGGGCGCTGGGCGAAGAAGCGCTATCTGCCCCGCGAGGCGGGCCACTATGCCGGCATGTCGGCGGTGCGCGAGACGGTGCGGGC
>Ga0157379_10002380_pt1 | contig 15723 bp, 16 predicted proteins | sample S25metaG_FD_121802 | JGI IMG/M metagenome (GOLD analysis project Ga0157379, IMG submission 121802) | Switchgrass rhizosphere microbial communities from Kellogg Biological Station, Michigan, USA - S2-5 metaG | ecosystem: Host-associated > Plants > Roots > Rhizosphere > Soil | place: USA... | reverse complement strand
GCGTTCAGCCACGTGATCTCGACGACCTCGGTCTCGGTGAAGTGCCGGCGCAGGTCGGCAAAGGTCGCGTCGCTCACGTGCTTGTGGCGCGTCGCCTCCTCGGCGTAGGCCAGCGCCGCGCGCTCGCGCTCCGAGAAGAGCGCGCTCGTCCGGTATTGCGGCAGCGCGGCGAGCTTGTCGACGCCGAGACGCTGCCGTACCGCGACTGCCTTCGCGATGTCGACGCAGAACGTGCAGTCGTTGATCATCGCCGCCCAGGTGCGCACCAGGATGCTGATGACCGGGTCGACGGTGAGCTTCTTGTCCACGATGTTGACCTCGGCGTAGGCGAGGCGGAAGAGGGCGGGCACGCGGGCGTAGACGACCTTCATCGGGGTCATCACCTTGCCGAGGCGGCGCTTGGTCATCCAGTAGGCGATCTTCGCGATCAGTTGACGGGGTTGCTCGATGGGCTCGATGCGCATCGTCGATCTCCTTTCCGGTCAGTACGGCTGCGGGCGGGCGCGCGAGACGATCCACAGCAGCGCCGCCATGATGAGCGCCGGGACGTAGACGCCCGGCAGGTCGATCGCCCAATGCTCGGCGCCCACCAGGCCGCGCTCGGTATCGAAGACGTGGGCGAGGGCGTGCAGGGCGAAGAAGAGCGTCACCGGTGCGACGAGCGGCACGCGCCAGCGCGGCACGAACCCGGCCCAGATCAGGGAGAGGCCGAGCGTCAGGAAGGCGGAGCCGATGTCGCGCACGAAGTGCTCGTTCAGGGGGCCGAAGTCCGGGACGGCGGCCGGCAAACCGGAATACCAGCCGGCGGGCGTGGCGAGCATCCAGAGCGCGTTGGCGACGTTGCTGACGCCCAGGGCGACGAGCACCCAGGTCATCATGTCGCGGCCCGCGGGGGCCGCGCCGGCGCGAGCGGCCTGGGCTCCCAGGCGCTCGGCATTCGTCGACGTTGTCATCGTGCGGACCTCCTTCGGCGTGCGGTGTGCACGCGGATCAATTGGCCGAGCAGTGCGATGCCCTCCTCGATCACCGCCGGGGGCATGGCGGCGAAGGACAGGTGGAGGCTCTCGCGCCCTCGTCCGTCGAAGTAGAAAGCGTCACCGCGCACGATCGCGAGCGACGCCTCGCTCGCCCCGCGCATGAGGGTGTCGGTATCGACGATCGACGGCAGGGTCACCCAGAGGCCGTGGCCGCCGCGCGGCCGCGTCCAGGTCACGCCGTCGGGCATGTGGCTCTCGAGCGCGGCGAGGAGGGCGGCGAGACGTGCGGCGTAGACCTTGCGCACGCGCCGGAGGTGACGCTCGAGTCCGCCGTGCTCGAGCAGGGTGACGAGCGCCGCTTGCGCGACGGCGTTGGTGCCGACGTCGGCGTTCCAGCGTGCCAGGACCATCCTCTGGAGCAGCGGCGCCGCGGCGACGACGTAGCCGACGCGCAGGGTGGGGAAGAGCACCTTCGAGAACGTGCCGGCGTAGATGACCTGCCCGGCGCGATCGAGCGTCTTCAGCGCGGGGATCGGCGCACCCTCGTAGCGCAGCTCGCTGTCGTAGTCGTCCTCGAAGATCGGGACCTGCACGTCGTCCGCGAGTGCGAGGAGCTGGCGCCGGCGCTCGTCGCTCAAGACGGCACCGGTCGGGCTCTGCGACGCGGGTGTCGTGTAGACGAGCTTGGCGCGCCGCGCGCGCAGAATGCGGGCGAGCTCGTCGACACGCAGTCCCTGCTCGTCGACGCGGACGCCGACCAGATGCGCCTGCGCCGCGACGAAGGCGACGGCGGCGCCGAAGTAGCCCGGCTGCTCCATCACGACCGTGTCGCCGGGGTCGAGAAGGACGCGCGCCACGAGGTCGATCGCATGCTGCCCGCCGTTCACGATCAGGATCTCGTCCGGCCCGCAGGCAATGCCGCGGGCGACCAGATACCGGGCCACCGCGTGCCGGAGCGGCGGCCAGCCGCGCGGGTCGCGGGTGGTGGCGATGTCCGCGAGCTGCGATCCGATCGCGTCGGCGAAGGCGCGCTTCAGCTCGCCGACGGGCAGGCTCTCGGCGTCGACCTGGCCGCCGCGGAAGTCGAAGCGCGGCGGCTCCGGGCCGCTCGGCAGCAAGCTTCCCGGCACGCCGAGCGCGCGGGCGCGCGCCGCGAGGAGGCCGGACCAGACGAACTCCCGGCTCTCGACTGCCGCGAGCGCCGGGCGCCGCGGTGACGTGCGCTGCGGACGCGACGCGACGAACGTGCCCTGGCCGACATGCGCCGTGAGGAGGCCGGCGGCGATGAGGTCGTCGTACGCCAGGCTCACCGTGGTGCGGCTCAGGCCGAGGGACGCGGCGAGCTCGCGCGTCGCCGGCAGCTTGCCGCCCGCCGGCAGGCGATCCGCCTCGATCAGGTCGCGCAGATAGCCGCCGAGCTGGCGGTAGAGCGGGCGGCCGTCGCGGCGATCCGGCGTGAAGGCGAGATCGAGCACGGCCCGAAGCTAGAGTAAGTCCAATCGGCATGCAACAAACCAATTGGCTCAGCCATGACCAGGCCAATGCCGGTCCCTTCCGACGCCATTGGGGCGGTGGTAGCTGCGTCGGCATGGTCACTCCCGAGCCACTCATCTGCAATCTCGGCGCGCTCACGGCCGACGAGCAACGTCGCCGCGCCGCGCTCGCCGCGGAGCTCACGGCCGCCTTTCGCGAGGTGCGCGAGACCGCCGACGGCTACGCGGCGCGGCTCGACGACGACGCGGCGCTCTGCCGGCTTGCGCTCGAATGGCTGCTCCTCGAGCGTCGCTGCTGCCCCTTCTTCGATCTCCGGCTGACGCTCGACGCGGGCAATGGCCCGGTGTGGATCCACTTCGCTGGCGGTCCCGGCGTGAAGGAGTTCCTCGCGGCGGCCGGCCTCGCGCCGCGTGGCGCCGCAGCGGCCTGCCGGAATTGCTGAGCGCGTCGAGGTTGGCACGCGGCGCGTGCAAATTTTTCACGCGTCGGGAGTGACGGCGACACGACGCCGCTCTGCGTCGTTCCGGAATCGCTATTCCCGCGGTCGAAATCTCCCGCCCGGCAGGCGGCACATCGCTTGCTCCCTCCAGCCCCAGGAGGGCAGCGCATGTACTACGGATATGGAGCCGGCGGGATACTCGTGCTGATCTTGCTCATTCTCTTGCTGACCGGACGCATCTAACTCGCTAGAGAAAACACTGCACCATCACCGGTACGCCCGCCGGGAGCGTGAGCGTCGCGGCATCGACCCGCAGCATGCCGTCGGCATGCACCAGGCTCGCGATCTCGGCGGAGCCGCCGGACGCCGGATGGGCGAGCCATTCGCGATCGTGCAGCTCCAGACGGACGCGCACGAAATCGTCGCGTCCGGCCACGGACCAGACGGGCGCCGCGAGGCGCGCGATGACGCGCAGGCGTGCCGTGAAGGCGTCGGTCAACGGCTCGCCACCGAGGCGGCGCACGAGCGGGGTGCCGAAGACCTCGAAGACGACCAGCGCCGAGACGGGGTGTCCCGGGAGACCAAGCACGGGCGTCTTGCCGACCCGCGCGATGACCGTCGGCTTTCCCGGCTTGATGCGGATGCCGTGGACGAGGAGGCGCGCGCCACGCTCGGCGGTGATGACGGCGGGCGTGAGGTCCTTGGTGCCGACCGAGCTGCCGCCGGAGAAGAGGACGAGGTCGGCCTGCCGCAATGCCCGCCGGAAGGCGCGGGCGATGGCCGCCTGCTTGTCAGGGATGACACCGCAATCGACGGCGACACCCCCCGCCGCCTCGATCATGGCGCGCAGCGAGTACTGGTTGACGCTGCGCACTTGTCCCGGCCCGGGCGTCACGTCGGGGGGAACGATCTCGCTGCCGGTCGCAATGATCGCGACGCGCGGCCGGCGATACACGAGCGCCCGGCTGACGCCGATACCGGCCAGCGCGCCGACGTCGTGGGGCCGGCAGCGGTGGCCGGCGGGGAACAGCTCGACCCCGCGGCGCATGTCCTCGCCCCGGCGCATGACGTGCTGGCCCGGCGTCGCGGCGCGTGCGATGCGCACGGTCCCGTCGGACTCGCTCGTATGCTCGACCATCACGACGGCGTCGGCGCCCGACGGGATCATGCCGCCGGTCGGAATGCGCATCGCCGCGCCGCGCCGCAATGGACCCGGCGCGGCCGCGCCCATCTCGATCGATCCCGTGACGCGCAACGTGGCGGGCGTCGCGTCGCTCGCGTGCGTCGTGTCGGCGGCGCGCACGGCATACCCGTCCATGTAGGCGCGGGCGAAGTGGGGGACGTCGATCGTGGCGCGCACGGCGCGGGCGAGGACGCGGCCGCAGACGTCCTCGACCGCAACCGTCTCGGTGCCGACCGGGCCGAACGGTCGCAGGGTCGCGAACGCCTCGTCGCAGGTGACGAGCGGGAAGCGGCTCGGCGTTCCGGTATGCGGATCGGGAAGGGACGAGCGGCGTGACGCGCCGGCGCGGCTCGTCATCGCGCGAGTGTGGCGTGCAGCTGGCATGGCATCTCCCGTCGTACGCGCGCGACGCGCTCCAGATCCAGCTCGGCCAGGATCACCTGCTCGCCCTCGCCGGCGCGCGCCACCACGACGCCCCACGGATCGACGATCATCGAGTTGCCGTAGTCCGCGAAGCCGTGCGGGCTCTTCCCCGCCTGGTTCGGCGCGATCACGTACGCCTGGTTCTCGATCGCGCGCGCGCGCAGCAGCGGCTCCCAGTGGGCGGCGCCGGTGTAGAAGGTGAACGCCGAGGGCACCGTCAGGATCGTCGCACCGGCCCGCGTGAGCTTGCGGTACAGCTCCGGGAAGCGCAGGTCGTAGCAGACGCTCAAGCCGATCGTGCCGAGCGGCGTCGTGGCGGTGACGACATCGCGTCCGTGCTCGCGCGTGTCGGACTCGCGCACGCTGACCTCACCCGGGAGATCGATGTCGAAGAGATGGATCTTGCGGTAGCGGGCGGCGATCGTGCCGTCGGGCAGCAGCACGAGCGAGGTGTTGAAGCTCTTTCCGGCGTCCGCTGCGCGCTCCAGGAACGACCCCGCGACGAGGACGATGCGGAGGTCGGCGGCGAGGCGGCAGAGGAAGTCGCTCACCGGCCCCGGGATCGGGGTGGTCGCGGCGGCCTCGTCGGCGCGCAGGCCGCGCCAGGCGAAAACCTCCGGCAGGACCACGAGGCTCGCCCCCCGCTCAGCCGCCTCGGTCGTCAGGGCACGTGTTCGCGTGAGATTGGCCTCGACGTCGGCACCAGTGCGCATCTGCACGGCTGCCGCCAGCTGTTTCATCATGGTGCAGGTAGTCTAGCAGAGGGGTTCCGACCGACAATCGGCTCCAAGGGTGCCAACCAGGTAAGATTTCTTTGCGTGACGGACATTTAGCCTACCTCCCGAGGTCGGTTATCGCTTGATCACGCACTGCGCCGTGTGGTACGCGGGCCTCGGACGCGTGCACACATTGAAGCTGGAAACCGAGTCCCAAATGGAGATGGTCGACGTCACGGCCGGCGTCCGTCGGATGGTCAAGGAGACGGGGGTCACGACGGGCGTTTGCCATCTCTTCGTGCCGCACACGACCGCCGCGATCACGATCAATGAGAACACCGACCCGAACGTCCGCAAGGACATGTTGAACGAGCTCCTCAAGACCGTCCCGCTCCATGATGAATACCTCCATGCCGAGGGAAACGCCGCCGCTCACATCCTCTCCTCGTTGCTCGGGCCTTCGGAGAGCGTCTTCGTCGAGAACGGCAAGCTGGTGTTGGGGACGTGGCAAGCAATCTACTTCTGTGAATTCGATGGCCCGCGAGCGCGGACGGTTCTGCTCCGCGTCACCGCCGACTGAGGAGGCCCCACCGTGACCCAGTCCAACGCCGTTCGTCTGATCAAGCGCTACGGGAACCGCAAGCTCTACGACACCCTCGAGAGCCGCTACATCACCCTGGAAGAGATCGCGCGCTTGGTTCGCGGCGGTAGCGACGTCAAGGTGATCGACAATGAGAGCGGTGACGACCTCACCACCATCACGTTCGCGCAGATCATCCTGGAGGAGGAGAAGCGCCGCTCGAGCCTGCTCTCCCTCGGCTTGCTGCGCGAGCTGATCAAGGGCGGCGAGGAGACCCTCGCGCAGGTGCGCTCGCGCGTCGACAAGGGCATCGAGGCGATCGGCTCGATGGGCGAGGCGGCCCAGCGTCGCGTGCAGGAGTTCGTCGGCGGCCGGACGACTCCGGAGCACGGCAACAGCGGCGAGCACGCGGCCACGCACGGCACGAACTCGACCGATGCCGGCAAGAGCTTCTTCGACGACCTCCTCGCGACGCCGCAGCGCCGCCTGGAGTCGCTGACGCGCACAATCGAGTCGTCGGTGGGCCGCATCACCAACCATCCGGCCTTCCAGAACGAAGTGCGCCGCATCGAGCGCTCGATCAAGAAGCTCGAGGAGCGGCTCGCCCGCTTGCGCCGCCAGGAGATCGGCTCCGGGCCGACGCCCTAGCCGGCCGGCGGGTCGCTCGGCGGCGTGCGCGCCGTCAGCGGCAGAGGAAGAGCGGCGTTGGCGAATTGCGCAGGACGTACTCGGTGGTGCTGCCGAGCACCATCTCGATGATGCGGCTGTGTCCGTAGGCGCCGATGAAGAGCAGATCGTAGGCCTGCTCCGCTATCACGTCGAGGATCGTCTCGTTGGCGTAGCCGCCGCGCACGAGGAACTCGCAGGTGAGGGCGTAGGCGCCGAGGTAGCGGCGAGCCTCTTCCAGTACCTTGTTCGCCGCGCTGTCGTCCTTGCCCACATGGAGGACGCCGAGCGGCAACGCCAGCGCCACGGCGAGCTCCGCGGCCTCGCGCATGGCGGCGGCGGCTCGCTGGCTGCCGTCGTAGGCGAGGAGGGCGCGCGTGATCGGCCGGAACTGCATCGGGCAGACGAGGACAGGCTTCGGGCATTTGCGGGCGACGCTCTCGGTGGTGCCACCGAGGAGTCCCGTCGAGAAGCGCTCGTTCAGCCCGCGGTGCCCGACGATCACGATGTCGGCCATCCGCGCCTGCTCGCAGATCTCGTTGGCGACGATGCCGGTCAGGAGCTGCGAGTCGCCGCGCAGTCCGCGCTCCTGGCAGGCGGCGAGGAAGCCGTCGAGCAGGGTGCGCCCACGCTCGTGCAGCGCCTCGCGCATCTTCGACGAGAAGTCGAGGTAGGGCTCGAAGCCCATCGAGCCGGATATGTCGTGGAGGAACGAGCCCGAACCTTCGATCGAGACGACGTCGATGACGTGCAGCCCGGTGACCGTGGCCTGCAGCCGCTCCGCGAGCCACAGCGCGTACTGTGACGCCGTCTCGGAGTGCTCCGAGCCATCGAGCGCTACGAGGATGCTCTTGATCATGGCCGCAAGGGCTGATTTATCATTGTGATCTCAGGCAGTCCACGCGAGCCATGAAGCATAACAAGCTGACCGCGGCCGTCGAGGCGACCCTGCAGGAGCTGAAAAGCGCGGCGGAGACCCTCGGGTTCGAGGTGCGCGAGGAGGAGTTGCTGCGCGAAGTCGGCTACCGGCCCCGCAGCGGGGTGTGCCGGGTGGGGGCCTCCCGCGTCATCCTTCTCGATCGACGGGCGAGCGGGGAGGAGCGCATCGAGGCGCTGTGCGCCGTGCTGGCCGAGCAAGACCTCGAGCGCGTGTTCCTCTCGCCGGCGTTGCGCATACGCCTCGCGCCGCGTGCGGCGTCCGGCGCCGAGTCGCGACCGGGATGACCGTCAGTCACCGCGTCCAGGTCGACCGGTTCGCGGCGTTCAAGAACGCCCTCAAGGAGCGCAACCTCAAGTCCACCTCGCAGCGTGACGACATCGCCCGCGTCTTCTTCGCGAGCAATCGGCACATCAGCGTCGAGGAGCTGTATCGGGACGTGCGCAAGGTGAACCCGCGCGTCGGCTACGCCACCGTGTACCGCACGGTGCGCTTGCTGCGCGAGTGCAATCTCGCGGCGGAGCGCCACTTCCACGACGGCGAAGCGCGCTTCGAGAACGTCGCCGAAGAGCAGCACCACGATCACCTGATCTGCGAGCGCTGCGGCCGCATCGTCGAGTTCTCCAACGCCGAGATCGAGGAGTTGCAGGAGCGCGTCGCGCGCACCCTCGACTTCGTGATCAGCGGCCACAAGATGGAGCTGTACGGCATCTGCGGCGACTGCCGCCTCGGACGGCGCTCGCGCCGACCGGCGCGCGGCGAGCCCCACGTTTTCAGGACATAGCCCCCGTGCGCGCGGCGCCTACGGCGCGTGCTCCGACCCTCGTCGAGCAAGGGCGCGTGGGAGTCGCCCGCGGGACGGACCCTACCTCATCTTCTGAATCAGTAGCGTTGGGAGGCGGTCGCGCCACTTGACCGTGGCGACGCGGGTCGCGGGGGCGAGGCCGGGGCGGGTGTCGCTGGTGTCGAGGCCCTCGGCGCGCAGGCGCGCGACGGCCGCGTCGCCGTCGCCGACGACGTAGGCGAGGCCCCAGAGGCGCTCGCCGCGCTCACCGGGGGCGGCGCCGAGGGGGGCGACCAGCTCCAGCGTGACGCCGCCCAGGCGCAGGCCGACGTTGACGGTGCCGCGCTCGGCGAACTCGCGCCGCCAGCGCTCGGGGATCCCGAAGGTGTCACGCCACAAGCGCAGCGCACTCTCGAGGTCGTCGCTGAAGAGCACCACGTGATCGACCGCGGAGACACCGGCAGCCGGGTCGCCGCGCCAGGGCGCGGGTGGGATGGCGTCAGGGTCGTGCTGCACCGCGAAGACGTTCACGCCGCGCGTCTGCGTGCGCGCGATCGGCAGGAGGCGTGTGGTGCGCATGCCGCCGGCGGGCAGGGTGGTCATGACATCGACCGGCTTCCCGACCTCCACGCCCGCGGCGCGTAGGGCTCGCGCGGTCTCCGTGAGATCGTCACTGCCGAGCGCCAGCGCGAGGACGCCTTCCGACGTGCCCTCGAGGAACGCGGCGAGCGACTGCGAGACGGGATGCGCGGGCGGCGTTCCGTCGAGCGCCAGCAGCTCGAGGTAGCAGCTCGACAGCGCGAAGACGACGTTGACGGTTCCGAGCCCCGGATGCGCTCCGCGCGTCGACGGCTCGCGGCCCAACAAGGCGCCGTAGGCGCGCTCCGCTGCTGCCAGGTCCCGCACCGCGATGACGAGATGGTCGACGCGCGCGAACGGTGCGGCGGGCATGCGGCGGCTATCCCAGAGGGCCGGAGCCGAGTCAACGCGCCGCGCGATGGGGCATGCCCGCGGACGTGCGCGACGATCCATCGGTGCCGGCGAGACCCCGACTGATCGCTGCGCGCTTGACGCCCACGGCGGCGTCGATTACAAGCTCCCAACGAAAATGAAATTCATTCTCAATACGGTCGGTGGACCGGCGACGAGAGCGGCGATCGTTGCGGCTGTCGTCGTTCTGGCGTTGCCGGGGGCGCCGGCGCCGGCGGCGGGGCGGCAAGCGACCGAGCCGGAGGCGCCGCCCGTCGAGCGCGCCGAGCTCGTGATGGGCACGATGGCGCGGATCGGCCTGCCCCCGGCGCAGGCATCCCCCCGCGCGTTCGAGGCAGCGTTCGCCGCGCTCCGCGACGTCGACGCGACCATGAGCCTCTATCGCCGCGACAGCGAGCTGGTGCGCGTCAACGCGCGCGCCGGCGAGCATCCGGAGCCCGTGGACGCGGCGCTGTTCGCGCTTCTCGCGCGCGCCCGCGAGCTCGGCCTCGAGAGCAACGGGGCATTCGATGTCACCGTGCTGCCGCTGCTGCGCCTTTGGGGCGCGTACCCCGAGCTCACCTATCTCGGTGCGGGCAGCGTGACGGCGGTCGGGATCGAGGGGCTGCGCCTCGACCCGCGAGCGCACAGCGTCAGCTTCGCGCGGCCCGGCATGGGGATCGATCTCGGCGGTATCGCGAAGGGCTTTGCGCTCGACCGCGCGCGCGCGGCGTTGGCGGCTGCCGGCGTCGACCGCGCCCGGCTCGATCTCGGTGGCGATCTCGCGTTCATCGGCGACGGACCGCAGGGAGCGTGGCGCGCCGCCGTCCGTGATCCCGACGCGCCGGATCGGCCTCTCGGGGTGCTCGCGGTCGGCGCGGACGCGAGCTTCTCGACCTCCGGCAACTACGAGCGTGACTTTGCCCACGAGGGATGGCGCGCCCCGAGCCACATCTACGATCCGCGCAGCGGCCGGCCGGTGACGCGCGACCTCGCCGTCACCGTTTGGTCGCCCGACGCCACCACCGCCGATGCGCTCTCGACCGCGCTGATCGTCCTCGGACCCGAGGGCGCCGACGCGTTACTCGCGCGCGAGCCCACCGCCGGCGCCCTCTTCGCCGAGCGCCTCCCGGGCCAGACCACCCGGCGCATCACGCTCGCCGGGCGCGCGCCGCTCGGCTGGACGCCGAATCCATCTCGCGCACCTTCGCCATCCGTGACCGACCAAGGAGACCGTTCATGAGAGCCGTCACGCCGACGCCACGCCTTCTGCTCGCTGCCATCCTGCTCGTCGGCGTTTCCGCAGCCGCGGTCCGCGCCGAGGACGATCCGCGCATCCGCGCCTACGAACAGCAGCTCGAGCAGATGCAGCAGCAAATGGACCAGCTGCGCACGCAGCTGCGGGCGCTGGAGAAGGAGCGTGGCATCAAGCCGAAACCGTCGACGGCGACGTCAAAACCCGCCGCGCCCGAGGCCGCCGAAGCCGCGGCACCTGCCGCGCCAGCGGCCGCCGTCGCCGAGCAGGACCGCAAGATCGACGTCCTCGCCCACGAGGTCGAGGGGCTGAAGAGCAAGATCGTGCTGCCGGAGGGCAAGGAGCTGAAGAGCGCGTACGGCTTCGGCCCCGCGGCATCGAAGATCTATCAGGTCGATCGCGGCCTCTCGATCGGCGGCTACGGGGAGTTCACCTACGAGAACCTCGTCAACAACCAGCACGGCGAGAAGGATCGTTTCGATCTCGAGCGCTTCGTCCTCTACACCGGCTACAAGTTCACCGATCGCATCCTCTTGAACTCGGAGATCGAGTTCGAGCATGCCACCACCGAGGACACACCCAGCTCCGACGACGGCTCGGTGTCGGTCGAATTCGCCAACCTCGACTTCTTTCTCTGGCAACCCTTGAACGTGCGTGCCGGGCTCTTGCTCGTGCCGATGGGCTTCCTGAACGAGATGCACGAGCCGCCCTTCTACTACGGCGTGTTCCGGCCCGAAGTGGAGCGCGAGAAGATCATTCCGAGCACCTGGGCGGAGGGGGGCTTCGGCTTCTTCGGCACCCTCGCGCCGGGCCTCGACTACCGGGCGTACCTCCTGACGTCGCTCAACGCCAAGGGCTTCGCGCCGGACGGCCTCGGTGAGGCGCGGCAGAAGGGCAAGAACGCCTTCGCCGACGACTTCTCCGGCACGGCGCGGCTCGACTACTCGCCGTTTCCCGGGGCCACGATCGGCGCGTCCTTCTGGGCGGGAGACTCCGGCCAGAACCAGACGTTCGACGGCGAGAAGCCCGACGTGTTCACCCTCATCTGGGAGGCCCACGCCCAGCTGAACTATCGTGGCTTCCACTTCCGCACCCTCGGCGCGTTCGACAACATCAGCGACGCCGCCGCCGTGAGCCGCGATCTCGGCGAGACCATCGCCTCGCACTCGTTCGGCTACTACGCTGAAGTCGCGTACAACGTCCTGCCATGGATGTTTCCGAACAGCGATCAATCGCTCGAGCCGTTCTTCCGCTACGAGATCTACGACACGCAGGACGGCATCCCGAAGGGCTTCGCGCGCGTGCCCGGTCAGAACGTGCAGCTCTACACGATCGGCGCGTCGTACAAGCCACACCCCCAGGTCGTGCTGAAGATGGAGTACCGCGACTTCGACGCGGGCTCGAAGGCGCCGATTCCGGACGAGTTCAACCTCGGAGCCGGCTTCATCTTCTGATGCTCAGATGGTTGTGCGTCGTCACGGTCGCGATCCTCACGCCCACGCAGGTGCCTGCCGTCGTGTTCCACGCGAAGGACGAGGCGTTGGCGCTGGCGTTCCCCACCGCCGACCGGGTCGAGAACAAGGCCGTCATCCTGACCGACGCACAGAAGCAGGAGGTCGAGAAGCGCGCGCACGCGCCGGTCGAGTCGGCGCTCTGGACGGTCTACACGGGCTGGCACGGCTCGGAGCTGCTCGGCTTCGCCGTGATCGACACGCACAACGTCCGCACGCTGCCCGAGGCGGTGATGGTCGTTCTCTCGCCCGCGGGCGAGGTGCGTCGCGCCGAGGTCCTCGCGTTCTACGAGCCGCCCGAGTACGCGCCCACCGAGCGCTGGGCGAAGCAGTTCGACGGCCGCAAGCTCGACGACGACCTGAAGCTCGGGGGCGGCATCCAAGGCATCACCGGCGCGACCTTGACCGCGACGGCCATGACGAGCGGCGTGCGTCGCGTGCTGGCACTCTATACCGTGCTGCGCGACGCCGGTGTCCTGGCGAAGCCGTGAGCGCGGAGGGCCCATGCGTTTCACGGTGACGCCGGATTGGCGCGACAATCACCTGCTGAAGCTCGTCCTCGCGTGGTTCCTCGTCTACGTCGCGCTCTTCTGGGTGACGAACGGCTTGCTCTACTTCGCGAAGATGGGCCTCACGCCGCAGTCCGTGGTGGCGTACTACCGCGGCGACGAGGAGCGCTTCCTCCAGCCGCGCAGTTACCAAGGCATGCTGGAGATCGCGCACTTCCATCTGTTCGCGATGGGCATCCTGGTGCTGACGATGACGCATCTCCTGCTCTTCGTCCCGATGTCGACCCGCAGCAAGGCATGGATCGTCAGCCTGTCGTTCGCGAGCGCCGTCGGCGACGAGGCCGCCGGGTGGCTCGTGCGTTTCGTCGGGCCCGGGTTCGCCTATCTCAAGATCGCGTCATTCGTCACCCTGCAGGCCACCCTCGGGTTCATGGTGGTGGCGGTGACGTGGGCGCTTCTGACGGCGCAGCGCAATGCCTACCGCGACAGCGCCGACGATCCGGATGACCTGGAGGATGACGATGGATGATTTGACCCCGCCATCGTCCGCCCCTCATTCGACGCGATCGGCACGCGGTGACGAGCCATCCTCGTTCGGCAATATCGTCTGCTCGGGCGGCTGGTCCTTCTGCCAGAGTTCCATGCGAAACGGCCTGGACCGCAGCGCTTCACGTGCATCCGCCGTGTAGCCCTCGTATTGCAGCGCCGGCCATGCGAGCGGGTGGGGATACGATTCCACCAGGTGACCTGCAATGGCGACGTCGCGAACGCCCTTGACCGGCCAGGTCATGAGCATGGGTTCCACGTTCAGGGCGATGTACGCGCTCGTCACGTCGCCTGGATCACCGTGCGGCCCCTCGATCGTGCCGTCGTACGCCAACGGACCGTACCGTTCGGCCCAGGCGCGCCGTACCTGAGAGGGGAATCGTTGCGTCAGGAGCGGTGTGAAGTTCATCGCAATCGTGATTGCGAACAGCGCGCACGCGAGTACCTTGATGGGTGCACGCACCCGCAGTTCGCGATATCCGGCGGCGGCGGCAAGGCACAAGAACGGTACGATCTGCCGCGCGAAACGGCCGAGCACCACCGCTTCGTGCATCAGGGTCGAGTGTACCGCGAGCCAGCCGTAGAGCCCGATGGCAGCGCCGCCCCAGAACCACACGCGACGCTCTCGCCACCCGACTACGATGAGCGCCAACCACATCAACACCAGGAGATGCTCGGCGTGCCATAGATACGCCCAGGGGACCCACCAACCCTCCGCGTAGGACGATCCCCACGACTCCGGCGCCCCGCGCAGCAATCTCGACAGCGCCACATGGTACGGTTCGCGGCCGGGGAAGTAGACGGCAGTCGCCACGATACTCATTCCCTCGGCGAGCAGGAACGGGACGGCAGCGCCCAGGCCCGCGAAGACGGCCCGCTCCCCCCGCCGTGTTCCCCGCGTCAGGTGCAACGCGCCTGCCAGCACCGCCACGGACAGATAGGCGTAGTACGTCAGAAACCCCGTCGCGGCGACGAGTCCCACCGCGAACGCGCGCCCCAAACCGCCCGGACGGAGGCCGATCCACAGCGCGAGTAGATCCAAGGCCAGGCCAGTGTCGTAGGGGTGGAGGTGTCGCGCGTACATCATCAATGCTGTTGAACCTGCCGCGAAGCAGGCGGCGACAGTCGCCTCCTCTTGATCCGCACCACAGCGAAGCGCGAGCAGATCGACGAGCCCGATCACGGCCACCGACGAAAGCGACAGAATCCAGGCAAACACCCACTGTTGCTCCCGATAGCCGGCGTCGCCCGTGAGCCCGAAGCCCGTAAGGGCCACGAGGAAGCTCCACAAGCGAAATCCAATATGGTGCTGTTGCGAGAGTAGGTTTCTCGCCGCGGCTGGCCAGTGATCGTGCCAATGGCCCCCTCGGAGCGTCCCGGCGGCCGCCCACCCTGGCATGAAATGAATGATCTCGTCTCCGCTGTAGAACTGTCCGCCGTGAACGCACAAAACGCCACGCAACACGACCGCAGCAACAAGGATCCCAACGAGCGGCAGCCGATTCCGGGCCTCCGGGGGCACCGTCACTGCATCTTTGGAGGATGATCCAGACATGGAGACAGCGATCTTGATGATGCGCTCTGTCGTTGGCAAAGCGTCGAGCCGAGCCCGCAGCGACTACGCGAGCCGCGGGCGCGGGACTTGGCCCCGCGCCCGCGCTCTGCTCAGGTTCCCGACGAGATCAGGAACGCGACCGTGTAGTACTCGGGTGTGTTCTGGCTCTCCTCGCCCTTCTCGAAGAGCCAGTCCTTCTCCGGCGGCCGGAGGTACGTCGGCGGCGTGATGCGCGACGAGTGCATGAGCTGGAAGTCGATCACGGCAACCGCGGGGGTGAAGAGCCGCGGCTCGGGGTAGCTGAGGCCCGAGCGGGCGCTCTTCGTGTACCAGAAGACGTTGTGCCACACCTTCCACAGCTCGCCGGCGTGGTCGAACATCTCCGAGGCGCTGACGTTGTAGATCTCCTTGTCGATCCAGAGATTGCGCTTGCCGAACGCGTACTGCGGCAGCTTCGGAATCCCCTCGATCAGCCACACCTTGCGCTTCTCCCAGTTGACGCACGGGACCCAGCTCTCCGTGCCCTTCGCGCCGCACCAGATGTCCTGCGTGGCGTACTTGCCGGCGTGCATCGGTACCAGGATCTCCTTCTCGGCGAGCAGGCGGAACTCCCACCATTCGGGCTTGCTGTTGAAGCCCCAGATGGAGTCCTGATCGATGTCGGAACCGAAGAGGGTGTCGCTACGGGCTGCCGTCGAGTAGCGGCGCACCCGTCGCAGCGCGGGGAGGTACAACCACGAGTCGTCCGCACGGCTCGCCTCCATGTAACGGTAGAGCAGGAAGCCGGCGCCTTTCAGATCGAAGGGCGAGTCGAGCGGGCCCCACTGCTCGCTGTAGCGCATCGCCGGATCGTGCGTGATCACCGGCTTCGGGTCGCGATAGAGCCGGCCGACCCAGCGCAAGCGGCGCCAGACGTCGGAGGAGAGCTGCTTCTCGATGACGCCGTTCTCGTCCTGATTCTCGACCAGCCACGAGGTGTACACGTCGTCCGAGAACGCCGGCTTGTACTCGTGGTTCCACATGATCTGCCAGGCCGCGAGCGGGTCCTTGGGGTCGACGTTGGGGAACGGCATGCCCGCGACGTAGTTGTCGATGCGCCGGCCGCCCTCGCCGAGCTTCACCTGCCCGGCGTACTTCTCGGTGGCGTCGAGGAAGGCCCGCGGTAGCGGGCACGCTTCG
>Ga0157379_10002378_pt1 | contig 15728 bp, 17 predicted proteins | sample S25metaG_FD_121802 | JGI IMG/M metagenome (GOLD analysis project Ga0157379, IMG submission 121802) | Switchgrass rhizosphere microbial communities from Kellogg Biological Station, Michigan, USA - S2-5 metaG | ecosystem: Host-associated > Plants > Roots > Rhizosphere > Soil | place: USA... | reverse complement strand
AGTTGCCTGATCCGTTGGAGCCGGGCCAGGTCGTCGCTGCTGTAGCGGCGGGTGCCGCCGTCGGTGCGGGCCGGTTCCAGCAGGCCGCGCCGCTCGTACAGGCGCAGGCTCTGCGGGTCCATCCCGACCAGATCGGCGGCTACCGAGATCCCGTACATCCCCTGGGCCGGGTCGACATCGGACGAGTGGACCCCGCGACGGTGGATCTGGACGTCGATCGCAACGTGCTGACCGTGCGGGCAGAACGTGCGGCGCTGAAGGGGGACCGTGAGGTCCTGGTCGCCGAGCGGCCCCGCGGAGTGTTCAGCCGCCAGCTGATCCTGGGCGACAACCTGGACACGGAGAAGATCACCGCCGGCTACCACGCCGGCGTGCTGACCCTGCGGATCCCCGTCGCCGAGAAGGCCAAGCCCCGCAAGATCGCGATCGAGACCAACAGCGACGACCGCCAGGCCATCAACGCCTGACCCGGGGGCGGGACCGATGACGACCCCGCGGGGGACGGCACGGGTCCAGCCGGTCGAGGCACAGCTGGCCGACCTGATCTGCTCCGACCCCGACCTGCTCCACGCCGAGTTCGACGCGATCATCTCGGCCGCGTGGGACAGCGCCGTTCCGACCGGCCGGCCGCGCCAGCCATCCGTGCCCGGGTCAGCGTCGCCGCGACCACCGACGACCGCGGGCTGTCCCCAGCCTCACCCATCCGGACCGCCGGCAGCCCGACGGCGGCGACGGCGAGCCGGGCAGCGGGCGCCGCCCCGCAGCCCGGCCCTCGACACCGACCCAGCGGCACGGCGAAAGGAGGCACAGCCACCACTCAACGATCCCAGGGAATATCCATCAGCCCTGAGGAACCTCCCTCGGCACGTCGATGCACGCGCAGGTCTGGCCCCCGGCAGGGGGCCAGACCGACCTCCGATCGGGTCAGCGGGAGGACGCCGCGCATGACCACCGACCAAGACCACTACCTGGTGCTCGGGGTCGACCCCTCGGCCTCGGCCCGAGCCGGCCGCGGTCGCGGGAAACCGGGCCGAGCCGAGCTGCCGCCCGGCGGTGTCGAGCACCGCCGCGGTATGGGCGTCCTTGTGGGTATCCACGCCACCTACGACATCGACCGCCTGATGCTGCTGTGTCATCGTTGGTACAGCCGTCCTTCACGCCTCGATCGACAGGGCGGCACGCACCAGCCGAGCGACGGACAAGACAGTGAAGGGGCCTCTGGCCAGGCTCCTATGAGGTCACCCGCCCGTCCGGTGAGTGCACACGAGCCCCGCACCGACACAGCCGGCAGATCGATCGCAGGACACAGCGGTCAGTCACGTGATGGGCCAGACCGGCCGGTGCGGGGCTCGCTCATATCCTCACTGTCACGTGATGGTGCCGGGGTGGGCGGAGCGGCCACGGGGGTCTCGGGCGGTGCCGGCGGGGTCACATCCTCCGGCACCAGGCGCAGCCCCGACCTCGACGTCGCCGCGGCGGGGGCGGTGCGGGCGAGCAAATCCCGGGTACCGGCACGCACCGCGGCAGTCAGATCGGCCGGGGCGGTACCGCCGGCGTCCAGGACGGCGGCGAGCTCGTGGATGTCGCGGATCAGCGCCGCGACGGACGGCGGGTCCGCCGCCGGTGCGGGTGTGACATGGGCGGCGGCCTGACGGTGCCGGTAGGCACGTTGCTGGCAGGCCCGGGAGGCGTAGACCGGCGTGCGGCCACCGGCGGCCACCGGCGGCCGGCGGGGCGGGCAGGGGGCGGCCGCAGCCACAGCCGCACGTGGTCGCCGCCGCGGCATCCGGATCGATCATCACGTGACGATCGCTCATGGTGGCGGCCTACCCGTCCCCGCCGCACGGTCGTCACGTGACGAACGCATATCCGAGCATATCCGCCCGATTTTCCGCCGCGACGCTATGGGTCGGTCGCGACATAGGCGCTCCGTGGGCGACGTGACCGACGTCGAGGCGATCCGCGCGGGTATCCGCCGGTCGGTGCGCGAGCTGGCGGTCACCGAGCATCCCACCGCCGCCGGCGGCCGGATCCTCATCAACTGGCGGTCGGTCGGCCGCATCCGCGTACGCCTCGCCAGCGGCCAGGCCCTCGACGTCGACGACCACAGCAAGGCACCTCCCCGCCGGGGCGGGCCCGCCGTACGGTGATCGTCGGCGCGGCGAGCGCAGAAGGCCCGCCGCGGCCCCCGGGGCCGGGAGCGCCCTCACGGTGGTGCGCCCGGACCTTCACCGCACCGTTCCCCGCCGCGCCCATGTAGGTTCTCAATCTGTGATGTCCTCCTGGGGAGGCGCGACCAGAGGATGCACGGTTTTCTCACCGATCTGTCCCGGCGCGCTTTCTCGCCGATCTGTCATTTCCCCTCAGCCTCGTCTTGATCACGGCATGAGGTCCGGACGGGCGGGCTTGTGGGTCTACGGACCCCAGCTCGACGATCGCCCCGGCCCTCACGTCGTCCAGATGCGCATCGACACTCACAAGATCCTCAGTCGCCGCCTCGGTAAACGCTTCGAGGATGGCGCAAGGCGGTCACCTGTGCGTCCGAGTCAGAGAAGTCGGCCACTGCCAGCACGGCGCGTGGCGTGCGGGACACTTCGTTACGACTCGTGCTCACCTGCGCGAACCCGGACACAAGATGCATGCAGTCCGCTACCGTATGACCCCGTCGACGTGCGGGGGTGAAGATGGGCTATCAGGAACGGACCTACCACGGCCTTCAGGGGCTTGCCGCGAGACCAACCATCTCCCGCGTCCCCGGACGCTGGGCGCGGCGGGGCGAACTCGCCAAGGACCCAGACGAGTGGCGCCTGAGCCGAGTGCTCGTCGAAGTCCGGCGAGCGGTCCCACAGAGCGCGAGAAGACCAAGGTGCTGCGCGCGCTGTCCCCGCCCGAGGAGGGCGACTTCGCCTGGGGTTACAACGGCCACGGGACCAGCTACACCGCGGCGGCCGTGCTCGCCGACGCGCTCGACATCGACATCGAGACCATCGCGTTCGTGGGCTCGCGGCCCGACGAGACCCTCGCTGACCTCCGCGAGGATTTCTGCGCCGAGGTCCTGACCGACCTGTGCGACGAGTGGCGACTCAACCGGCGCGCCATCCTGCGCTGGGCCGTGGGCTGGTACGCCAAGTACGACCTCACGCAGGCGCCCCCGATCCTGATCGACCCCGAGTGGGCAGGCGAGTAGGGACAGGAAACGACAGTGAGATTCACGTGGCTTACGTAATTCGTCACGGCTCGTCGCTCATCCTTGGCACCTGGCCCGAGTGCGACCTCGGGAACCGTCTCCGCAACGGCCTCCAGGCCCATACGGTTCCTACCTACTGGGTGCTGTCCGGCCCAGGTAGCCAAACAAGGCGCACCTACTGCCGGGCATGCGCCACGCCGGCCATCCTTGCGGCCATCAAGCTGGAAGACATGCGGCCCGAATACCAGCCGAGGCGGTAGCCCGGCCTTCGAGCGGGGATCGCAGATCCGGTTGAGCACGGCGAGCGCGAGGTAGGTGCCCACGGTCGTCCCGCCGCTGACCTTTGCGTCCCCGACCACGCCATCGATCACCCCGGCAGCCTCCAGGCGGGTGAGCATGCTCCACACGGCGGCGACGTCGCCGAACCGGCGGTGCATTGTGGCGTCCGGCAGCGCCAGGCCGTCCCCGGCCCGCCCTGTCAGCCGGGCGATCACCTCGTCCTCGGGGCCGAGGTAGACCTGGTCTACGATCCTGGGCTGCCCGTCGACCCGCGCGGACGTCGCGGCGTACAGGTACGTCCTGCCCGCGACCCGCTTCTTGATGATCGACGTCACATTTTAGGTAATACACCCCTCCAGGTCGTGATCGCAACAAGGTGGCCACGCAACGCCCCAGGTCGGACAGGGCGGCCACATTCTCGATCACGGCCCAGAGGGGCTCAAGTTACCTGCAAGTACGGAAACTCGGGCTAGGGTGTGCAGCAGTTCTGGGCGGCTGGTGACGCCGGATGGCCGTGATGGGATGCCGTAGCGTCGTGCCCGTTCGATGACGGTCATGTCCAGGACGCCGAGCTCGGCGGCGATGTCGGTGAAGGAGCGTTTGCGTTCGAGGTACTGCTGGCGCAGCCAGCCCTCGTCGATGGGCACGGGTTCACATAGGTTGGTGATGGTGATTCCGGCTTCGCGGGCGAGTTGTCCGACCAGTTTGCGGTCGTAGCCGGTCTCGTCGGCGATCTGGGTGAGGGTTTTGCCGGCGGCGGTGTATTCGCGGTCGAAGAAAGCGCGGGTGAGCACGCCGCGGGCGCGTTGGCGGCGCGGCTGCACCATCGGCAACAGGAGATCACCGGCACGCGAGCAGCCGGGAAGTTCGTACTGCGCGGCGACCCGTCTCCTCATCGTGACTACCGGCCCAGGCCGAGGCGGATCGCCTGCTCGACCGGTGAGGGTCCGTGGTCCACGTCGTAGGGCTCGACCGGGTCGAGGCCCGGCTGGGCGAGGAACCGCGGCCGGGTGCCGTGGTGTGGTTGAGCGGCGTGGACCAGGAACGGGTGACACAGGTAGACATCGCCAGGCCTGCCGGTGGCGAAGGTGATCGGGCGGTGCGCGGTTGCCGGTACGGCCAGCGTCGAGATCTCCATCATCGTGAGGCCGTCCTCGCTGTAGGGCGCCAGCAGGGATGCCACGTCGAGGTGCGAGCCGATCCGGATGCGGGTGGGCGCGTCGTGCTCGCCGGTCTCGGAGAAGAGGAAGAGCATGAGCAGAGCTCGTCCCTTGGAGGCCACGTTGACGCGGTAGTTGACGTAGTCGCCCGGGTCTGCGTCGCCTTGGAAGCTTGCGTCAAGGTGCCATCCGTCGTCGCCGGGTGGCGCGGCGCTGGGGAACCGGATCGGAAACGTGCCGATCCCGCCGCGCGGCGCCCAGGGGCCCGGCCCCACCAGTCGCTCGAACGCCGCCGTCAGCCGCGGACTGTTGGCGGCGGCCAGGAACGGCTCTTCGGTATGGCCGCCGATCCTGATCACCGGCTTGGTCCAGGTGGCCGGGTCATCGGGAGCGCAGCCGGTCTCCCTCCAGAGGATCGCCCGACACTCGGCGGCCGTCTCCTCGGTGAACGCATGCTCGACTTTGACGAATCCGTCCTCGATGAATCCGGTGACCTGGTCGTCCGTCAGCATGATCCCATACTGGCAAGAGCCAGCTGTCGCAGGCGAATCGTTTTCAGGCGTACATCGCGATCCGGGTCCGTCACGAGCTCACCGCCGCGCCATCGCCAGTCAGCCACATCGCCGTTTGCGGCTGCTGACACGTTTCTTACCGCCACCCCGTCTTGCGGTCGCCAAGGCCAGGGCCCGCCCGCCAGGCCGGCCGGCACTCGAGGTCACAGGCCAGAGGGACGCGGCCCCGTACCGCCAGGATCGGTTTCACCCCCTACGGGATCATCTGGCCATGACGGATTCACCCGTGACTGACCCTGACGTCCGCCGCATGCTCGACCTGCTCGTGATGATTCCCCGACCTGACGACATCCGGTTCTGGAACCGCGCCGACGCCGGCCGACACGGCAACCCCGACGGGCAGGAGCTCGCCGACCAGGGTTACGCCACCGGCAAGACGCCACCTATCTCCCCCGGCTCCTGCGCGGGGACCGTGGTGCCACCGCGGAACTTGCCAGCTACCTGATCATGTTCTTCGGGCGACGGCGCCGTAGCAGCTGACCTCGGCGTCGGTCAGGGTGTCGGCCGTGCCGTCGGGCCGCCAGCGGTGGATGAGCTGGACGCCCGGCTCGACCAGGTCCAGGCCGTCGAAGAACCGCTCAACCTCCGCGCGGGTACGCAGGCGCAGGGTCACGCCGTTGGCCCGGTAGACCTCCCCAGCGGCGGCGAAGCCGGGGTCGTGGTCGGCGGTGATGTGCGTGAGGGCCAGGTAGCTGCCGGCGGGCAACGGGTCGAGAAGGCGACGGATGAGGCCCTGGGGGTCATCGGTATCGTCGATGAAGGGCAGCAGCGAGATCATCGTCAACGCGACCGGCTGGGTGAGATCGAGGGTCTCGCGCAATTCCGCTGAGGCGAGGATGCCCTCCGGGTCGCGGACGTCGGCGTTGAGGTAGGCCGTGCGGCCCTCACGGGTACCGATCAGCAGCGCGCGGGCATACGTGAGGACCAGTGGATCATTGTCCGCGTAGACGACCCGGGCGTCAGCGGCCACGCTCTGGGCGACCTCGTGCAGGTTGGGGCTCGTCGGGATACCGGTACCGACGTCGAGGAATTGACGGAGGCCGGCCTCGGCCGTCAGATAGCGGGTCGCCCTGACCATGAAAGCCCGGTTCTGCCGGGCCGCGGTCCGGCCGTTGGGGAAGGTCGCGAGCGCCTTCTCCGCCGTCTCCCGGTCGACGGGGAAGTTGTCCTTACCACCGAGGTAGTAGTCATACATCCGGGCCGAGTGCGGAACGTCGGTCTTCAACGTAACCGGTGGCACAGGGCCGCTTACCGAGGTGAAGAACGTTCCGTCCTCGGCGCTCGCGTCCGCCATCGTGACCAGCTCCCCACTGTCCGGCGCAACTGTTGGAAGACAGCCTATTGCCCCGCAAGCCGACGAACTCGACCGTGGTTCAAGAGCAGGCATCAGCGGTGGAACCGGGCACGACGCACGCCGAACCGACGGACACCCGAAGCCAACCCGCGCACGGCGGCTCGGCCTGGGCTGGCCCGCCGCCGGGCCCGCCCGGCCCACCAACCGCGCGGACAACCCCGCCTGGGCATATGCGACACCGGGGTGTCGTGGCACCGCGACACCCCGGTGTCACGACAGCCGCGCCTGCAGGCGGACACCGCCGGGGCGCGAGTCGAGGGCTCCGGCTGATCGACGGAGAGGCGCCGTGGGTGGCGCACGGTCCTGGGGCGTCACAGCCCCAGCAGGGTCGTGGGGTTGTTGTCGAACAGGGTGGCGGGGCGGATGTAGCGCATCACCATGGCGTGGGAGCTGTGGCGGGTCTGGCGCATGATGTCGGCGGCAGGTACCCGGCGGCTGGCGAGTTCGGTGACCAGGCCGGCGCGCAGACTGTGCCCGCCGAATGCGGCGGGTGGGAACTGCTCGGCGTCGCCGAGCAGTGCGACGGCGTCCTGGACGATGCGGGCGACGGAGCGGTCGGTGAGCGCGGCCTGGGGGCCGCCGGTGGGGCTGCCGAGCGCGCCGTGGCGGTCGATGGCTCGAAACAGCGGGGCGTCCGCGGGCAGGTCCTCGGGGCCCGCCAGGCCGAGTGCGGCGGCGAGCGCGCTCCGCCAGTCCGCGACAGCCCGCACCGGGCAGCTGGCGGCGCACGTGCCAGCGGGATGGCCGTGGGCGATGCCGACGAGCACCCCGATCCCGGTCTGGTCGGTTTTCGACGCGGCGATGTGGACCTGCAGGCCCTGCGGGACCTCGACGACGTCGCCGATCGTGAGCGCGACCAGCTCGGAGCGGCGTAGCGCGGCGGCGTAGCCGAGCAGCAGCAGGGCCCGGTCGCGGGTGGCGGCCAGTGCGGCGCGCTGGTGGCGGCGGGCCGCGCGGGCGGCGTCGCGGGCCCGTCCGCCCGCGGGGGGCTCAAACGGGTGGGTACGGGCGTCGAGCTGGGAGGCGATGACGCTCAGCTGGGCGCTCACCAGGGCCCGCTTGCCCGCGGGGCGCCGGCGCGGGTGGGTGCGGCGCAGGCCCGCGACGGCCGTGCGCACCAGCGGGTCGCGGGTCGGGTCGGGCGCGCGTGCCTCGCGGTGGCGTACCGCGATGGCGGCCAGGCGGCGCAGCAGGCTGGACAGCGCCAGGTGCTCGGCGCGCGCCTGCAGGTACAGCCCGACGGTCATCGGGCTGGCCGGCAACGCCTCGAGGTGGTGCTCGGCGCTCCAGCGGGCGAAGTCCGCCCAGTCCGCGGCGTAGGCGCGCCGCGTCGCTGGGGCGCTGGCGGCGGCGAGCAGATCCGCGAGGCCTTCGAGGAGCCGGTCGAGGTCGTCGAGGGGGGTGAGTTCGGTGAGCAGGGTGTCGGTGACGGCGAGTTCGTCCCCGTCGCCCTCGCGGACCTCCAGGACTGCGGGCAGCAGGGCCCGCACGGTGGTCTCGGCTGCCGGCGCCGGGGACGCCGTGGTGCTCACGGGGCCGTGGTGGACGCGGGCTCACCGGGCGCCGCGACGACGGCATCGGCCGGCGGAACGGCGGTCTCCTGGTCTACGGCGGGATCCGGTTCGATTTCGATCGACGACGCGTCCTGGTGGCCACGCGGCGCTGGATCGTGCGCGGTGACCTCGGTCGACGCGTCGGAGTCGTCCGCCGCCGGCGGCGCGAGGGCGGCTTCGGCGGCGTCGATGACCGCCCACAGCGGGTGCTCGGCGGCGGTGAACAGCTGGCGGGGGTCGCCGAGCTGACGCTCCAGGCGGGTGAGCATCTCGAGCTCGGCCAGCAGGGCGAGCTCGACGGCCACCGCGGTGGCGTGCAGGCCGAGGTCGCGGGAGATCTGCCCCTGGTACCAGGAGCCCTCGCGGCCGCGGATCCAGGCCGCGACCGGCAGGAAGGCGCCCCGGCCGAACAGTCGTCCGGACAGCACCCGCCGATCCCCGACCAGCGACTCGTCGGGTGCGGGATGCGGGGAGGAGGGCGGCGATGGCAGCGTCATGGCCGGCAGCCTAGCCCTCCCACCTGTAGACCCAGGACGGCAGCCCTCGTCTGTCGTGGTGCTGACCCTCCTCGTGCTCACGTGCTTCCCAGTCGGTGGTTTGCCGATGGCTGATGGCCAATGGCTTACCCCAGATAGGAAGACGACGATGAGGAGCGGCGGCCCACCGAACACCGGCGATCATGGCATGTGCGTCTGACGTCCGGGAGTCTCCGCTTCCCGGACGTCAGCAGCACCCGACGCAGGCGACCGGCGAATGTCCGGATTGTTCGTTTTCGATGATCATCCGACGGACATCGTCGAGATCGGCTGGCTGATTGGCCAAACGGACGCTGCCGTCCCCCCTCGGCACCCGCTGTCCCCCTCCTTGCCACTGGCAGTCCACGCTGAAGAGTCCCCTGTCGGCGATAGGCAGACAGAAGATAGGAAGCTCCGGACAAGGCGCCACACCCACCTGGCTAGCGCAGGGTACTGACAGGAGACGTGAGGTGCTCCTCCATCAAGATTCCCTGACCTGCGGAGACAGGACGCTGTTCAGAGGTTGTGCCGATACTGGCTGCCGACCTCGAAGAAGGCGTCGCTGATCGAGGGAACAGACCCGCACCGCGTCCATGAGCGCGTCGAAGGTGTTGTCGCCGGCGCCGGCCGCGTCCCGCAGCCGGCGCAGGGCCTCGCGCGCGGCGTCCCGGTTGCGCTCATGCACGGCGGGCGAGCCTGGCAAGCTGGGACTGCTTCTTCTCTCTGGTCGGGTTGTCAGATGCGACAGCGCTACGACGATTTCGCTGACTGGTACGACGCCTACGCGACCGGCGGCACGGGGCTGCCGTTCGCCCTGGCTGCGGACCGCCTCCTGGCGCGGCTCCTGGGCGCGAGCGCGGTGGCCGTCGCGGACCGGGCCACCACCCGGATGCTCGCCGGGCAGGACGCGCGGCACCCGACCGGCCGCGGCACCCGTAACGCGGCCTCGTGCCAGCCTAACGTCCCCTAACCTGTGCGGAGCTGCCGGACCACGGATCGGTGCCGGAGCTCTCCGGCAGGCCCTGTTGGGTCCTTATGCCCCAGTAGTTGATCGGCAGATGTTCGCGATGATTTAGCCTCAGAGTGGCGGCGACGCTGCCATGCGTGCCGAGGTGGCCTCCGGGCCGTATCCAGGCTGAATCTTGCGGCTTCGCGCCCTTCGCCGGGCCGGGCTGGCGTGAGGAGAGACGTGGCTGAGCAGCGCGAGGGCATCACGGACCCGGCGGACCATCCGCAGATCGATGTGACGACGCCGCACTCGGCCCGGATCTGGAACTACTGGATGGGCGGCAAGGACAACTATCCGGTGGACCGCGAGGCGGGCAACGCCTACATCAAGGCGTTCCCAGGAATCGTCACCCTGGCCAAGGAATCCCGACGCTTCCTCATCCGGGCCGTCGGCCACCTCGCCGGTGAGGCGGGCGTCCACCAGTTCCTCGACATCGGCACCGGCCTGCCGACCATGCAGAACACCCACGAGGTCGCCCAGCGCGTCGCCCCCGCATCCCGCATCGTGTACGTCGACAACGACCCGCTCGTGCTGGCGCACGCCCGCGCCCTGCTGGTCAACACCACACCGGAGGGTGTGACCTCCTACGTCGACGGCGACCTCCACGAACCCGACCAGATCATCGCCGACGCCAGGAACGTGCTGAACTTCTCCAAGCCGATCGTCGTCATGTTCATGGGAATCCTCGGCCACCTCGCCGACTACGACGAGGCACGCGCAGTCGTGGCGCGGGTGATGGAGGCCGTCCCTTCCGGTAGCTACCTGCTGCTGTGGGACAGCACCAACACCAGCGAAGGATTCGACGAGGCGCAGCAGGGCTACGACGACACCGGCGCCGTCCCCTACATCCTGCGCAGCCCCGCTGAGGTCGCCCGCTTCTTCGAAGGCCTGCAACTCCTCGACCCGGGACTGGTGCCGATCTCGCAGTGGCGACCGGACACCGAGGGAGCCGTGGCGGTGGACGGCTACGGCGCGGTGGCGCGCAAGCCCTAGCCAGGGGTCACGGGTACACATTGTGCTCTATTGCGCACTATCGGCACCACGGCGACGCCGGCGGGGATTCCCGGCCTCGAGGGCCGGCCGGGCCTCAGAAATCCTGCCGGCTGGCAACGACGGGACGCCCACGCGGTAGCCCGCACGTCGTCGGCCCACGTTCGGGCCAGTCGCAATCGTTGGATCACGCCCCGAGCGTGGTCTCGTCATCGGGGCCGTCCTGCGCCATGGAGTACGGCGCCGATGCTCCTGGCGTGCAAGGCGGCGCGCGCAGTGATTCCCATGCCCGTGACTGCCGCCCCTCACGATGCCTGACTGGTCGCGGCCAGCGCGGCGGCCAGCGGCGCCTTCTCGCTGACCCAGCGGCGGTCGCCGGCGAGGATCCGGGTGCGTAGGTGGTCCAGGATCGCCGGAGGCACCTCGGGGGGCGCAGCGCGTCGGGCCCGGTGGAAGCGGCGTAGCAGCGCGGGCAGCCCGCCGGCGGGGATGCCGCCCGTGTCCTTCCAACTGGCCAGGGGCAGGAACTGGGTCTCGAACATCTCCCGGTCCAGATCGCTGATGTGGATGGCCCTGTAGCGGGGGCCGAGACCACCGAGGTGGTCGTAGGGAATGCTGCCGTGCAGGGTGTAGAGCAGACGCGTGCCCCTGTGAGAGCGGAAGCGCTGACCGTAGGCCGCGACGTTCGCGGCAGCGTTCGTGGTGGTGGCCATCACGACACGTTCGGCGCCGCGGGCCCGCCCGGCCGCCAGGACCGCGATGTGCAGCCCCGCCCGAGGATCGAGGACGAGCCCGGGCAACCCGATCTGGTCCAGGGCGATGCCGTGGTCGCGGGTGCGGGAGAGCAGGAGCGTCCCTGGGACGTTGCCCGCGATGCCCCGCAGGTGCGCTGGCCCGCAGCCGCCGAGGAAGTCCTCGCCGGTGAGGACTTCCTCGGCGGGGCCCCGGTCGGCGACGAGGTGGCGGTCACGAGAGGGAAGGGTGCGTTCGTGGCCGCAGGACCGGCACGGCCGGTCCGCGGTCCCGGCCAGGTGGCCGCAGGAGGCACAGCGGCGCACCACCATCAGTCTGATCTGTAGGGCGCCCGCCGTCAGCGCGGTGTCGATCATCTCCAGGGCCAGGGTGGTGGCCGGGTCGCCGGCGTCGGTCAGGACCTCGGGCCGCGGGCCGGTCGGATACTTCGCGGTGATCAGCGCGTCGTCGAACCGGGCCCGGCCGAACGCGCAGACACTGCCGGCGGTGTGGGCGCGGTAGCGCATGTCTGCGGCGAGAGTGACGGTGTTCCACAGGTGCGGCAGGGCCGGTTCGATTCCGCACAGGCGGTTGAGCGTGGCCGCCAGCCGGATGCTGGCGGCCTTGCCGGGGCGGTCGGCGAAGGTGAACGCGCCGTTTTGGACTGGCCCGTTGACGAAGACTGTGCGGTCGGTCATGGGGCCTCGATGGCGACGGTGCTGATCGCGCGCCGGGAGGTCGAGGTGAGCACTCGCACCTCCAACCCGGCCAGTGTGGCGAGCGCGTCGGCCCGCCACGGGCACGCGCGGGACCCGGTGAGGCGGGAGACCTCCTGCGCCACGCCGGGGCCGGACGGGCGGCGGGGGCGGTAGAAGCCGGTGCACCCGGTGGCTTTTTCCTCTGACTGGGCGTGACGGACTAGCGTCATACCATGATGAGACACTACCGATGCGACAGGAAGACTACGGAGGGGATCCGGTATTGACCGACCGTGAGTGGACGTTCGTCAAGGCCCGGACCGCCGCCGACGACGGCGCGGTCTGGCGCTCGACCGACGGGACGCTGTTCATGCGTACCGGCGGCCCCGAGCTCGTGGCCGAGGCGGCCTTCCTCGCCGAGGCGCTTCGGTTGGGCTACCCGGTCCCCCGGATCGTCGACGTCGGCCAGGGCGTCGACGGACGGCACTACTTCGTCGAGCGCAGCGTCGGCACGACGTCGCTGCACGAGCTGGCCGTCGCGCACACCACCCCCGACGGGCTTGTCGGCCCACAGGTTCCGGCCCTGGCCGCCGGGATCTCCCGCCGACTGCTGGCCGCCCAGGCCCGTGCCGCCGAGCCCAGTGCCGACGGCACCCTGGCCGGCTTTCTCGCCAAGGCCGGCTTCACCGACAGCGTGTACGCCGAGAACCCGGATCTCGACACCCCCCGCGTCCACGCCTTGGTCGCCCGGGCGCTGGACCGGCTGGGCGCGGTCCCGATGTGCGTGAGCCACCTCGACTACGGCCTGCCCAACGCGTTCGAGCGCGGAGTGATCGACTGGCAGCACCACGGCCTGGCGCCGCTGGGCTTCGACGTTTACCCGATGCTCGAGCTCGTGCCGTTCAAGGGCGGCGCCAAGGGTTACCGGTTCACCGCCGCGCAGCGCGCCGCCTACCTCGCCGCCCTCGACCACGCCCGCCTCGCCGCCGGCGGCGAGGCGCTGTCCCCCTACCTGGGCGAGTTCCTGCTGGTGAAGTGCTTCTTCTTCCTCGCGCTGATGCGCCCCTCCGCGCAGAGCCGCCCAGGCAAGCACACCAAATGGCAGTACCGCCGGGCCCTGTTCACCACAGGACTGGAGCAGTATGAGTCCACAGGCACCATCGACACCGCTGCCTTCCCGACACTCGCCGAGTTCACCGGCGGCCTTGCCTGCCCCGCCGGTCCGTGACCGTGACTACCTGCTCGACCGGCACGGCGTGATCTTCAAGGTCATCGGCGACATCCACCCGGACGGCCACTACCTGGGCTACGTCAAGTACCACCCGGACGACCGCGGCGACCGGCGCCTGTTCGGCCGCCGTTACCGGCAGAACACGGTGGTGTCGAAGTCGTTCGGCATCCTCGCCGACCGACCCGAGTGCTACGTCTACTCGCCGGTCCTCGGTTGCGTCATCACCGGCCTGCCCCGCCACGACGTCGTCGTCCACTACTCCGCCCGCGGCGCCCTCGCCGAGATCGCCGCCAATCCCACCCAGGTACGTGAGGCCCGCGCCGGAACAGACCTGCTGGCGATCATCGCGCGGATCGTCGAGCGCGGGCAGACCGACCTGTTCGGCGTCACGGGCTCGTTCATGGTCGGCTGCCACACCACCCGCTCCGACATCGACCTGGTCTGCTACGGCGTGGACGGCTACGCCGCCGCGGCCGACCTGTTCGCCGACCCCATGGTGATCCTCCCCTACCGCGGCGACGACCTGACCCAGCTCTACCTGCGCCGGGCCAAGTACATGGCCGGCGGCAGCTTCGACGCGCTCCTCAAAGCCGAGGCCCGCAAGTTCCAAGGGCTCACCCCGGGCGTGCGCGCGCACGTCAACTGCGAACCGATCCGCGCCGATGACGACCACACCTTCACCCGCACGTACGCCAAGGAAATCGGCGAGATGACCCTGCTCGCACGGATCACCGACCACTCCCAGGGCCTGGCCACACCCGCGCTGTACGGAATCAGAGCACAGATCATCCTCTCGGCGACCGTCGACGAGCCGGAAACCTTCATCGACCGCATCACCTGCCTGCGCTCCTACCTCGGCGCCTACACCGGAGCGTTCCGCGAGGGCGACACCGTCCACCTGACCGGCAAGCTCGTCCACCTCCAGGACGGCGACCACACCACCTTCGGGATCGAGCTGACCCCCTGGAACGTCAGCAAGTCCTACCTCGCCAATCTCACCGGCTAGGGCGGACCCCCTCACATGCGGCGCGATCATGGGCCTGGCACCTGGGCGGAACTCCTCCCGAAGCTCCGTGACCGGCCGGCCACCATCTCGGCAAGCGTCCGCAATCGCGGCTCGGACCGCCCCTGATCCAGGGCAGAATCCGATGTCATGTCACGTCGGCACATCGCCCTGTTCACGCTGCCGGTACGAGCCTGGTGGAGGTCCTCACCCAGGGTGACATCACGGACCCAGTGCAGGCGGACCTCGATGGACCAGTGGCCGCGGATCCACGTGGCGAGTTCGGCTGGCAGGGCGTCCTTGGCGGGCAGGGTGCAGATCGCGTAGACGGTCTCACGTCGCCGGCGGCGCTTGCCCCCGGTCTTCTTCTGATCGGGCGGGAGGTGCGGGTGATCTGGATGGCCTGGGCGGCGTGGGGGAACCCGAGCCCGGCCGGGACGGTGACGGCTTTCCGCACGCCCGGGGAGCGCACCTGCTGGTCACCGTGAAACGCAACCAGCCCACCGTCCACACCCGACTGAAGACACTGCCATGGAAAGACGTCCCGGTCGGGCACACCACCACCGGCCGTGGCCACGGCCGGATCGAGACACGCACCCTCAGTAGTCGGCGTGCGCGGTCTGCGCGTGCATCGCGTCGGCCGTGATCAGGACGTCGGTCAGGTCGGGGATCTGGTCGAGAGCGGTGGAGAACAAAGGGATTTCGTTGGTCTTCTCGTCGACGTCGACCTGTGCCAGGACCACGCCGCGGGTGTGGTCGAGGACACCGAGCAGGTGCACGGGGTGGGCGCCGTGCCGGGTGGCGCGCATCGCCTTGCCGTCCACCGCGAGCACCCGCCGTACCCGGCGGCGCGGTGTCGGCTGATGCGCGGCGGTGTCGACGGCGTCGAGGCGGGCCCGGATCCATGCTCCGATCGCGGCTTCCAACGCCGCCCGGTCCACACGTACCAGCACCCGCCAGATCGTCACCGCCCCCGGGATCCGCCCGGTCAGCCCCAGGCCGGCGCGGGTGTCAGCGGGCAGGTCGGCGACCCATTCCCCGATCGCCGCGAACGACCGGGCGCCACTGAGCATCGCGCACACCACGATGGTCAGGACGGCGAAGGGGTATCGCACCCCGCGCCGTCGGCGTGGGTCCGGTACCAGGGCGAGCGCCTCGCATAACCCGGTCCACTCGCTGTCGGTCACCGAACCCGGTGAGCTGGCCCGGTCCGGGATCTGCCCGGCGAGCTCGTCGATCACAGCGGTGATGGGAGATGGTGACATCGGCGGGCACGGCCTTCCCTGACGAACATGAAGCTTCGAGAACTCCATGATCGGCAGGGGGTCGTGCCTGCCGTGCGTCTACCTCCGGCGTGTCGCCGATATCCGTCCAGGTCAGGCCATGCACCGGCCGATGCCGAGAATGATCAACTTGGTCTATCGACTACGAAATGGCCCTGGGGT
>Ga0157379_10002377_pt1 | contig 15730 bp, 14 predicted proteins | sample S25metaG_FD_121802 | JGI IMG/M metagenome (GOLD analysis project Ga0157379, IMG submission 121802) | Switchgrass rhizosphere microbial communities from Kellogg Biological Station, Michigan, USA - S2-5 metaG | ecosystem: Host-associated > Plants > Roots > Rhizosphere > Soil | place: USA... | reverse complement strand
GGCTCCTTAGACTTTTCTCTTTGGATTCCCCCCTGCTAGGTGGGATTCCTTTCTCCTTGTATTTTACCTATATATATATATATTGACTTTGGATCCCCCCCTGCTAGTCTGCATATATTGCAGCTGTGATTAGGGTTCCCCTTACACTTCTGAGCTTCCTTTGCAGCTAAACCACCTTCATAAGCAGACACCCATCTGTACATTTGATGTTTACATTTCCTTTAAGCTTGTCAATTGCCACTAAACTAGATTTATACCTTAAGAATCTTGCTTCCTTTGCTTTGCAATATGATTCACAGGCTGGTACATCAAGTTTATGTCTTTTAGGCAGAGGAAGGACTGGAGTAGAGCTGCTTCTAGCCATTTCACCAAGGAGCATTTGTTGGGAATGGTGTTCATCCTCACTATTATTATCAGGCTCATAATTTTCATTCAACAGTCTTCAGACATATCTGAGAGGTAGCAATGGAAAATCTCTTCAGAATCCCATGAATATTGATATCTGACTGGGATGGATCTGGCCTTGCTTTTGATTCCTATATGAAATAAGAATGAAAAGCATCAGCCTGAGGACTTAATGAAACCAAAATTCAGCAAGAGTATTTTTTGTTATGATGGAGAACTTGCATATTTTGAGTTTTCTTACCAGCTGCTTCCTTGTCTCTGTCTTCCTTTCTGGTTTGTTGCTGATATCTGAGTGGCTGTCCATTATATCCCAGGCACTCAGCCTTTTGGTTCCTACATGGCACATCAATATTTTTGTCACTGTGAGTTTGGCCAACTGACCCAGTTCCAGGTTCTTCTGCCATCCCTTCTGAAGTCCAATGGTTATTCCATCCCTAGTTGTCTCCTCAAACTCTCCTTCATAATTATTCCCATGATCGTGACCTAAAGAAGCGGAAGTAGAAGCGGAGCTCTAACTAAAAAGGAGCGAGAAATCTTTTTCTTTTTTTTTCTCGGCCATCGCCAATTTCGCGTTTGGGCGCCCGTTGTTTGAAGCAGGCAGTGTTTAGACGCACTGCACCATAGGAAGGAAAAAAAGACATGGTGTTCAGATTACAGACATAACGATAGACCTATTTTATCATCCCCTGAGAAGTCAAATGGGGAAATTTTCGTAGTGGTGTTTTTCCCATCTTAATCTTGGATAACTTCAATTGAATCATCTTGGGAGAATGTGTCTTTTCTTGAAGAGTGTCTGAAATCTAGTGCCACTGGGGCGTCACGCCACGTCCTCTAATCTCACAGGGAATATTGCTTCAATCCCCGAAATACAAAACAGCGACGATATCCAAAATTAACTGAACAACAAGTCAGACCAGAGCGACACACTGGGAATCATTATGCAAACCACTTACCATATCAGTACCCACGAAAGCCCAACAAGCCTTTCCGAGAAAAACATTGGACAGAACACAGAACGCTAGATCACACGCCGAAAACGGTTAATATTACATATCATTTAGCGGGTATGACAGGGAAAGCAGTTATCCGATCTACGCAGCATCCCGCTAAAGTCTACCCATTGATTATCTTGCCACTTGCAAAGTATATCGAAAATATCTGCGGTTAAAAAGTGATTAGGAGCGGGATACGATTCGGTTATCGAGTCACGATATTCAGAAATGGATAGGTGAACTGTACGCCGCCATGGCTCCTTCCTTGAAAGCTTCCGATAGGGTTGGCTGTAAGGAGGTTAGACTTTATGTAACGGAGACATCTTCATTGAGACTCACATGTGCATGGCAAGTTCGGGCGATATCCTCGGAGCTGGCACTGTATTCCATGGCAAGACATGCTGCTGCAATTAGTTCTCCTGCATACGGACCCATGATATGAACACCGAGAACTCTATCAGTCTCCGCTTCAGTAAGGAACTTCACTAAGCCGTCGGTATCTTGGTTTGTCTTCGCCCTAGAGTTAGCAGCAAAGGGGAACCGCCCAACTTTGTACTTGACGCCTTCCTGCTTCAATTCCTGCTCGTTCTTTCCAACCCATGCAACCTCTGGGTGGGTATAAATGACTGAAGGAATGACGCCATAATTAACATGACCATGTCCAGTGGCGATAAATTCCGCAGCGGCGATTCCTATACGGATGCACAGTATTTATCAAAGATAAAATTGTAAATGAGAAAAGTGTACCTTCTTCTTCCGCTTTGTGTGCGAGCATTGGACCGAATGTAGCATCGCCAATGCATTTGATACCTTTTACGCTCGTGTTGTATTGGTCGTCGACAATAACGCGTCCTTTATTGTCCACCTCAACGCCAATCTTGTCTAAATTAAGACCTTGTATGTATGGTCTTCGCCCAATTGAAACAAGTAGGATGTCGGCCTCAATCTATTAAAAATTAGCGTCTGTCCTGTTTGGAAAATATACCACTTACAGTCTCCTCATTGCCACCCTTGGCGGATTCGAGCTGGATCTGCACCTTATCATCCACTTTGCTGGCTGATATCACTTTCGTACTGGTTTTGAATATAAGACCTTGCTTTTTCAGAACCTTTTGGAATTGCTTCCTAAAGTCCCGAAGTGTGAAGCGCAAGTGTGCAAAGGTCAACACCTTACATACCCTAGTTCCTCATCCAAACCAGCTCCTCCAATGAACGGCAAAAACTCAACAACAGTTACTTCCGATCCAAGGCGACTCCAAACACTGCCCATCTCTAACCCGATGACTCCGCCGCCAATTACAACCATCTTTTTTGGGACTTCTTGTAGCTCCAAAGCACCAGTTGAACTGACAATCTGCTTTTCGTCGATTTCAATACCTGGAAAGGGCATTACTTCTGAGCCAGTGGCAATAATGATATTTTTCCCCTCGATAGATGTCTGACCGCCATCAAGCAAGTTTACCGATATTCTAGTAGGCGATTCAAACGAAGCTTCTCCTTTGATGTAGTCGACTTTGTTCTTCTTGAAGAGTCCTTCAACACCTTTGGTAAGAGATGTCACAGAGGTTTCTTTCGCCTTCAGCATCTGAGCAAGATTAAGCTCGACTCCAGTAACTGGATTGGAATAAAATTATCAGACTCGCTGCATGCCCTCCCAGTCAACATACCATCTATCCCCCTGGATTTCGTATCGTGGAGTGTTTGATGGTAAATATGCGAATTATTTAGCATCGCCTTCGAAGGAATACAACCAACATTCAAGCAGGTTCCACCGAGAGCTCCACGCTTTTCAATACAGGCAGTCTATGACGGGGTCAGTGAAGCTGAGAACACAATCTGAACCGTATTGATAAGACTGGTTCTCACCCTTAGACCAAGCTGCGCTGATTTGATAGCTGCTACGTAACCTCCTGGACCTAGGAAAAGGTTAAGAAAAAGTAGTCGTTGATGTTAGTCCTTGAACATACCGCCACCGATGATGACCGTATCATATAACTCGGATGCGGATGCGTAACTACGACACAATCTAACAATATTGAAAGTCTTAGAATTTAGTCGTAGGGAGGTGCGGATTGGTAACATTGTTGTCGATGAGAAACGAACAAGTGACGTAATCACCGATATGTCACACACAGAGTCACGCTCTCTATTCCTGAACAATACCACAAAACAGTTGCTGCCAGTGAATCATAATAGTAAATTGAATAAAACAAGATAATTACTTATTTTAGGGAATATTGTAAAATTGTTTCTTACTTTTTCAGATCGCAGATTATCCATAGTACGGTTTCGGGTACCGATGGCGAAGTTCGAATTTTCGTTGGAGCAAAAAAGCGGTTGTAGCTCGACCACAGACATGTATTAAGGTCCAGTTTTTTTAGGCAGTGAACTAATGCATTTGTTTGTTTAATTCCGACTCTTAAGTCTCTTTACATAACTCAACTTGAACAAATATTCGATTTTTGTCCCTTTTTTAGGTTGGTCCAGCCTAAGTGTGTTATATGGAGTGTTTTTGTTGGTAATACAGATCTCTACGGAGATCATTCCTACCGGATCGGTAACCATACATGCTGATCCATGTTAACTGGCTCATCTCCCCACATATTCTGACTATTTCCTTTATTCTTTGTATTTCTATATGACTAGTATATTACTGGTTAGAGTTTATTACTAATATTTCCTGTAGGCTATAAAAGCTGTTAGGTAGTTAGTTGCAAATGAACTCGGTACCCTCTAATTTAAACTAATAAGTCCTTCGCGCAACAGTTTTAAGCCGCAGTCAAGCTGTCCCTTTGATAGTTCACATATTTTAAACTATTGCAACAGGCCCGAGGTCTGAACTGGCCCCTGCTGTGGAGATATTCTACATTCTTTGAGTCTTTGAACAATTCAGAGGCTTCAGTACGACTCGGCATCCCAGCAGGACGCGATTCCAGATCTCTTGCCCAATTTAGCTACTATCTCCGCTTTTGGATGCTCCCCCAGTCTCTCCAACGCAAAGAGGGTTTGACAGGTGGGTTCAGTATTCGGGGTATATAAAAAATGTGTAACTAGACATCGAGGAGCAAATTAAAAGAGGATATAATTAAATAAATGCAGCTATTTTTTCGAGACTAGTTGGCGGTGCAGACATGATTAAGGAAATTGGACGGGGTAGGCAGCGAAATAAGCGTCACGTACTTATGAGTCAGAATAACCTCTTCTGAGATTTTATTCTTTATAGAAGTAATGTATTCTATCGGGAGCAAATGGTTATGATTTTGGTCTTATATAAAGTCTTTTCAGTTTTTCAAGCATTTGTGGAAAGGGATCTTTGGGATAACAAGGCGTTATGGAATAGTTGATGGGTGGAGGGATTGGACGAGAGCACGGAATAGGCGTCCCTGTGTTTATCTGTGAGTGAACTGGAGGAGGGTCAAAAGTTTCAAATAGAGGGCACGCGATAAATAACGGGATGTTCTGAAACATAGGATTCTCTGAGAGTCTGCGCCACAAAGTGTAAACTGATGAAGTGTAGAGGAAATTAGAATTCTTTATGATCCAATAATGGGGGATAGTGTGAACAACGCAGGGGAACTTTGGAATGCCTCTTGGCTGATGCGAGGGAAGGATCACCACTGGCAATAGTATCATCTCTTGTCACTCACCAAAGGATAAACCACTCGTGTTACTGGCAATTACTACCATTTCTAGTTCTCTCTCCTTGTTTATTTCTCTCAAGCGGGGCTACTCATTGGTTTACAAAATCTAAAATAAGTCTCAGTCAGTTGATATTTGACCCGAACTGTAAACACAAGGTCGTCAGTTAATCTAGAAAATATTGGGAGTAAGCTAATTGTTCAAATGCTTAAAAGTATTGTAGTCGAGAGGAACGGGTAAACCTGTGGTACAAGCGCTATTTCGTCCCCTGGGACCTGAAATAAATAGAGTACTTCTTATATAAAAAGAATTGGAGCGGTTTCGAATATCAAGACTGTGAAAAAAGGCACACTCTGGCTATTATTCAAATTTAAGTTCTGCCAGTAAACTAGCCTCCTTACGACATTTATAAATAAGACGAGTAGCAGATGTTACTCGCTCACAATAATTTGCACAGTAAAGTAAAGACGGATAATACAGTTAGATGGACAATCTACCTCAGAGTGAAGACCAAAATTTACACATTTGGCAAGCATAGGTTCGAACCTCCTCATCCATCGAGTTTTTTATATATCTCGTCCTCTGGGTAAATAAAGAATGCCGTCTTGCGTGCTCAGAATTAACATATAAGTCGCGAAAGTTTGGTTCTGATGAAGCTCCGGCATGTGTAACAAAGCAGCATATGCACACGGTGGAGAGTTTCAGAGCCGAGGCGTCACTTGAACATCGACACCATTTACTTCAGCAGTGACACCGGATTTCGTCCGAGTATCTATATATCCATGGCTTTTTGGGCCGTGTGAACCCGTTGACGAAATGGTTGCCAAATAGTGGAAAGTTCCGTCATCCCATCATCAGCACCTTTAAAGTTTAACAGTCGGAACATTGAGAAGAAACCCCGGCAAGACACACATAGTTCACGCGAAATTTCAGGTGAAAGTTCTATGTATTGCAACCTCATACACTAAATCTCCGCTGGCGCACTGAAACCAAATGCAATGTCTATTCTGGATTTTATATCCGCTCTGAGGATAAGGTGGTACGGACTCTACTTTTGTAATACCCAAGGAATTAGTAGTTATTTAAAAGCGCGCCTGAAATATTCCACGGCGTAATAGGCCTGATTTAAAAAAAGAAAATTAGATCAGATCAGTAAGTATGCTGGAAGTGACCAACCCGATCGAAGCAAAATTCTCCTCCCCAACTCGTAGCTCGGATTCTGCTTTCTTCTAATGCGCTATATAAGTCGTCAAAGACACGCTTGGCGGCGACAATTCTCTCGTCAGAGCACAGATACCCAGCGGTGAGCTCTTCTTTACAAGATTGAATCGCCTGTGCTAAATCCGAGTCCAAAACGGTGAGTTGCGACACCAAAGGGTCATTGTCGGACATAGACCATCGCAAAGGGAATGTGGCGCGTATCAGGTAGGTGAGCAATGTAAGAGACTCGATTCCCAGCCCTAAAGATGGTAGAATGTTATTCCGCAGGAACAACATTCGGATTGTCAGTGATAGATTCGGCTGGAGTAGCGAGTAGAGCTAGCTACGCACCAACACCAAACAACATTCGTGCGTGTCCAAGCACTTCCATAAACTGAACTGTGGGCGTAGCGGTGCCTCCGTGCAGTGAAAACAACCCAGATGGAGAAGGTAAATGAGTTCTGGAGCTCGAATGTTCTAGCTGCGCCCGAGCAATGCGACTGAAGTGAAGATGGGCGTTCGGCCTGCATTTTCGTCGGTGAGGAGATTTCTAAACACCAAAATATATATCATACTTACATGGTTGATAATAATGCCCGTATTACGGCTCTTAGATCTGTGGCTGGAGCATTTGCTATAAAGGTGTCGAGCATTAAGTTGCTGAACGAATTGCATGAGCAAGTGCCGTCTGAGGAACAGATAGATCTGGGGTAGACATACACATGTTTTACAGAGGTGCGGGAAGCCTCATATGCAAGTGTCGTGGCAGGCATGTCTGGATGTCTGGGAGGTGAATGTGGGGTGAAGAAGAGGCATACTTGGGGTATTTAAGCACACGGCAATCTGGACGAAACTAAGATAATATGGCCTTATACAAACAACTTAGCATTTCGGAAATTTTGAAATATATTATTTTTCTTTCTAATTAATACTCGTGGTAACAACGGAAGATCTTGATATCGAAGTTCATGATATCTCGATCTCCCGGTGTCTCTCGCCACGTGGGTTTGGTCGGTCCGGGCGTGACCAAGAAATCAACGTCAGCCTGGGCATCTTTGAATGCCGTAGTGCTATAAATCCAAAACGACGCGACATGGCTCCTTCTTGAGCCTTCGTTGAAATAATCTTCTCTCCTATGACTGAAATCGAAACAGTTCAGCTCGGCTCATTTCACATTCCCCGTATTTTCAATGGTCTTTGGCAACTATCATCACCTGGTAAAGTACTCTTCTCACGAGAAACTCTCTTCCTTGCTTCTTAACTTATCCTTATAGCATGGGGAACTGCGCCTGTGGCCAAAATACGACAGGAAATGAGACGGTACTTTGACGCAGGTTTCGTAGCTTTTGGTGCCCCTTTTCTCCACTTACGCGTGTGAAATGCACCTAAAGGGTATTCTTTAATAGACATGGTGAGATATCGTTTTTCTTGGGTTTTCTCAGTCATTGATTGAACTTTCTTTGTTAGGGTACGTCGCCAGACATGAACAGCAATTGCTCAACTTACATATGTCCGTTAGCCGACCATTATGGGAGTGCCGAACAGATATTTGTCCGTACCAGTTCGATGTCATATGGGTACGGGTGTATTGATTCACCCTTCTCTCTCCAGGGCTCTTTCCGCGCTAGCTTACCTCCAGAAGAACAATCACGCCTCGTCTGTGCGACAAAATGGTGTGTTTTCCAGCCCAGTAACCCTACACACCAGTTTGTACGAAGTGCTGTGCAAGAGCGTCTCACCCGTACTGGAACCCAATCCTTGGATTTGCTTCAGGTCGAAAGAAGTTCCTATCTCAAGATGTTGGGTTTTTCACACGTGTTCCTTTCTTTTTCAGCTCCACTGGGGAGATTATTCGTCACGCGCATACCTCACTGCTCTGGAGCAGCTACGCGCATTACAACAGGGTCCTAATAGACTCATTACTGCGCTTGGTCTGTGTAACTTTGATTCAGCGCGTACCGACGAAATCTGTTCTACGCTCGGGCCAGGAGCGGTCGTGAGCAATCAAGTCCAGGTTAGTAAGGCATCCTGATTTTGAGAAAGTATTGGAAGCACTGAGGGCACCGTTTTAGTTCTCATTGATTGACACGCGTCCTTTATATGGCAACATGGCGGAAGTTTGCCAGAAACACAAGGTAAGTTCTCATTTCCGTCTTCACACATCCTAGCTTCTTAAATTCTAATATCTCCGTCAGATAAAATTATTAACTTATGGGACATTGGTATGCGATCCCTCCCTTACTTTCTTTCGTAGAGAGACTAGAATTACACACAGTGCGGAGGATTTCTAGCGGATAAGTATCTTGGAGCTCCCGTTCCAGATTCTTATACGGAGACGATGACCCCCTCCCAAAGAAAGGTAGTAATAATTGTTGAAATGACATCTAAAGAATCTAAAATTGAACAATGAAGTATCTCGACGTCATTCTAACCGTTTGGGGAGATTGGCAACTGTTCCAGGATTTACTTCGTACACTCCGTGCAATTGGCGATAAACATGGCGGTCGGAGTATCTCTGTAATTGCCACTCGCTGGGTCCTTGATCATGCATTTGTTGCCTCCGTTATAGTTGGTGAGCCACAATATTTCAAGTCACTCATAATATCTTTACTGAAACGTTAATAGGGACTCGACTCGGTGTATCTGAGCATATCGATGTACGTCCCAATCAGCCGTTTCTCATTCTCATTTCTCATAATGACTTCAAGGACAATCGGCGGGTTTTCGGGTTTCGGTTAACATCTGAGGACAATGCCGCCATTCAAAGAATCCTTCTACTTTCGAATGCGCGGGGCCTTATTGCGAGTATGGGAGATTGCGGAGCGGAGTACAGGTAGATACAACTATAAAGGGAACTCCGAGCGGTCATTAGAGGAGGAGTCTGCTTAGGCCTCTTTTTCCCACCTAAGCCCACAATTAATTAATGTTATGCTCAATTCACCTTGTTGACTGACGTGTTCTCTGATCAAGAATGCTTTGTTGAAATTCACTGAACAACGATCCCCGTTGCATTTGATGAAAAGCCGGGGATCAGCCAGTACCCACATTGAGATGAATCGTGGCTGAGCCCGATCCAAATCCCCGAGAAGAAGATCCCTCGTCTTTTAGGCTTTAGTCGGAAACTTTGGAAGTTAAAGGACGGCTGATCAACTGTATACAGGCGCCGGGCAACTATGGGAAGTAATCGTGAGAAACCATTAAGGGCATCAGAGTTCTCCTAATAAAATCAAATATCGCAAAGGAGAATTACGTGGGATATCTTATCCTTAAATATTACAACAGGCAGTAAACAACAAATACTTGCGTACGGTGGGGTAAAATACGACGCTAATGTGCAATGCATGGAATATCATAATTCGATGTGTTGAAAAATGAAGGATAGAAACCTCTAGCTGGACCAACGCTGGACGGATTCTACAGTCGTGAAGTCGGCAAACGTCGGATGGGTTCCAGTTTACGGCGTATCTCACGCATAACGGCGGTTCGCGGATGCCAGTGATCGAAAGCAGCTCGTAATTCGGAAAATTCGGATGAAAAAAGCTTTTCAACATCCGGATGGGCAATGAGGTCGCGTAAGGCCCACGGTATCTGTGCGTAGATTAGTAAGAAAGGGATCAAAGTGGGAATCGGCGGGTCGAAGAAGAAACAATACCTCGTAGTCGTTACGTGCGGCACGAGCCGTAAATGGTTGGACATTAAGTTCCGAGTGTGCGCCAAGAGTTCCACTCGTCTCAAACAGGAAGTGAACGGCGAGTCTAGAATATATTTATAGGAGGTCGACAGACTGGCTCAAGACAAAATGGGACGTACGTATAAGTAGCCGGTTCCTCGTAGGCTGTGGAGTGACCAACACCACTCAGTGAGCCGGCCGTGGCCTCAGATAGGTGCGTAATTAGTCCACCATCGTCTAAACCAGCATTGCGAATCTTGAATAAGAGCACGAGAAGGTTTGAAAGAAAATCAGAGGAGCTAGTACCGCTTTAGTCTGAAAACTCAAGTAGTACGATGCAGAGTACTTACTTATATGCATCACCATCAATATACAAGGCACGAAGAATAAGAGGATGAGCTCTATTACACGGGAAAATGACAGATATATTAGTACGCCCAGACATGGTGATGAATACTCACGCGGAAGTAAAAGCCCCCGAATAGATCTAAGACGAATCATGATTAAACAGGGGGGAATGAGTCCCAAGAAGGATACGAGAAGTCAGACTCTCACTGGGACAACTTGATCATTCAGACTTGCTACGTAAGTAAATTTAATCTAAAAACCATGAGGGGAGAAAAGAGTTAATGCAATAGATCAAAACCCGTAAATGACCAAGAAAATTACCTCATGATGTAGTACAGAGCCAAGGGCCTTAACATAAGCTTGTGAGACTGAGGATTCGGAATCCTGAATGCATCAAATGTACATGTTTACCCTCGACGATCGTATGGAAAACCACTGACCTGGAAGTCGAATAACTCGCGTGCCGCCGCCGATTCGAAATACTAGATTACAAATATTAGAAGAGACATGAATATGAATGCTGCAAATGGACATAACTTCACCTGGATATATGGATTCACAATTGAACTTGTATTGAGGTACAGGAGTGGACCATTGTGAATGCCGCAGAGCGCTAGTACAATGACCTTTGGAGCAGGTCGGGACAGCGCAGAGTCCAAGATGCTCGTCTTGGGCGTTCGGATATGGCCGTCGCTGATGAGACGGTCGACAAGATGGGTTGTGACAATTGATCCCTGTGAATGTGTTGCAAAGAGAATGGCATCGGCACTAGGGTGCGTGCGAGTGGTTAGTATAAGGATCCGCAGAAGCAGAAGAGTATTACTTCTGAAGATCTTCGACCCATTCCTTGCGGTTCTGGTATTCCTGCAGAAGACTACCATGACGTCAGTTTAACGGGACCGACAGTAAATGAAATTGTGGATACATGTTGACCCTTTGTTCTATGGTGCCTTCACCTTCGAGAATGATTTTCGTCAACTTCTCCAACTCACAGCCATGCTGCTCGAAATATTCCTCGACTGCATCTCCCATCATGTTCGCGAATTTAGTACTTGTCCCTGTAGGCTGATGGGGGGTCAATATCAAGGGAGGTAAAAGTGCAGTATTCAATATATCTCTCACCTCGCCAAGTACTTGCCTCATTAACGAGCCAGGGAACCATCCGTGAATTCCGATAACAACCACTCTCTTAGCATGCTTCAAGCCCGTGTTAGGATCCTCCCCCAATATCCTCCACGTACGTGGAAGATGTTGCCCAAATACTTCCATCTCTTTGCCCTTTCTAGGAATACCAGTCCGTTCGTCTCCAGGGAAAACAATGTCACTGATATAGCGCATCGTGCGTCGAAGGGTCGAAGGTCCCTTTGGTAGTGGGATTGATCGAGGGGGAGTGGTAAATGTGTCTTCAAAAGTTGGCAAGACCAAATTCGGTCTTCTATCTCTGGACTTCCCAGGTGTAGGGGAACGTGATACCTGTTTCTTAACCGGTTTAACCTTGGTAAGTGGCTCTACAGGAATCTCTTCGTTAGTGGACTTCCTGATACTCGAAGGCTTGGAGCTGTCCGGCGTGGACTTTTCTTCCCTTTCCGACGGCTTCGCGACAACAGATGTCTTCTTTCCAACAGGGAATTGCGGACTATCAGCAGAAAGAGATTCATCCACGTCGACATCCATGATTTCCATAACCTCTCCACCCTTCTTCACGTCACGAGCCCGTATAGTAGTGGAGGCCAAGACAGACAACCATCCAGTGCGTGCTTCAACATTCGTTAACACAGGATTGACCTGAACGGATGACGGGATGGGATTACTCTCCGAGTTATCAAGAGTATCAGCGCGAACCAATGTTTCCTCCTTAACAATCTCTGCCTGAGTTTTCCCGTCTCCCAGAGATGGGTATAGCTTTCCTACCTCCAGACCTGCTTCTGAGTACTGCGCTGCTATGGTAGAGCTATACCAGACCCAAGGCTTGTACCACGCCGAATAATATTCAGCAGAAGCAACAGACGGCGCCTGTTGGTTTTGCGAAGGTGAGGAAAGGTTCTGATTCTCAGGTGCCGTTGTCGATGGATTAGGAGGTGGTGGAGAATTAGGTGCGGAGAGGATGGATGGCGATTGTAGGGTCGTCGGGGTCGACGGACTAGAATCTGTAGGAGACTGGGAGGAAGTTGGGGGGATGGTGGCATAGCCCAGATAACTCCACCATGAACTCGATGGATTTGATTCAGCGGCCTTGGAAGTCGAGGACTCCACTGTCACGATATTCTCTATAACACTTTTCTCGCCTCCATGACTTTCACCGCCTTCATCTGGCTGGCATCCTACACAATAAAAGTAAGTTAGATTAATGGAAATATACATATAACCTACTTTGGTCAACAATTGGCGTCTGATCGGACTGAGTTGAAGTGACCACGCCAATAACCTGACCCAGAGGAACTTTCGGTCTTCCTAGAAGTGGCATGGAGAGCACAAACCTTGGAGTAGAAGGATTAAGAGACGACAAATTACTTCGCTTCCGCTCTCGAGGTTCAGTTGGAAGGGAGGGTTTGGTATTCTGCGGTGTCGACGAAGGAAGGGAATTATCCGTACTCTCTGCAATTGAATCGATCTCACAGGCATTGACGTGCTGATCCAACGACGAGGGTGAACCAACAATATCTCCCGGGGCACATATTGTATTAGCATTTACCGAATTTGGATTTTCAGAAGGTTCAGACTGAGAAGTTAACGCTAATATGTTGACTGCACTTGAGGAAGAAAACCAGCTCTTAAGATGGCGTTTAGAGGAAACATCTCCAGGAGGAGATGCAGATGTTCCCTTATCAGATTCAGCTGTTAAAGGAAACGACAATGGCATTGAGACGACAGGAGGAACTGGCAAAGATCCTCTCTCTGAGGGCAAGCCGCCTTCGGTTGGGACAGAAATATTTCCAGTCGAAGGTGGCTGAATGGGGATATCTTGTTGGTCGCTTATTGATAAACCAGAGGGGGGATCAGGGCTCGTAGAGGTGGGACTAGAATATGAGGCTTCAGTAGCGGCAATGGTAGGCTTTTTCGGAGTAGTTTTGCGAAGCGAACTAAACCATCGAGAAGGCCGAGGTTGCCCAGGAAAAGTACCAGGTTGTTCTACAGACGGGCCATCCACCTAGGATGGTCCCAAATTAGACTTGCAATCTATTCGGGTATGATAGTCCTGTGAAACTTACAGGTAAGGTTTCAAGTGCCTCCTCTCTTGGTGACGGCTGCGTGTCATGAGGTACTTCGCTGCCGTTCTGGTGACGAGATATACGCGACGCCGTTGATCGCAAACTGCTTTGTGAAGCACGGCGATGTGCCGAAGGAACGCGCCCTGAACGGATAGAAAGTGAATCTTCGTCGGGTTTGAGCTGGTGTTTTGGAAGCGTCAGAGCTGCCGCTCCCGAGGGTATGGTTATGTTCACTGGCTCAGCAAACACGAGAGAGATATCTGCAGGTGATGGCTTAGAAGGTGACCTCCAGGACTTGGGAGGCGAAGAAAGAGAGAAGGAGGAATGCCTGCTCGACATGTTCAAAGGCTGGGGACTTGGTCACTGTGGCGTACGTTCCGCTGCGCGTTTACCAAGCCAAAAATACGTCGGGCGCCTACCGCTTATTTGAAATAAATTTAAAACATGTACAAGTTGTCCATGGGTTTACAGCGCAACTATCTTGACATTTTATTTGTACGCAGTAGAAAATTCCGACTGTAGCGTCTACACCGTCTACACAAAGTATATCGCTAAAAAAAAAGTAGGTTTTCGTCCTGTAATATCCGACGGTACTCGGATGAAGAGTTCCCGCAAATTACCTACAAACGAGTCGTTTCTGAACCTGATTGATAACCATGTCCATGCTCACCTTGTATTATAATAAGTGCATATCTTATCTCATCCGTCTCCGTAGTTATATCGAAAGTTCTCGTAGAACTGCGTAAAGGCCATCTAAGGATTTGGAAACGAATCTTAGTTCGATATCATGTTCGCCAAGCTCTGTCTATGGCAAAATCTACCTCGATATTGGGCAACAGGCCCTAAGATAAGGTCCTCGTACATATGATTCGCGTCAACACCGATAAAAAGATGTCCGATAACGGTGGATCTCCTCTGACATTCCTTTTCTTCCGTTGCCCATTTAAAAATCTTATTTGCCCAGCTTCTTGAATGATCCACGCTGTGCCGCCGAAGATGTTCGACCCATTCCTCCCTATTCATAGGATAATTTGAACTCGGCCAATAATAAGATTGCCGTGGCAGGGAAGAAAGCTGTTACCGGTTACTAACAATACGGTCTTCTTAGACCATAAATTATGTTCCAGTAGCAAGTCTGGTAAATTCCATTTCAACTATTAATTACAGTCGGGCGGACAATCAGTCTAGACACTTGGAATTCGCCGGTGAATCCTGGTTCCTTTCAATCTCTTTCAAGACCCCGCTGCGCTATTCAAGACCCCTTCCATGTGTATCTAAGTCCTAGCGCTCGGTACGCTCAACATGGGTTTGGAAATTCGCATCAAATGACAACGCAGGGTGACGTGCGAAGGGAGGCTCGGAATCTCTCAATGCGGAACTTATACGGCTCGGGTGAGAAGAGTTGGCCACGGACCAACTTGAATGATGGATCTGGTTACAGGATAAAATATAAGAATTTTAGGACAAGTCTAGTGCACATGCTCATCGAGGATCGGTTACTTAGAGAGTGTTGTTCCAATCGTTAGCTATAAACTTGTGTCGAGGAATTCAGGTTCTACTCCTAACTTTGTGCTCTCCGGATCATGACTCTTAATCACCCTAAAATGTAAATCATATTGACAGCCTCGCAAGCTTGTGCAACATTGACGAGAAGCTTCCATTAATAACTTTAGAATTAGGCAATCTACCAAATACGGCGTTCAAGCTGTGGCCTGAATGTTGAATGACTGAGATTGCATTTGCGAATGGGAGGGTCAATGGACGTCAGGGGGGAGGTTGATAAATAATACGCCTCGAATTACCGGATGAAAAATGAGTAAGGTTGATCTCTTCAACGTTTTCATACGATGAATTCCCACCGCAAAAGAGATGTCGTAAGTGTCAGGTAGATAAGTGCGGACGGCCTGAGTATCCAAGTAAGTGTAAGCTTCGCCTTCTATGGTGCCAAAGTATAACTCATAAGCTGGCTAATTCCAGCCTCGCATTTCTTCCGGATACAGCTACTATTTGATTTTTCCGTTAGTGCTCGAAGACTGACCGATAATTGGCATTGCATGGTAGCGGTCATAGCTACTTGTTTGGATAACACCGATTCGGTTGGTATTTCATCTTTCTTCCGATTGTCGAAACAAGGCACTGAAATTATCATCCAGGGAGTAATAAGCCCAGTACTTATGAGATGCCGGCTTGGGGTTGAAACTACCATTTCACTAATGACTCATGTTGCCCCTTATTGGTTCACAAAGTCAAGTACAATATTCCCTTGT
>Ga0157379_10002376_pt1 | contig 15732 bp, 16 predicted proteins | sample S25metaG_FD_121802 | JGI IMG/M metagenome (GOLD analysis project Ga0157379, IMG submission 121802) | Switchgrass rhizosphere microbial communities from Kellogg Biological Station, Michigan, USA - S2-5 metaG | ecosystem: Host-associated > Plants > Roots > Rhizosphere > Soil | place: USA... | reverse complement strand
TTCGGCGGCAGATTGACCTGCAGGATCTCGACGCGTTCGATCAAAGCCACGCTCATGTCTAGTGGTACATCAGCTTGGGCAGCCACAGCGAGATCGAGGGAATGTACGTGATCAGGATCAGGCTGCCGAGCAGCGGAACCAGCCACGGCAGGAGCGCCATGGTCGTGCGTTAGAGCGACAGTCGCGCGACGCGAGCGAGGACGAACAGCACCATGCCCATCGGCGGATGGAGGAGACCGATCATCAGGTTGAGCACCACGACCAGGCCGAAGTGAACGGGGTCGATGCCAAGCTGCACGACCGCCGGCATCAGCACGGGCACCGCGATCAGGATCGCTGCCGTGGGCTCGAGGAAGCAGCCGACGAAGAGCAGCAGCAGGTTGACCAGCAGCAGGAACACCCAGGGCGAACTCGTGAAGCCCAGCACCCATGCCGTCACCATGTCCGTCACGCGCGTCGCCGTGAGCAGCCAGCCGAATATCGAGGCCGCCGCGACGATGAACAGCACCGTGGCCGTCGTCTCGATGGTCTCCATCGAGACCTTGATCAGCATCTTGAAGTTCAGCGTGCGATACCAGACGAGGCCCAGAAAGAGCGCCCAGATCGAGGCCGCCACCGCGCCTTCGGTCGGCGTGAAAATGCCGGTGGTCATGCCGCCGATCAGCAGCACGGGCGTCAGGATGGGCAGCACCGCCTCGAACTTGAATTTCCAGTCCGCGGCAAAGAGCGCCACCAGCACGACGAACGTCGCGACCACCGGATTGACGCCAACCGTGATGGCAAGCCAGATCACCAGCGGAAACGCGATCACGACGCCGAGCTCCACCGTCGCCTTGCCAACCCGGCTCCACAGGAACTTGATGTCGGCGCCCCAGTTGTTCTTGTGCGCGTAGTAAGCGACCGTCAGCATCATCAGCACCGTCATCACCAGACCGGGGACGATGCCGGCGAGAAACAGCTGGCCGATCGAGACGTTGGCGACCATCCCGTAAATCACGAAAGGGAGCGACGGCGGGATGATCGGCCCCAGCGTCGCGGAGGCTGCGGTGACGCCGACCGAGATCTCCTTGCTGTAGCCGTGATCGCGCATCGCCTTGATCTCGATCGTCCCGAGCCCCGCGGCGTCGGCGATGGCCGTGCCGGACATGCCGGCGAAGATCACGGACCCGATGATGTTGACATGGCCGAGCCCGCCCTTCATCCAGCCGACGAGCGCCAGCGCGAAGTTGTAGATGCGGTTGGTGATCCCGGCGTTGTTCATCAGGTTGCCGGCCAGGATGAAGAACGGGACCGCCAGCAACGGAAAGCTGTCGATGCCGCTGATCATCCGGTGGACGACCACCATCGGCGGCGAAGATCCCGACACGTAGAAGTAGATCAGCGAAGCGCCCGCCATCGCGATGGCGACCGGGATGCCGGTCACCATCAGCACGAGGAATCCCGAAAGGAGCCAACCGGTCATCGCCGACTCCCACGCCGTAGACAGCTCATTCGCGACCTCATTGGATCGCGTGCATTGCCCCCAGCCGCGCGTCGGCCGCCCTCAATCGCTCGACGACGCGCCCTTCGGGCCTTGCTCGGCTTCGCCTCGCGCGCCTCTCTCATTCGATAGTCTCCTCGATTGCGTGCTCCGGACGTTCGAGCAAGCTGAAGCCGCGCCGCCAGTTCTCGATCGCGACCTGGACCGAGCGCACGGCCGCCGCGGCGAATCCGAACGCGCAGATGCCGTAGATGATGTTCATCGGCAGGTCGATGATGGTCATCTGCAGGTTGCCCATGCGCATCATCATCTGGATCGTGAGTCCCACCGCCAGCGCGAAGAACACGATGCGCATCACGTCGACCAGCGTGGACAACGCGCGCCCCGCCTTGGGCGGGATCAGCCGGTACATGAAGTCGACATGGATATGGCGCGTCCGGCGGACCGACGCGGCAATTGCGACAAAGACCGTGCAGATCAAGAGGTAACGCGCGATCTCCTCGGTCCACGCCGCCGAGTCGTTCATCACGTAGCGGGTGAAGAACTGGTAGAACACGCAGAGGCCGAGCAACCAGAAAAAGCCGAGCGACAGCCAGTCCTCGAACAGATAATGCGACAGATCGATCGGCGCATCCTCGACGTGGAAATGGCCTTCCTCGTCGAGAACGTGCTCCGCGGCGTGCGGCTTGTCGATGGTGTCGTTCATCGTGCGTCCCCGAATCCAGTCACTTTTCGTCCCCGCGGAGGCGGGGACCCAGCGTCGTTCGATTCTTCCGTCGCTCGCGCGAAAGCGGGAGCCCAGTGTCGTTCGGATCAATCCAAAGTCACTGGGTCCCCGCCTTCGCAAGGATGATGTATTTGGTTCCAGTCGCGGGCCGCTTGCGCGACCTGCTCCTGGACAAATACGTCACTTGATCGCGACGATCTTGTCGTAGTCACTCCGCGTAAAGCCCATCGATTCAGGCGTTGCCGATTTGAGGACTGCGTCAATGAAGCTCTTCTTGTCGACCTGGACGATCTGCAGGCCCTTCTTCTTGAACTCGTCGGTCAGCTCGGCTTCGCGCTTCTTGATCTTGTCCGTCGCGCGCGCGGCCGCCTCGCGCGTGACCTCGATGAAGATCTGCTTCTCCTGGTCGTTCAGCTTGTTCCACACGTGCGGCGCGATCTGCGTCGTCAGCCCGTCGACGATGTGCGAGGTCATCATGATCGCCTTCTGCACTTCGTAGAACTTCTTCGCCTCGATCGTCGTCAGCGGATTTTCCTGCGCGTCGACGGTGCCGTTCTGCAACGCGAGATAGACCTCGGCGAACGCGATCGGCGTCGGATTCGCGCCGCAGGCTTTCGGCGTCGCCATGTACGCAGGCACGTCCGGCACGCGAATCTTCAGACCCTTCATCCCTGCGCAATCCGTGAACGGCTTCTGCGCCGTGGTCTGCCGCGCGCCGTAATACGTGTAGGCGGTGATCTGGATGCCGGTCTTCTTGCGGAATTCCTCGACCATCTCGGCGAACACCGGGCTCTTCGAGTACGCGATCAGGTGATCGCCATCGCGGAAGATGAACGGGTAATACGCGATGCCCAGACGGGGGTAATTGCGCGCCGCGAACGATGGCCCGCTGATGATCATGTCGACGGTGCCGAGCGTCAGGCCCTGATTGATGTCGGTCTCCTTGCCGAGCGTGCTCGCTGGGAAGACCTCGATGTCGAACTTGCCGTTAGTGCGTTTCTTGATTTCTGCCGCGGCCCACACCGACTCGGTATGGTACGGCTCGCTCGTTTCGTACACGTGCGCCCATTTCAGCTTCTGCTGCGCGAGCGCGGGCCCGCCGGCGATCACCGCGGCACCCGTCATCGCGATCAATACAAGCTTTGCAAGCAAACGCATGATTCCTCCTTGGAAAAGTAATCGGATTACGTCAGTGACTCTCATCCTCTTCGCACTACCTTACTGACATGATCGGTCTCGTGTCGGATTCGCGCGGCGATTCGCGTTTGCTCTCGCCCTTCGGGTTTCGCCGCTCACGCCACGACCTGGATCTTGGTGCTTTTATTTTTATCGGCCGCGGCAGCGAACGCCGCCACGGCATCCTGCAGCGGATATTGGCCCGACAGCAGCGGACGCACGTCGACGCGCCGCGCCGACAGGTAGTCGACGGCCCAGTCGAATTCGACGCCCCAGCGGAACGCGCCGCGCAGGTCGAGCTCCTTCGCCATCAGGTCGTTGACCACGAAGGGCAGCGGCTCGTGCGGCAGCGTGCCGACCTGCACGATTACGCCGCCGCGCCTGGTGGCCGCCACGCAGGTCTTGAGCGCGTTGAAGTTGCCGGAGACTTCGTACGCGACGTCGAACTGGGGATCTTTCAACGCGTCGCCCATGCGATCCGCGCGCAGCGTGACATCGGCGCCGACGAGCTGCGCCTGGCTGAGCGGACGGTCGAGAACGTCGGTCACCGTGATCTTGCGGGCGCCGGCCAGCCGTGCGGCCATGACGGTGACGCAACCGATCGTGCCGGCACCGGTGACGAGCACCGACTTGCCGAGCAGGTCGCCGCCACGGTTGACGCCATGCAAGCCGACCGCCAGCGGTTCGGCGAACGCGAGCTCGCCCAGCGAGATGTCGCCGGCAACCGGATAGCACTGCCGCTCGCCCATGACGAAATATTCCTGGAACATCCCCTGCACGTGCGGGAACTTGCTGGCACTGCCGAGAAAACGCATGTTCGTGCACAGTTGCTCGCGCCCTTCGCGGCAGTAGTCGCAGCGGCCGCACGCATGCGACGGCGACACGGCCACGTTGTCGCCAACCTTGACGCGCGTGACGCCTTCGCCGACCGCGGCGACGACGCCGGACGCCTCGTGGCCGGGAACGAGCGGCTCGCGCACGACGAAGCTGCCGTTGCGGCCTTCGTAGTAGTAATGCAGATCCGACCCGCAGATGCCGGCGGCCCCCAGCCGCAACAGCACCTCACCCGGACCGGCCTCGGGAACGTCGACCGGTTCGATCCGCAGGTCTTCCTTGGCGTGAATGCGGCAGGCAAGCATGGTGTCTCCTCTCAATTCCTACTTACATCCAGCGAATCGTCCTGCTCCGCCGGCGATTCGCCCCTGATCAGCTTCTCATGAACCATTCAGTATCGTGATTTTTCCATGGGGTCGCGGTGTTGGCCTTGCGACCCCATCTAACTCATCTACTATTGGAGCGTATCCCAGCCGGTGGAAAAGCGTTTATACGCCTGGTTGAGATGCCTCTGCATCGCGGCGCGGGCGCCGTTGGGATCTTTCGCGGCAATCGCTTTCAGGACCGCTCGGTGCTCGCTCATCGCACTTTCCCACAACGAAGGCGAGTCGTAGTGGTGCTCGAGCTGCTGATAGAGCGGACCCGTGCGCTCCTCCCACAGCATTTTCACGACGGCGACCAGCGCGCCGTTGCCGGTTGCCTCGACGATCCGAAGGTGAAACAATCGATCGCCGCTCAACGGCTGATGCTCGCCGGCGATCATCTCGTGTTGCATGACCTCGAGCGCATCCGCGATCGCCTGCACCTGCGATTTTTTCGCGGACTTGGCCGCGAGCGCCGCGCACTCCGCCTCGATCACGTAACGCGCGCGCAACAGCTCGAATGGTCCCGCCTCCGCGTCATGCGGACCATGCGCCGCCTTCGCCAAACCCCCGGGCTGCACGTAAATGCCCGAGCCGATGCGCACTTCGACCAGGCCTTCGACTTCGAGCGCGATCAGCGCTTCACGCACCGACGGCCGCGACACGCCCAGCTGCTTCGCGAGATCGCGTTCCGGCGGCAACCGGGCGCCGGCCGGAAACTCGCCGCTCTTGATCAGCGTGCGAATCTGATCGGCGATCTGGCGGTAGAGCCTGCGGGGTTCGATGCTCTGGAACGGCATGGAGCGGCGCACACGGCGGAAACGGCCGCGGCTGCCTCAATTGAGAGTGGGGCCGCAAAGGCTAACGCCCAGCGAAGAACTGGTCAAGTGGTATTACCAATTTGCCCGCCACGCAGGGTAGAATCCAAGGTTCGCGTCGCCGCTAACGCGGCGAGTCGCGCAGATCCTCTGATCCTGATTGCTGAACTCCGATCCCTGATGACCACGATCGCCGCCATCCGGGCCACCCCCGTCACCGTTGCGCTCCATGCGCCGCTGCTGCACAGCAACGGCGCGCACTGGGGCCGGTTCGTGCGCACGATCGTCGAGGTCGAGACCGACGACGGTTACGTGGGGCTGGGCGAGATGGGCGGCGGGGGCGAGGACGCCACCCGCGCGTTCGCCGGCCTTGCGACCTATCTTGCCGGACATGACGTGTTCGCGCTCGAGGCGATGCGTTTCGCGATCTGCAATCCGACCGCGAGCCTTTACAACAACCGCACGCAGCTGCACGCGGCGGTCGAGTTCGCCTGCCTCGACATCATGGGGCAGAAGCTCGGCGTGCCGGTGCATGCGCTGCTGGGCGGCAAGCTGCGCGACGCGGTCGAGTTCGCGAGTTATCTCTTCTTTCGCTACGCGGATCCCGTCACCGGCAAGGGGGAAGTGCGCACGCCGGAACAGCTGGTCGCCCACGCCGCGGTGCTCAAAGCCGCGCACGGCTTCACGACACACAAGCTGAAGGGCGGCGTGTATCCGCCCGCGCACGAGCTTGCCTGCTATCGCACTCTGGCCGCATCGCTGCCGGGCGAGCGCTTCCGCTACGATCCCAATTCGGCGCTGTCGCTTGCCGACGCCATCGAATTCGGCCGCAACATTCTCGACATCCGCAACGATTACTTCGAGGACCCCGTGTGGGGAATGCCGCAGCTTGCGCGGCTGAAGGAATTCGTGCCGCTGCCGATCGCGACCAACACGGTGGTCGTCAATTTCGAGCAGCTCGCCGCCAACGTGCAATCCGGTGCCGTCGACGTCATCCTTCTCGACACGACGTTCTGGGGCGGCATTCGTCCCTGCATCAAGGCCGCCGGCGTCTGCGAGACGATGGGGCTTGGCGTCGCGGTGCACAGCTCGGGCGAGCTCGGCATACAGCTCGCGACGATGCTGCACCTGGGTGCCGTGGTTCCGAATCTCGGCTATGCGGCCGATGCCCACTATCATCATCTGACCGACGACGTGATCGAGGGCGGCCTCATGCGCTACGAGAACGGAGCGATTCGCGTGCCGGACACGCCGGGGCTCGGCGTGCGGCTCGATCGCGAGAAACTGCGCCGCTACCACGAGCTGTTCCTCGAGCTGGGCGGCTATCCGTACGACCGCGATCCGGGTCGGCCGGGCTGGTTTGCGCATGTGCCGAACAGCACGTGGGCGGACCCCAAGGTCTCGCTGCGGCCGGCGCTAAAATAGCAATCACGGAGGAACCACCATGGCAGGACGACTAGCCGGCAAGACGGCGCTGATTACGGCCGCCGGCCAGGGGATCGGCTTCGCCAGCGCGATGCAGATGGCGGCGGAAGGCGCAACCGTCTACGCGACGGATGTCAACGCCAAGCTGCTCGACAAGTTCCAGGGCGTGGCGAACGTGACGGCGCGACCCCTCGACGTGCTGGACGACGCGGCGTTGCGCACGACGATCGACGAGCTGCCGGTGCTCGATGTGCTGTTCAATTGCGCCGGGTTCGTCCACCACGGCACGGTGCTCGATTGCACGCCGGAGGACTGGGATTTCAGCTTCAACCTCAACGTGCGCGCGATGTACGTCGCGATCCAGGCGGCACTGCCGAAGATGCTCGACAAGCACCAGAAGACCGGCAACTGGGCGTCCATCATCAACATGGCGTCGGTGGCAGGATCGATCAAGGGCATTCCGAACCGCTTCGTATACGGCGCGAGCAAGGCGGCGGTCGTCGGGCTCACCAAGGCCGTCGCCGCCGACTTCGTGCAGAAGGGCATCCGCTGCAACGCGATCGCGCCCGGCACGGTGGACACGCCGTCGCTCGGCGAGCGCATCAATGCCTTTGCCGATCCCGTCGAGGCGCGCAAGCTGTTCATCGCGCGCCAACCGATGGGACGGCTCGCCAGGGCCGAGGAGATCGCGCCGATCGTGATTTTCCTGGCCTCCGATGAATCCGCGTTCGCGACGGGACAGGTATTTTCGGTCGACGGCGGCATGACGATTTAAAACTTCTGATGGAAACGGGCCGGCGCAGCCGGACGTCTTTGAACGTTTTTTTGCCTACAGGGAGATGTGCATGAAGCTCGTACGCTACGGCCCCGCCGGCCGCGAAAAACCCGGACTCATCGATGCCGACGGCAAGCTGCGCGACTTGTCGAAGAAAGTGAAGGACATCGACGGCGCGTCGCTTGCCCCGGCCGAGCTCGCGAAATTGAAGAAGCTCGATCCGAAGAAGCTGCCGCTGGTCAAGGGCAAGCCGCGGCTCGGATCGTGCGTGGCGACGCCGCCCAAGTTCGTCGCGATCGGTCTCAACTACATCGATCACGCGAAGGAAACGAATTCGCCGATCCCCGAGCACCCGATCCTGTTCTTCAAGGCCGAAACGTGCATCGTCGGTCCGAACGACAACATCATGATGCCGAGGGATTCGAAGGCGACCGATTGGGAAGTCGAGCTCGGCATCGTCATCGGACGCAAGGCCAGCAACGTCGAGAAGAAGGATGCGCTGAAGTACGTCGCCGGCTATTGCCTGATCAACGACGTCTCGGAGCGCGACTTCCAGTTGAAGCACGGCGCATCGCAGTGGGGCAAAGGCAAGGGCTGCGACACCTTCGGTCCGATCGGGCCATGGATGGTAACGCCGGACGAGATCAAGGATGTGCAAAACCTCGACATGTGGCTCGACGTCAACGGCGAGAAACGGCAGCGGGGGAACACCAGGACAATGATCTTCGGTGTGGCGGAACTGGTGGCCGACACTTCCCGCTACATGACGCTGTTGCCGGGCGATGTCATTACGACCGGGACGCCGCCTGGAGTCGGGCTCGGGATGAAGCCTCCGCAATATCTCAAGGCCGGCGACGTGGTGACTTTGGGAATTCAGGGATTGGGGGAGCAGCGGCAGAAGGTGGTCGAATTCAAGGGAAAGCGCTAGTCGCCAGCATCCCGGAAGTCATCGTGGCCGGTGGCGCGACCGCTCACCTCGATGCACCGCTCACGGCGATCGCATGATCGTGCGTGCGCCCACGGTTCGTCGCCGTGACGGTGATCGCGCCGATCGGGCGCGGGATGCTTGCGCGCCGTGGGCGCAGCAAAGCACCCCGGGCATCCCGCGTGAAGCGTGTCAGGTTGCCGGCACCACATCGGGCGTGGGATGCCGCCCGAACGCCAGCAGGCACACCGCGCCGACGAACGCGAGCGCGGCGCCGGTGCGCAGCACCGCGTTGATCGCCGCAGCATCCGACCCCGCCGCGCTCGGCGATCCGGCAAGCAACTCGAGCACCGCAGCGGCAATCGCGACGCCGACAGCCCCGAGCATCACCAGCGACGTCAGCGTAATGCCCGACGCGGCGCCGATGAAGGACGGCGGCACGACCGCCTGGGTGGCCACATTCGCCAGCGCCCAGCCGAGGCCGAGGCCGATGCCCGTTACCAGGAATAACGGCGTGTACAACCACAACGACTGGACGCTGGTCAGACCGACGATTCCGCCCGCGCTGATCAACATTCCGATCGCCATCAGACGATCGGCGGGAAAGCGTTCCGCGAGCCGTCCGGAAAAGTAACTCGCCGAGCCCGCGCCGGCGGAAAGCGCGAGAAACACGATTCCCGCGTCGAACGGCGACATTCCGCGCGCCTGCTGCAGGTACATCGCCGAGAAGACGGCAACGAAACAGAACACGACGTTGGACAGCGAGCCGGCGAGGACCACCGCGTCGAATGCACGATTGCGGAAGAGCGCAAGATCGATCAGCGGCGAGCGGACGCGCGCCTCGATTGCGACGAACGAAATCAGCAGCACGACGCCGCCGATCAGCGTCCCGATGGTGTGGATCGACGTCCAGCCCCACGCTTCGCCGCGATCGAAGGCGAGACTGATGCACACGAGTCCGCCGGTGATCGTCAGCATGCCCGGAATGTCGATGTGGCGATCCGCGGATTCGTCCCGCGTTTCCGCGACATAGCGAAGCATCAGCACGATCGCGGCGATGCAGAATGGAATGTTGATGAAGAATACGCCGCGCCAGCTCAGATATTCGGAGAACGCACCGCCGACGAACGGGCCGAGCGCCGAGCCGACCGCGGCGAACCCCAGCACAATGCCGATCGCCCGCGCCTGCCGCGCTCCGGAGAACGTGCTCGAGACCACCGCGATCGACACGGGGAAGATCAGCGCCGCGCCGATGCCGTGCACCACACGCGCCACGATGAGCCAGATCTCGTCCGGCGCGGACCCGCAAATCGCGGAGACAATGCCGAAGATGGCGAGCCCGATCACGATGACCTTGCGGCGTCCGTAGATGTCGGCCAGCCGGCCGGCGGTGACCATCAGCGCGCCGATCGACAGCATGTAACCGCTGACCACCCACTGCAAATCGGTCGTGGGCACGTTGAAGCGCCGCCCGATCGCGGGCAGCGCCAGGTTGAGCGCAAACCAGTCCATCTGCACGATGAGCATCGAAATCGCGCACGCTGCGATGACGAGCTTGTCGGCGCGGGAGAACGCCAAGGACTCGCTAACGGTGTTCGGCTCCATCGGTCTATTGTGCGTGTGAAGATTCTTGCAGCAGGATATCCTGATGTCGTCGTCCCCGCGAAGGCGCGCGCGCATTCGCGCGCGCCCCAGTGTCGTTCGTCGAAAGACACTGGATTCCCGCCTTCGCGGGAATGACGGTGGTATTGCAGGCGTCGTCACGCATGTGAGAAATCCGCGACAGCCCCGTTATAGCACTCCGCGCCGCGCGAGGCTCATCATCAACGCCCCCGCACCTATCGTCCATGGCGCAATCCGATCCGAATGATTGACGCGATTGACGAGCGCGCCCAGCTTCGGCGTCGCGACGGTCACGATATCGCCGATGACGTGCGTGAAACCCTGCCCGGGTCCGTGCCGGTCCTTGGTCGGCGCGAACATCGTGCCGAGGAACAGCACGAGTCCGTCGGGATATTGATGATTGGAGCCGATCGCCTGGGCGGCGAGGTCGAGCGGGTCGCGGCTGATCATCGCGATCGAGCTCGCGCCGTCGAGCGCGAATCCGTCCGGCCCGTCGACCCGCATCGCGAGCTCGCAACGCCGCACGTCGTCGATGCCGAAGCGCTCGTCGAACAGGCGGATGAACGGCCCGATCGCGCACGACGCGTTATTGTCCTTGGCCTTGCCGAGCAGCAGCGCGCTGCGCCCCTCGAAATCGCGCAGGTTCACGTCGTTACCGAGCGTGGCGCCCAGCGTACGCCCGTGGCTGCCGATCGCGAGCACGATCTCCGGTTCCGGATTGTTCCATTCCGATTTGGGATGAATGCCGATCTCGGCACCGGTACCCACCGCCGACATCGGCTGTGACTTCGTGAAGATCTCCGCATCGGGCCCGATGCCGACTTCGAGATACTGCGACCATGCGCCCTGCGCGATCAGCGCGTCCTTGAGGCGCGCGGCTTCGGGCGATCCGGGGCGGACGCTTGCCAGGTCGTCACCGATGATGGCGACAATCGCACGCCGCACACCTTCCGCCTTGCCTGGATCCCCGCGCGCCTGCTCTTCGATCACGCGTTCGAGCATGCTTGCGACGAACGTGACCCCTGCCGCCTTGATCGCCTGGAGGTCGCACGGCGCGAGCAGCCACGGCACCGCCGACGCACGCGCGTCCTCGGCGGAATTCGCGAGCACATCGGCGAGCGCGGCAACCCGCGGCAATACGCCCGCGGCGCGAATTGCCGCAACAGGATCGGCGAGATTCAGCAGCGCGCTCGACGTCGGCGCGACCGGCGACAGGTCGACCAGCTCGTCGCCACGCACGCCGACCAGCACGGGACCATCGACGGCGGGCAGGAAGACACGCCCGACCAGGGTCGCGTGCTCGCGGTCGGCGGGCAGGCTTGCCGCCACAGAAAGGCGCTCTCGCATGACGATCGGCTCGCGACGGTAAATCGCAAGGATAACCGACCGAGGTGTTGCGAAGCTATGCCAGAATGTGGCGGCGACCTCCACGCCAACCGTTCCGGAAAGCCGCCTCGCCATGACGACCCCCGCACAAGAAACCGCCGCCCAGTTCCTGTTTGCCGCACGCAACAGCGGACGCCCCGGCGCGCGGATTCCCGCCGGCGCTCGCCCCGCGGACATCGCTGCGGCCCTCGCGATCCAGAATCGCGTGCGCGAGCTCGTGGACCTGCCCGTCGGCGGCTGGAAATGCTCGGCGCCGTCCGAGCCACGGCCGATTTCGTGCGCACCGATCTTCGCGCCCACCATCTTCCGGACATCGCCGTGCCCGGTGATCACCGGTGGCGGCACCACGAAAATCGAGCCGGAAATCGCGTTCGTGCTGGGACGCGACCTTCCTCCGCGCGCCACCCCCTACAGCGAGGACGAAGCGCGCGGCGCGTTGCGCGAAGTACGCTTCGTGCTCGAGCTCATGGGCTCGCGTTACGCCGAATCGACCGGCATCAGCTTTCCCGAGTTGCTCGCGGACAGCGTCTCGAATCAGGGCCTGTTCGTCGGTCCCATCGTTAACGATGCGTTGTCCCGGCCGCTCGAAGCATTTCCGATCACCGTACGACGCAACGAGGAGACGCTGATGGCGAAGGAGGGCAAGCACCCGGACGGGCATCCGTTGCGACCGCTGTACTGGCTCGCCAACTAACTTGCGCGGCGCGGCGACCATCTGCGCGCGGGGATGATCGTGACCACGGGCTCCTATTGCGGCGTGATCGACGCGCCGCTCGATGTTCCACTCACCATCGTGTACGGCGACCTGGGGTCGCTCGCCGTCACGCTGACCCGCGCGGCGTAGAACATGAGCCTGGCAGGACTCGGCGCCGTGGCGATCTGGCATGACCTGTTGCCGGCCGCGAAGGACGATTTCTACGACTGGCACAATCGCGAGCACATGCCCGAGCGCGTCGGTATACCGGGCTTTCGCCGTGGCCGCCGTTATGTCGCGATCAGCGGCGCGCCGGAATTCTTCAACCTGTACGAGGCGGACAGTCCGGAGATACTCGCCGGGCAGGATTACCTGAATCGCCTGAACGCGCCGACGGCATGGACGCAGCGCGTCATTCCGTCCTTTCGCAATGTCTCCCGCTCCCTCTGCCGCGTGGCATTTACCAACGGCGTGGGCAGCGGCGGCGTCATGCTGACGCTGCGCTTCGCGATCGACGGCGCGCACCGCGACAGCACGATCGACGCACTGCGCCGCCGGCTCCTGCCGCCGCTCGTCTATCGCAAGGGCATCGCCGGCGTGCATCTGTGCCTCGCCGACGACGCCGCGAGCAGCGTGGAAACGGCGGAGAAGAGAGTGCGCGCCGACGCGACGCTCGTCCCGTCGTGGATCATTCTCATCGAAGGAAATGCCGTGCCCGATGTCGATGCCGCCGCCGACGATCTGGTGCCGACGCTCATGGCGCATGCGGCGCAGGCACCGGAGCGCGCCATCTACCGACTCGAGTTCACGCGCCTCAAGACCCCGTGGAGCGCGGGCTAGCGCAGCGATCCATTTCCGCAGGAGTCCACCATGGCCCTCGTGCCGCTGATCGAATATGCCGATGCGCCGCCGGAAGCACGCGCGGTCTACGACGACATCATGGCCACCCGCAAGGTCGAGTCGGTCAACAACTTCTGGAAAGTCCTCGCCAACGACCCGCCGAATCTCCGGCGCATCTGGGCGTCGGTCAAGCAGGTGATGGGACCGGGGGAGCTCGATCCGCTGGTCAAGGAGCTCGTGTATGTTGCCGTTTCCGTCACGAACAACTGCGAGTATTGCATCCACTCGCACACGGCAGGCGCGCGCAGCAAAGGCATGACAACGGCAATGTTCAACGAGCTCATGGCGGTGGTGGCGCTCGCCAACGAGACGAATACGATTTCCAACGGCTACCGGATCGACGTCGACGAGCGGCTGCGGGATCCGCTCGCGCGCTGACCTATGCCGATGTCCATGACCGACGCCGCGCGCCGCGGAACTTCCGACGCGGCGCTCTATCCGGAGATTGAGCCCTCCGTGTCGGGACGACTGCCGCTCGACGCCGTGCACACGATGCATTGGGAAATGTGCGGCAATGCGGCCGGCGTGCCGCTCGTGTTCCTGCATGGGGGACCCGGCGGCGGCTGCCTGCCGCATCATCGGCGCTACTACGATCCCGCGTTCTGGAACATCGTCCTCTACGACCAGCGGGGCGCGGGCCGCTCCACGCCGATCGCTTCGCTAGTCGACAATACGACGCCCCATCTCGTCGCCGACCTCGAGCGCCTGCGCGAGGCGCTCAAGATCGACCGCTGGCTGTTGTTCGGCGGCTCGTGGGGCTCGACGTTGGCGCTGGCGTACGCGCAGGCGCATCCGGACCGCGTGCTCGGGTTGATGCTGCGCGGCGTCTTTCTCGCCACCGCGCCCGAGCTCGATTGGTTCATGCACGGTATCCGCACGATCTTCCCCGAGGCGTGGCGTGCGTTCGCCGAATTCCTTCCGCCGGCCGAGCGCGGCGACCTCCTCGGCAGCTACCACCGGCGATTGTCCAACGCCGATCCCGGCGTCCACCTGCCGGCGGCGCACGCATGGGATCGCTACGAAGCTACATGCTCGACGCTGCTGCCGCAGCCCGACGCCATGGCCAAGTTCGACGGCGACGCCGCCGCACTGGCGATCGCGCGCATCGAGGCGCATTACTTCGTCCACAAGGCCTTTCTCGGCCCCGACGAGCTGTTGAAGGGCGTGTCCCGGATCCGCCATCTTCCCTGCACGATCGTGCAGGGGCGCTACGACGTCGTGTGCCCGCCGGTCACCGCCGATGCGCTCGCCCGGGCATGGCCCGAAGCCGAGTACATCGTCGTCCCCGACGCCGGCCATTCGGTGCGCGAACCCGGCATCACGCGCGAGCTCATCAACGCGACGCGCCGGATGCAGCAGCGGGTAGGCTAGCAGGCTGTTGAAAACGCGCTCTCCCCTCACTCTCAGCCTCATTTCGAGGGCAGCGAGAAATCTGCTTCCTCACGAAATCGGTTGCGAATAACAGATTCTTCGTTGCTTCGCTCCCCGGAATGAGGCTGGGGAATTTCAACGGCCGCTAGATAACCGCATGCCGCCGCGCGGTGAGCGCCGCCGATATACTTGACAAAGTCAACTATTTTGCTGACGATGTCAAGTGAGAAGGAGGCGGCAATGACGGACGCAAGCACGGAACGGATCGCCGCGGTCCGGCATTTCAACCGGTTCTATACGCGCCGGATCGGCGTCCTGCACGAAGGCCTGCTGGCGAGCCCCTTCTCGCTGGCCGAGGTCCGCGTGCTCTACGAGCTTGCGCACCGGCCCGGCATCACCGCGCGCGAGCTCGCCGGCGACCTCGGACTCGACACTGGCTATCTGAGCCGCATCCTGCAGGGCTTCGGCCGGCGCAAGCTCGTCAGTCGCGGCACTTCGGCGGCGGACGCGCGGCAGCGTCCGCTGACGCTGACGGCCGAAGGGCGGCGCGCCTTTGCTCCGCTCGACCGGCGATCGCAAAAGGAAGTCGCCGCACTGCTGCGGCCGCTCGACGACAGCGATCAAGTCCGCCTGGCCGGCGCCATGCAGGCGATCGAGCAGTTGCTGGAACCCCGCGTCTCCGGCACGCCGTTCGTGCTGAGGCCGCACCGACCCGGAGACATGGGGTGGGTGATCCGCGCCCACGGCGAGCTCTACTGGCGGGAATACGGCTGGGACGAGCGCTTCGAAGCGCTGGTCGCGCACATCGCCGCCGAGTTCATCGAAAAGTTCGATCCGCAAGCTGAACGATGCTGGATCGCGGAGCGCGACGGCGAAAGAGTCGGCTCGGTGTTCCTCGTCCGCAAATCGGCGACCATCGCCAAGCTGCGGCTACTGATCGTCGAGCCGAAGGCGCGCGGATTGGGTCTCGGCAAGCATCTGGTCGCCGAATGCCTGCGCTTCGCGCAGGCGTGCGGCTATCGCCAGGTCACGCTGTGGACGCAGGAGAATCTGCTGGCCGCGCGGCATATCTACCAGGAAGCAGGCTTCACGCTGTCGGGCCGCGAATCCCACGCGATGTTCGGTGTGCCGCTCGTGGGGGAAACCCACGTGCGCAAATTGCAGGCGTAGCTGCTTCGCAGCCGACTTTTGCAATTTGCGCCCGAATGATGTCAGCACGAAAAGCTTCGGGCGGCC
>Ga0157379_10002374_pt1 | contig 15736 bp, 20 predicted proteins | sample S25metaG_FD_121802 | JGI IMG/M metagenome (GOLD analysis project Ga0157379, IMG submission 121802) | Switchgrass rhizosphere microbial communities from Kellogg Biological Station, Michigan, USA - S2-5 metaG | ecosystem: Host-associated > Plants > Roots > Rhizosphere > Soil | place: USA... | reverse complement strand
TATCAAAAAGTAGGAAAGGGGGAAATATGGATAGAGGACTGAGAACAGAAGGAAAGTCCATTATAAACAGAGTGGATTACTGCAAGAGATTAGCTGAGACACCTTTAGCAAGGGCACAAAATGGTTCTGACCAAGTAAGACAAACATTAGAGCTGCACCTCTTTTTATGAGTGTTGGGAAGATTAATGGAAGCAACTGGGGCTGTTGTAGGAGTTTCGAATCATTGGGGAATGGTGTAGCCTCTGTGGCGGCTCTGTAAAGAATTTTGGAAGTTTGAAGTGATCAGTGAAGGGGATAATATAAAATAAAGTAAGAACATACGAAAAATTTCAGCCTTAAATTTTGGGCAAGCATAATCCCTCCCAGTTATGCCTAGTAATCTGTTGTTCAAATCCCAACCAAACTTTTGTAGGTAATAAGTCTAGGCCTCAAAGTTTTAAAATAATATAGATATAATTAACTTACTAGTAAAACAACAGTATTCGCAGCTGGCATGAAGCTCCATGGCAATGTGTTGATGAACAAGGGAGAGAGGAGGAGATGGGAACCAACAGCTCAGGATTTGTTGTCAAGTAGGCTCAGCAGGGAGGGTGAGAAGACAAATATAGTAGGCCATTGAATTGGTACTAGATTAATACATCCAGAGCTGAGCTGGGGAACCAATTCTCTAGTAGAAGCCCAAGGACTAAGTTACTTTAAGAACAGCTCAGACATTGAGGATATAAACTCAAATATCTCAAATTTGCTCACAAGCATGATAATGGTGGTTCCTAAATTTCTTTTTGAAATAACTACCACCACATCAAGTTCAAGTTTAATACTCAAATAATCAGACCCAGCTGGCTCGCGCCACCTCGCTGAAGGTCAGCATATTCTTCTGAATATTGGAGTAATATTTTGTCAGGAAAATTCATATTTAATTTATATTATTTAAAGTCTAATAGAGATTTGAAGGTTTTACACCCATATCCCGTGGTATGTTGAGCCATGCACTGACACTAACTTCACAGGTGCCTCCTCCCCTCAACCAAAGTATTCAAATACAATCTTATGATATTGCACCTTATCCATTTTCCCTCCAGTTCATCCAGACTCCAGACATCAAGATGAGTAAATCATCCAGGACACTTAGGAACAGAGCCTTATGTGTTCAGATTTTTATTGTTATTTTTCATTGATTTTGGCACACCTTAGCGAAAGTCTCCCCCTTTTTCATTATTATGAAGCAAGCCTCACTAATATTTGACTCTTTCTTACTGCAACACTGGTGGAGTTCACCAAGAGGTCCTGAAAACACAAATATTATTTTTAAGAAACCCTGATTTTGTGTGCTGGGGTCCTTTCCCTGGCATTTTCATTTGATATGATTGATGCTGTGCTATCGGTCAGGGATGGGATCCAATGTTACCCATCGACTATGAACTCTGAGCACCTGTGTCAAGCATTAGCAGGATTTGCCCTAAGCTCCATGCAGCTCTCAGTAGCAGACCTGGGGTATGTGGGAATGTCTGCAGCTGCTATGGCAATTCTGTCAGCTATAAAAAAAAAGATTTCTCTCTGAAATAATAATAAACGATACCTACTTTTATATGCCAAGGAAAAAACAATGAGATTGCTGGCACAGATGACAAGAAAAGAGATCATACAGCAGATGTGTTGGGGACTGTGAGAGGCGCTTAGGGTGGTAAATGGGACTGTCCAAAGCTGCTACAGCCATTCTATCAGTTGTAAAAAAGAGTTTTCTTCCAGAAATGACTGTAAATAATATCTACCCCCTTATTCCAATGGAAAAAGAGCAAGAGCACCTTCGCAGACATCGGGAGAAGAGATAATATGGTGGAAGTATATGGGACCACAGGGGGTGCTTAAGTAACACATTCAAGTTCTTGCCCCGCAATGATATAAGGGTTGCATGTAGTGTATGGCTGTGTCCATTTACAGTACTGTGTTTCTCCCTACCTGGATCAATGGCCGGCTTCAGCCCTTAAAGTTTCCCCATGCTTTCCATCTTGTGCGCTGTTTCTAAATTTATAAAACATTTCCTTCAGGGGACATTGATTGGCTGGTTTAATTAGACACGAGAAGTAACAAAAACAAAAACAAAGTAAGCTGGGATCATAGCATAAAATAATGCTGCTGAACAGATTTTATGGGAGATGTTAGGATATTGGTTAGCTAAGTTCCATTGAAAATGTCAATGTGAAATATGGATTGTAGAAAGAGAACTCGACCAAGCAAGGGCAAGATAATTGTGAGATATAGAGGTGATGTCATGTACCTGAAAAAGTGTGATATGTGAGCACTAGATGTACAAACCGTGTGATATAGAACGAAAGTGTGGGAACACGCGCAGCATTCCCCGCACGAAACTTAGAATGTCCTAGACCCGAACCAACATATAACTGCTTCCTTCTTCGCCAGCGCTCAGAGAATCAGAGCTGTTGTTGAGCAGTTATCTCAAGGTTCTTTGGTGGAACTGGATTCTGTAACCGAGGAGGCCATAGTTTTGGCTACCTGACAAGTTTCAACATTTGAATGATTTCAAAGGAATAGAAAAATATTTTGGTGAGATAATTAGATTTCCAGTAATATATGCATCATTGAGGAGATTGTTTCACCATGATAGAAATGTAAACAATAAGGTGTAGGTATATCCATTTCATATTGCAGGACATGCAGTCCCACTTTGATATGGAAGTCTACTCCACCTGGGAATCTGTTTGTCAGATTGAGGCAGTTGTATTATTAGACTCTCTCCTGACAATATGGCTGAAGATCAAACATACTCAATTTGAAGAATACAAAATTTTTCGGCTCTGTAACCTAACAACTAGCTATTTAAACCAGATGGACCATGGGAAAGATGTAAAAAGTTTTATGAGTTAACTTGCTAAATCCTAGGTTGTAGGAGCATAGGCCGCCAGGAAAATGCTCGCTGTTAAATTTATTGGGAATTCCTAGATCTGTGCGGTACAGCCACCCCGTTTAGGCAGGTTTTTTTTTTCTTTTTTCCCCGCTTTTTCCTGCAGCACCGTATATAGGTAGTTTACAACTTCTGTATGCTCGTCATCCGTTTGCCTCACGAGCTCACCGAGGTCAAACGTGAATTCATTGCTCTTTAATTCTATCGATTAATTTCAACAAGTGTGCCAATACTCACCCTCCTGCCAGTCTTGCTGAATCGTCTTACTCAATATACGTCAAGAATTCTCTGAATATTCCCGTACTTGGAGGATCTCCGCACGTTTACATCACGCCGCGGTCGCATTGACTCCCTCCTGTGCTGTAAATATGGAGAAGGATGGTCATCCAGATGAACCAGTAGCATTATCGAGCAACTGGCAGTCCAGGCTCACCGGCATTGGTGATATAAGTTAAGATTTAAGTGTATAAAAGAAGATAAAAGTAGATAAAGGAAGATAAAGTACTTTAGGATAATAATTTTAATATGGAACGGTAAATACGGACCAACTCACTAAATTTGTAATCTTTTTTATAACTTTTTTTTAGAAATATAACCTAAATTAACAGAACCAAATTTGACTCCGTGAGAATCCCTCTAAGTCTGCTAAATGCTCGGAGCACCCTATCATGAAGCTGACTACCCATATTGTTTTGCTCATTGTCGATCACTTGAATCACTTCAACCCAGGCCAGAAATGTGGTATGACCGCCCATGAACGATCGTTCTCAAACTCTGCTTGAACCATCGATCACGCTCCTCCCTGGAAGCTGGGGCCATAGTAAGAAGGTTTGATTCACACCCACTTCATGGGTGCTCATAGATATCTTCTACTATCTAGCGCTCCATATTCAGTGATATTAGAATCTACATCCCACGGAATATAATTCCAAGGTTCCGCTACACTGTGTGCTCCAACAGCTCTCTTGGTCTTTTTATCATCAACCGTCTGCTGAATCCGGTATTCGACAGCCAGAGTTACTCAGTGATAATGTGAGGATCACGATGAAATCTAAATGCGTCCAATTACACGTCCATATCTGAAATTTCTTATTTATTTTAGGACACTAATCCCTTGGCTGTTATTGCGCATAGCCTTATAAGACTCCCTCGCAGCCGGTGGGGTCCTCGAATGGCTGGTTAGATCTCAAAAGTAAGCATTGATGTCTTAGCTTCCGGAATAATAATGTCCTGTAACCTATCACATTGTTTGGGGGAGTGGAGTTTATGGTGCGTCCATATCTCTCATTTCCTTCGCAAGGTGGGCTCTGGGTTTTGGATGGTGAGTATTATCGACCCCTCTATAAACGACAGAATTTTTGCCTGAATAAAGCGCAGTCTCTGAGTGCGCCGATGGATGAGCTTCCTGGAAGGTATTACTCTTCTTAACAAGTTTTTCGGCGACAAGAGTGGCACTTTCTTATGTCGCTGACACATTAAGTCAAGAATGGCCCAAGGTGGCGAGGAATGTATTTATCATTCTAAGTGGAGGCTGTCTAGATCTCAATGGGACAATATCGTTATCGGCAATAGACTTAAGTCTGAAGATGCGGACAAATGTTTCTCTTCGGAATAGGAGCCAAAAAGAAAAAGCTTGTCAGGCTAGGAGATGAGAACGTCTTTAATGGGTAGGCTACCTGTAAAGGCACGCCCTGAACAATAATTTCTCCCTAGGCCCAATTCCCCAATAAAGCCATAAGCCCTGCTCCGAGTAGCATGTTAATAGATGCATATATTAGCCTTGCGTTGGAAACCTCATGGATACTCGGATTGAACAGGAATTCGTGAGCTAGTAACTGAACGAAAATTTTCTGATCAAACCGTTCTCGAGGATGACTTTCAAGTTGACATACCTCGACCAAACCGGTGTATAGTAGAATTCCCGAGCTAATTGAGTCTAGTACCCCGCTCACAAGCGAAGCTACAGTGCTCCCGGGATTGTACGTTGACCTAACTCCAAGTCCCACCGCAATACCGAGCGGTGTACTCATCCCGTACAGAAAGGCACCAGCGATGGGCACCCATTTGTATCGCTTGTCGAGCTCTAGGAATGCAAGACGGGTACCAAGACCAAGGCCCTCAAATGTTTCTGAGCGTGTCAATACTCATGAGTCAATCTAAATCCTAGAAATCCACTGAAGGGACACTTACGATGGAATATAAGAACAACAAAAAGCACTTTGAAACCCTCGTCCACCGCTAGGGTTAATCCGATTAGAACGCTATGAAATAAAACTCCAAATTCCAAGATCGCTATTCCAAGAACTTGAGCCATTCCTGTATCCAAGACACTTCGATTTTCAACTTGGACTGGTAAAATAGGTTTCTTGGCAGGGTTGCGGTCGAGTGCTTGATCATTTGGCAAAGATGGAAGAGGCTCATGGCGTTGCGGTTCTTGTAGAGATCTTATCGAAGGGGATTTAGACCTTGATGATTCCAAGCGTGCAGCATGGGCTCCGGCATGCCCATGGGGATCTATAAGGGTATGTTAAATCCTTTGCTTTTAGTTAAGGAGAGGGCGAACAGGGGACACACATACCGTAGGATTTAATGCCTATATTTCTCAATTTTGTAGTGCCCCAACGAAACGCGGTTAACTCAACAAAGAATATCGAAAAAATGCTAGCCATTGATAATGCAAGTGGCCAGGGCTAACAATTTACCATCAAACAGAAAAATAAACAACAACAGGTCAGAAATGACTTGATCTGCATCGGGAGAAGGCTGAAAACAAATACATAATTAAGCCACGCCGCTGAAAGACACGGCGAATTAAGTTCTTCTATGGCTGGTGCCAAAAGATGGATGAAAGCGGTCGCAATCTGTGTATTGTCAGTCATGAACGGCCCGCAGAAATAATCTAGAAGGATTCTACGTACAATGACACCAGAGCCAAAATATTTTGCAAAACTACAAAACTCTAAGGTCCGAAACAGCTGGAGAACAGACACATACTCGTAGAGGAAAGCGGGCACTTGGAGCCATTTAACTCGCTTGGATAGGATAGGGAATAACGTAGACAGCGTTGAACATACGGCGATGATGAAGATACTAGCAACTCTCAGCCCAATGAAAGTCACCTCATTGGATACAGAACCGCATTCGTCATCCGTTGTTGAATTATCCCTTGGGAACAGCCTGCGAGGTTGGAAGTGGTTGGAGGGATTCATGGTTATAGAAACTCCTTCCTCACAATCTGGAGTTTATGCATCTTAAAAGCGCCAATGCGGTTGCCCGAGGAGTACCCTCCCAGTAGCTTCAGACAGTCACTTTCCACCAGTCAAAGTTAGAATTTGGTACATGAGGGTCGAATACCTCATCAGTCAGGTATCAAATCCGGATCAAGTACTGCTGTCCGATAGAGTGACTTTAGGCACATGAACTCTTACGAATGCACAAGCTGTTAATGCCCAATTTGGTCCGTTCGAAGTGATGATTTCCCCAATAACCCTCAAAGCACTTCGGGGAGGGATACCCGACGAGAGTTCGAAAAAGAAATACCAGACGAATAAATATCCTACATAGCTTTTCCCGAAAAGCAAAGATGGCTACCTTTATTCAGGTACACCACACGGCATACCTCACGGCACACCTGAAGGGTGTTTGTCAAGACGCGGTGCGGAGTACACGCCCACGGGATTAGAATAGACTCAGGACCCAAAGTAGCGCTTGAGCTGGGGACCGACACGGGAGACGCCATACCAAGACGATACGGATCATGTCACGGCTCGTTTTGACAGAGCCGTTGTCCATCACGGTCCCGTTGGAGGCTGCCAGGGACGGTTCGAGCGAGAAGGTTGCCAGCACCCTTCCCAAGGTGGTCCCAGGGCGCGTTTTGAGGAAGCCCCCCAATGAACGCTTCCGCCAAGACCCGCGACGGGCGGTGCTGGGTAAATATAGTGAGCGACGTCCTCCGCATCGTACCAAATAGTATATAATTTCTTATATTCAATCAATTATTTTATTTACAATTTCATGATTCTGCGCATTCAAGCACATATATGGTAATATCAATGTGATCTATTAGCTAGGTATGTGTCCAGGAGGGAGAGCAATACTATGTGAAGGAACCAATATATCAAGAAGCGACAAAGCATGAAGCAAAGCGTATGGACGGATATGAAAGAAAAACAAACTATTCTACAGTGGAGATGGACCATATAGTGAGATAGATACAGAGATGTCGAGCATGTAATAAATGATGAACCTAAGCAGTAAATTGCGGTGGAATAGAAATAATGGACATGTACGGGAAATTCGTGGGGATGGATGGAAACAGTGGACAAGAATGATACTAGTTATGGACATTGGAATTTCCTATGTGTCGGATTTGCTTAGTTGTACGACGAAGCGTTGAAGTGCGAGTGCTGGCTTGCGGAAGGGAGGACTGGGAGGGGTGCAGGTCGCTTTGAGACAGAGCCGAAGAATAGCTGCCGGGCTGGAGGGTGCTTTGGGGCAATGCTGGAGAGAGACTCCACGGCCTTTGGGAGGAGCTGGAGCCAGAAGCCGATGACGGAGGGTATAGAGATCGGTCCCTCTGCGAGGAGGAAGAAGATGACGAAGTGGAACCGAACCGTTCTTGTGATGCAGATAACGACGCGTGGTGACCCTGCTGCGAATGGAAGTTTCTGGCTTGGTCGCTGTCTTGAGTCTGTGGAGTGCTTCCATCTGGTATCTCACCGATTAGTAATGGCGAGGTTATGCAGTAGGAAGAACTTACGAGGAGTGCCACCACCAGATACATCTTCAAGAGCGGCTCCCTCTTCTTCTTCTTCTTCTTCATCGTCATCGCATCCGTTATCATCCCCCTCCTCCTCCCCCTCCCCCTCCTCTTCCAAAACTGGATGGTCTGTTCCCTGTGAGACTTCCATAGTGTCGCTTGTATGGATCACCTTTTGGATATCATTGGTCAGTGTGTCATCATCAACAGTGAATCCGGCCACAATGAACTGGACTTCAAGTTGGAGGGCATCGACATCCATATCAGGGGGTCTACGGACGTCGGCATCGGGTGGGTAGGCTTTAAGATCAATTGTTTGCAAGGCTGAGTAGTATCTAGGAACCATTTGTCAGTTAAAGCAACCGGGCAAAGGAACTAATAAGAAACAGACCCTAATTTGAGGGTTTTGGCAAATACAGGGTCGGGTGAGCCACATTGTGCACGGATATTTAGTAAGAACATGTCGATGCAAAGCCAGAAATGGGAATTAGATAGGATCCCTCTTTTGACTTGATCCCTAAAGTATAAGGCACCCTGACGCTAAATCGGCTTAAGATGGTAGAATATGATGATTGGTGTTGTAGCATACCAAGACGGAGGCCCTGATGAAGTGCTCCTTGGTCAAGCCGAATCCTTCATGAGCCAGCCACCTCGCAAGCACAAAGTTGGGTTCACGGTTCATTATGCTCTTGAAGATCTATCTGGAGGTGTGAATCAAGCATTCCGGCTTATTTTGTTATCCTGACCTTCTCTTTTGCTTTGGACCGCCATTGGGTATTGTGATCAGCTATTGTGCTGCGCAACTCCTTCCTGGAGTTCTTATCGAGAAAAAGGTGTTCAGGGATGTCTAGCATTACGGACTTGCTCCGAACAGTAGACTAGAAGTTGTTGTTAGGGAGTCATTTGATGAGTGTAGAGGAAGACTTACATAAATGAAATCGGCGATTCCTGTCCGATAGCTTTCTATAAACGGATCCATAAGGATATGCCTCATAAACTCCACGACTTTGCCCTAATAACAAATGATCAGAATGGTTGATCCAATAGCAGATAGTGAGCTTACTTTGTACCAAGACTGACTGACAATATCTCCTAGCTCATTTGAGCTGACCTTGTCTTTGGTGGCCAATCCGACTGCATAAAGACTGATCAACATCTTGGATATGTCGAACTGCCATGAAATACCACCAACTCAACTTAATACTTGAATATATACAATAATAGATGCTTACAGTAGCAAACTGTATCACTTTCTCCTTGTCGCGTTGTCTCAGACCTTGGGCGTCTGCAGTGACAATGGCATGCTGCTTAAGAATGGCAGGGTTGGGTCGAATGGGACGAGGGGGTGTCTCGCCCGCTTCTCGCTCCCGACGTTGCCCTTGACGCATTGGGGTAAATGTAAGGCCATTTTGGGAGGAATTTGTGGAATTATGTGGTGAAGGGTTTGTGAATGTATTGAACGACGGAGAATCTGGAGATCCATTAAAACCTGAGTTAAAAAAAGTTTGGAGGTTTTCAACTGAAAGAGAGGGATTGTCTTTATTAAAGTTTGGTGGAAGAAATTCAGCAAAGGAGGCATTCAGGTTTTTGAAGTTCATGAACAAAAGTGAAAAAGATGAGACAGAGAGACGCTCAAACAATGACTAAGCATTTGTTTGGCCAGAGATGGTTCGCCCCGGTGAATATTCTGGTACTGGGAATGAGAGAAAAATATGTTATAAATTCTAAAATATATAGATTTGTAGTATTTTTAAATATAAATGATTCAAAAAAATTCGTCACGGAGTTTTTCTTCACGCATGGCTGCGTCCTCTATGTTCCCTTGTGGCACATGACAACGTTTCACGGGATCTGTTCCTTTTGGATTCTTGGCTGCCTTATTCTGAATATTTGTTTTCACAGTTCGCTTTCGCTTTTTAGGGGCATTTAAATGGGCAACAATCTGAGAACGATGCTGTGAAATCCGTGCATACATATCACTATCGTTCAATCATAATAATAGCTAAGGCAAGACTTACCGATGAAGATATCTCCATGGGCTGAGTTTGTGCTATATGGTCTCCAGTTATCTGCAGTGGCATTGGAATGACTGGTCCCAATGTAGCTTCGGTCGTATAGGACAGCTCGGGACAGTTCGGTCCACCATCACGAGGCAGTTGGTATGAGCTTCCTGCAGACCACAGTTGAGAACTCGGTCCAGCGGTTGGATGGGGAGGATGGTGCCCTGTTCCATACTGTTCGGGTGAGAACCATGATGTTGACATAGGCTCATGATGAGATTGGGATAGAGTGGTCGGATATGGTGGGAATGGCGGTGGAACAAACACTGTTTGTGGGATGTGATGTGGGTAGGGGATCTGATGGGCAGGTATTGGTGTCGGAAGAGACAGCATGGAAGTAGGCTCCCATGCAGTAGGATGTATCGGTGGTGGATAGGGAGACAGAGTGGAGAAGAAGGCCTGGTGTTGAGGAACTTGGAGCGGCATAGAGGTCATGCTTTCCAATGGTTTGGTCATATTCAGTGTCGGTGCATCACAAGAGACTTTGAGGTTCTTCACAACCCGGGATTTGCCCTTTGCCTTTGGGACGGATGGTGCTGCATTTCCGCAACTCGAACTCTGAGTATGCATGGCTGCATCTTTTGCTTCTTTATCTTGGAGCTTCTTCTCCCTTAGAGTGGCAGCGATTGATTTCCTGGTTTCTTCGTGATCCTCAATATATGATTGTGGAGGGGAACATGACGCCAGGAAGCATTTGATGTGCTGGTAGTTATGGAGGGAGGAAGTATTAAGCACAAAATGAATAGAATCCTTGTGCTTGACAATAGCTTTGGTGCGCGCTGTCGTCTGTCGTTCCTGCATGACATGTTTGGTGCCAGAGATATCACAATTAAATCGACTGCAGTCATGCTGGACATTCACGACACATGTAGCATCCTATACAGGCATTAGCTTGTGTTTTGGCAGAAATGTACAAACTTACCTCATGCTTGATAATGAACCGTTCCTCAGTTAAACGGAGTTGGGGCATATCAAGCAATTGATGACGATCTTTTTCTAGTTGATACTGTCGTAGCAATAGCAACTTCTCGGGTTTGTCATACTGGTTGCCAGGCATCATTAGAATTTCTTCCACAACACCCAGTTTATAGGGTATGCCCTGGAGAAAGTAGATCAATAAAGGATTCCACGCATCCAGAAGAGCTGACCTGTTCCTCATTCTTTACCAATATAGTTGAATTCAAAGCCGCAACATCCAAGTTTTGAACCACTATGCTTGAGGCAGACAAAAACTGACAGTTCGCTGGATACAACGTACCGTTACCTGGTACTTTGCTAGAGATGGTTTGCTGCCAAGGAACTGATGGAACAGACTTGACTTTGTGGGATTTCTCCTCTTTGTTCGGAGCAACCAAACTAACTTGGCCTATGAAGACGGATTAGTGGATAGATATCTAATGTTTGAGAAGCTGAGAAATAACATGCCTGGGTCTTTCCTAGTGCCTTTGTGAATTCCGACAAGGTGACAATAGTCTTCTTGTTCCAAGATGGTGGAGATGACCTTTGGGGTAGCCGAACGATATCTTTCACTGGTAGGATCAAACCACCAGCCTCCGCACACAATATGTTTGACGCGATCCTGATTTGCAAAAATGTGTGCACTGTCTCGGCTTGGTGCCAATCGATTGCTGTGGATACAAGACAGGCGAAAGGGTGTATTAAAAGATTCATAGCGTTCCGTAGCAAAGAGCAATGCCGGGCCGAATCTTCTTATATAAAAACTGAGATGTTTGAGGAAATGAAACTTCGGTTTGGAGATCAAAATTGATGGTGCGCAGATGGCTGTCTTCGTCAAAAGTTCATCAACCACCGTATCTAGCTCGTGCTATAAGATAAGATCAATACCAAATTACAAAGATATATCGGCTGAAACTCACAATAAATACTTCAATATCTTCAATCTCACTATGCCAACAAAGGACTGTTAGCCGACCCAGTATGAGCCATGCATCCAACAAGTCTTTATGTACCAAATCGTAGATGACCATTGGGAGAGTTTGAACGATGGTCTTGAAATGTTTACCAATAAGTGAACCACGATATTGGCACATATAGCTTGCCATGATCCTTGGAATGTTGAGCCCATCATCGGAAATGGATTCCAACCGCGATTGAAGGATATGGAGCTGTTTGTTTTGTACCACAATGTGAACTGTCTGTCCCCAAAAGTATTTGACGACACCTAGGAGAATGGTGTGTAATATCTCTGTCGGTGTGTCGAGATGAATATCGACACCTACTCTGAGTTTAATAACTTCCGAATACCTTTTTAAACGAAATCTTACCATTCATATCCAGCAAAGGATTCTGGATAGGTCCTAATAATTTAAGTTGGCGGAGTTCTTGCGCAAGGAGTTCTTGAAGTGTCTCATAAGTAAGGTCTTGATCGTCTTTGTTCCACAGGGTGCTTGATAAGTCAACTAAGGAGTCGATGAGAGGCTGCGATATGGTGTCTTTTATGCCGGCATCACGAATTAGGCTGTCAACTGCGGAGCGAGAATTAGGCCTCATGGCCCGCATGAACTGGTCAAATATTGCATTTTTTGTCTCTTCTGGCCGTCGAAGGTTACCAGCCTATCGTTGTATTCAGCTTTTGAAAAACACCATCCAACAATAGTACCTACCTTAAACAAAGATAAGTACCCTTCTTCTGAGCGTTTGAACTCTTGTGTTCCTCCAACGTGACATGTCCGGCAAAATTTGTTAGATGTAAGGCCACTATGTGAACATTCCTCAGCTTGCATTGGATTGTCTGCGGGCCAGATGTATGGAACTGGCCTAAAAAGACATTCAGTGTGTAGCAGAGCATCATAGGTTATGATTCCTGGGTTTGAAGCATCGCTTAGGATAATATAAGTATTCTAATATGAAAATCAAAACTTTCTAGTGCTTACTCAAATGATTCCTTGATCCCCTGGAGTAATTCTAGTGGTCCGAGGTTTGGAGATGCGCCTACGAAGCGCACGTTACATCCCTTATCCAAAAGCTCTCTAGGCAGTGAACCATTCGAAGCATAAGCAACATGGTGTTTATTCCATTGCTTCGAAACATTCCCAGACACATCATCACAAAAGATCATTACGGGAACAAAATAAACTGGCATGCCCTTGGCCGTTGCACGTATCGGGTGTGGCATGGTCTGTGAGAAAGCTGAAGAGCAAGCTATCATGTTATTCAGAAATTAAAATGCTCGGTCATTTGAAATCAGAACTCACATGCAAAACGAGGTGCTTGAGAACCCTTGATGATTTCAGTGTAGTTCCGGAGCAGTTCATCTACTTTGCGCTCAATCTTCCCTCCGGTGCTAACCACAAAACCATCCTTGAAAGGGTAGTTAGAAATATGTGTGATAGATGTAAAAGGCAAATTAGTACCGCTGTATGATCCACAGCAAACCCTTTCCCCCATAAACCTTCATCCTTCCTCCGGAACCATCTGGTGGGAATAAAATACGAACCATTCTTAAGTTGACAGATCTCGCCGACATAATAATGCTCAGCAGTTTCTGGATGAATAACCATAGGGGTGACCATGTCATCGGGCATGTCATCAAGCCATTTTTTGCCATGCCAGAGTTGGGACATGTATCCCTTTCCGTCTTCGGGATAGAAGTTCATATGGGGTCTCAGTAGCGGGTTTGATATATCCTATAATACACTATAAAATGGACAACATAAGAATATTGCAGGACCTACCTTTGCAATACCGCTACCTATTTCATTAATATAAAAAATATTTCCTAGTCTTGATTTCTTCTGCGTGGTGGGATCACCAATAACTGTGTTCAGTTCTTTCTGAATATTTTCAAGTGTGCTGAGCTTCGGAACGTCACGAGCACCGAGGTCCTTTGCCCATTTTAATAATGCGCGTTTTTGCTGTCCAGAGAATCTCAAGTGAGAGGCATTGAATAGGACGTCTGTCAATAATGCCTAAGATGTATCAGCATGTGTACAAACTGAACCAACATATAAAATTACCGCTTTAGAGGGGTATGGTGCCCATTCCCCATCTGAAGAGAGATAAGTCTTAGATTCTTTTAAAGACGCAGGATCTATAATCTTTCCAACCGCTACCCAACAAAGATGAGGGTAATGGTAAGAATAGAGTAAATAAACCAAAAGGGAAACACCTACGAGCTGACAACCAAGTCTCAAGAACCCGGTTGGTTCTCTGCACAGTACTTGCAGGGTCTTCCTCCTCGTCGTTCTCATCCTCGTCCTTGTCCTTGTCCATTTCCTCTGCTTCGATAGCAGCGTCCAGACCGATGTCATTAAATTCAAGATAGTCATTCCAAGCATTTTGTAGAGTTCCTTTAAGGCTTGAAAATATATCTTGACCTGGGAGTATAAAAGGTGCGTTTGACACGTCTGGCTTCGATTTCAGGTCGGTAACATGAATGCTAAACCACACATACCATATACTTCATCGAACGAGTTTGTAAAGTCTCCATCTAATACTGAGTCCTCCGTACGATGCACCACGGCTGGCTTTGACAGTAAATTTGTGGCTGCTCCTGCATCTCCACTACGGACTGACGGCCGCGCAACCCTAAGTCGTGAGACGTTTTGCTTGTGTTTGTCAGAGGCTCGATGTTTCGTAAGATTGGTTATTTTTTGATCCCATTTTGATCCCTTGCAGACCTTACAGCAGTAGAAATTATCCCTGCGTTCAAATTCTACACAACAATAATATGCTCAGAGATGGTCAAAGCAGTTGAAATGCGCTCACCTTCGGGAGGAAACAGGGTCATCTTAAATAAACCTATAGTGATGTTTTTTAGAAACACAAGAAGTCTAGCAGAGTGTTCGATGCGAGTAAACTTTGCAAGTCGCGTTCAACTAATTGATCACGTGATTCAAAGCGTGATCGTTTTGTCCTCTTCAACGTCCCAATCCAACGTTGAACCGCACCGACAATCCTCCAATCGTGATGTCTCTTTCAGATGGAATCAAATCCAATTCGACTGAGGATTCTAATAAAGGATCTCGTATCACTATAATCATTGAGAGATTCCCGAGTGGCCAAAAGCGTGGCAGTCAGTCTGACGAGGTTAGTACAGTCCTTAATCCTCAACGAAGCCCAAACGAACTTATCCACTCCTCAGGCCCTCAGGTGTGCTCTTGATCTTGCTCTCGGAGCCTTTTGCAATCTCGCCATCTACTCCGATGACTTGAGAGTGGTATGACTTCTCATCTTTCCCCACTTCTCCCCTCTTACTAACACTGTTCTAGACAGAGTTTATTCGCGCCAAACAGTCATTTCCCAGTACTATTTGCACCTCTAAACGACCCCCTGATTCGCCTTTGGAATGGTCTTTCCTCGCTCTCGATATCCACACTTGGCTTCGCAATAACCTTGATTCTCGCAATACTCACGAATGGAAATGGGCCCTCAATTACTTTTGGATCTTGTACTGCGGTGGTATACCGCAATTCCCAGCAACCCGGCTGGATGTTGCCTTCCCTTGGGACTTCGCCACAATCCCTCTTGCAGGCGAGTATATATCTACAAGGCTCGCCAAGGTCGCTATGTGCCAACCCCTACAAGATGAGAATGACCAGGAGCGGTTTGCTTTGTTGGAGGAATCTGAGGGGCTCAGAAACACTTTCATAAAAAGAGGGATATATGACCATGAGTTGGCACGGTTGGAGGTTTCTTTGTAAAGGATATAATATTTCTTGTAAAAGCGCCGATGCAGCTGAGGACCATGATATTTGTAGGAGTGACATATGTACAAAATCTATCCGGTTTGCAATGTATACCCCCTTTTTTTTTTTGAATTTAGAATAATATTTTGCGGATTCTGAAGATATAATTTCACATGAGGGCTTGCCAAAAAAAAATTTGACGCAGTATGGTCTATAAATTCGTAGTTTACCCAGCACCGCCCGTCGCGGGTCTTGGCGGAAGCGTTCATTGGGGGGCTTCCTCAAAACGCGCCCTGGGACCACCTTGGGAAGGGTGCTGGCAACCTTCTCGCTCGAACCGTCCCTG
>Ga0157379_10002373_pt1 | contig 15740 bp, 10 predicted proteins | sample S25metaG_FD_121802 | JGI IMG/M metagenome (GOLD analysis project Ga0157379, IMG submission 121802) | Switchgrass rhizosphere microbial communities from Kellogg Biological Station, Michigan, USA - S2-5 metaG | ecosystem: Host-associated > Plants > Roots > Rhizosphere > Soil | place: USA... | reverse complement strand
GGTCGCGCTGGCCGTGGAGGGCCTGGGCTCGTGCTGGGTGTCGAGCACGCTGTTCTGCCAGCCGGTCGCGGCCCGGGCGCTGGGCCTGCCCGCGGGCTGGGAGCCGATGGGCGCCGTGGGCGTCGGCCACCCGGCGGCCAGCCCTCCCAGCCGCCCGTCCCGCGACCCGGAGGACTTCCTGCTCGTGCGCTAGGCGCCAAGTAGCGGCAGCGTCGTCCGGCCGCCACCCCGGACCGAGGCGCACACGCCGTCGCTGGCCGCGGCGGCGGCCCGCCGTTCCTCGCTCGGCTGGCCGTAGTCCGTAGTGCGCTGGCGCAGCGGCCGGCCGGTCGGCGCGACCAGCTCGGCGAGCTGGCTGATGGTCTTGAACGAGCCGTTCTGCGACCCGGCCATCCGGCTGATGGTCTCCTCCATCAGCGTGCCGCCCAGGTCGTTCACCCCGCCGTCCAGTACCTCACGGCACAGGTCCGCGCCGAGCTTGACCCAGGAGCACTGGATGGAGCTGATCGCGCCGTGCAGCATGATCCGGGATACCGCGTGCACGGCCCGGTTCTCCCGCCGGGTCGGCCCGGGGCGGGCCAGCCCGGCCAGGTAGATCGGCGAGCTGGCGTGCACGAACGGCAGCAGCACGAACTCGGTGAAGCCGCCGGTCCGCTCCTGGATGCCGCGGATCACCCGCAGGTGGCCGACCCAGTGCGCGGGCGTGTCGACGTGCCCGTACATCATCGTCGCGGTCGTCGGCAGGCCCAGCTCGTGCGCGGTGGTGATCACGTCGATCCAGGCCGCGGCGGGCAGCTTGCCCTTGGTCAGCACCCAGCGGACGTCGTCGTCGAGGATCTCCGCGGCCGTGCCGGGCACCGAGTTAAGACCGGCCTCCCGGGCCCGGATCAGCCACTCGCGCACCGGCAGCCCGGTCCGCGCCGACCCGTTCATCACCTCCATCGGCGAGAACGCGTGGATGTGCAGGTCCGGGCAGCGCCGCCGAACCTCGGCGGCGAGGTCGAAGTACGCGGTGCCGGGCAGGTCCGGGTGGATCCCGCCCTGCATGCACACCTCGGTCGCGCCGGCCGCCCAGGCTTCTGAGGCCCGGTCGCCGACCTGGGCCAGGGACAGCGTGTACGCGTCGGCGTCGGTGCGCCGCTGGGCGAACGCGCAGAACCGGCAGCCGGTGTAGCAGACGTTGGTGAAGTTGATGTTGCGGTTGACCACGTACGTGATGTCGTCGCCGGTCGCGTCCCGGCGCAGCCCGTCGGCCAGCTCGGCGAGGGCGTCCAGTTCGGGGCCGTCTGCGCTGAGCAGGGCCAGCGCCTCGGCGTCGGTCAGCCCGGCCGGGTTGGCCTGCGCCCGGCGCAGCGCGGCGCGGACCTCGTCGCGCAGCCGTGGCAGCGCGCCGGCGGAGCCTGCACGGGCAGCCGGGTCGATCCGGGCGCCGATCTCCGCCCAGTCGCCGTACACCTCGGCGAAGTCGGCCCGGCGGTCCGCGGACCGGCCGGAGGTGTCGATCGTCACGTGCAGGTCGGTCCGGCCGCTGGCGTCGCCCCAGCCGCCGTCCGGCTCCTGCCAGGGCCGCCCGGACGGCCTCGCGTCCGGCTCGGCCAGCCCGGTGTCCTGGTCGGCCAGCGCGGCGACGTGCCCGGCCAGCCGCGGGTCGAGCCAGGGCTCGCGCTGGTAGCCGGGGTAGACGGTGAGCCGCTCGCGCAGCTCGAAGCCGGCCGCCGCGGTCTGCGCGGCCAGGTCGTCCAGCTGCGGCCAGGGCCGTTCCGGGTTGACATGGTCCGGGGTGAGCGGTGACACGCCGCCCCAGTCGTCGATGCCCGCGGCCAGGATCAGCGGGTACTGCCCGGCGATCAGGTTCGGCGGGGCCTGGATCCGTGCGGACGGGCCGAGCACCAGCCGGGTCACCGCGATCGTCGCGGCCAGGTCATCGAGTTCCGCGTCGGCGGCGCCCCGCATCGCGGTGTCCGGCTTGGCCCGGAAGTTCTGCACGATCACTTCCTGGATGCCGCCGTACTCCCTGGCCACCTGGCGGATCGCGAACACGGACTCGGCCCGCTCGGCCAGGGTCTCGCCGATGCCGATCAGGATGCCGGTGGTGAACGGCACCGCGCTGCGGCCGGCGTCCTGCAGGACGCGGAGCCGGACCGCGGGGTCCTTGTCCGGGCTGCCGTAGTGCGGCCCGCCGCGCTCGGTGAACAGCCGGCTGGCGGTGGTCTCCAGCATCATCCCCATGGACGGCGCGACCGGCTTGAGCCGCTGGAAGTCGGACCAGGTCAGCACGCCGGGGTTGAGGTGCGGCAGCAGCCCGGTCTCCTCCAGCACCCGGATCGCCATGGCCCGCAGGTAGGACAGCGTGTCGTCGTAGCCGTGCGCGTCCAGCCACTCCCGGGCCTGGTGCCACCGGTCCTCCGGCCGGTCCCCCAGCGTGAACAGGGCTTCCTTGCAGCCCAGCGCGGCACCCTGGGCGGCGATCGCGACGACCTCGTCCGGGGGCAGGTACGGGCTGTCCAGCCGGCCAGGCACGGTGACGAACGTGCAGTAGCCGCAGCGGTCCCGGCACAGCCGGGTGAGCGGGATGAAGACCTTCTTCGAGTAGGTGATGACGCCGGGCCGCCCGGCCGCGGCCAGCCCGGCGTCCCTGGTGCGCGCCGCGTAGCGGAGCAGCTCGTCCAGCTGGGCGCCGCGGGCGTGCAGCAGCGCCGTCGCCTCCGCCGGGTCCAGGGTCTTGCCGTCCCGGGCCCGGGCCAGCACCCGTCGCATGGCGGTCGGGCCCGGCTGGCCGGCGGAAGGCGCGTCATCGCTCATAAGGCCCACCCTAAGAGGGGATCGGGGACGGGCCCGCGCCGGTGTGCCGCGGCCGGACCAGCGGTCAGAACGAGCGGTAGTCGCGGACCGGGTTGCGCGGGCCGCGGCGCGGCGGGTGGGCGCCGCTCAGCTCGAGCAGGCGGGCCGCGCGGAACCGGTGGCCGGCGTACGGTGCGAGCAGCTCGAGCATGCCCGCGTCGTCGGTCTTGGCGCCGGTCAGGGCCCAGCCGACGATGCTGGCCAGGTGGTAGTCGCCGACTGAGACCGCGTCCGGGTCGCCGCAGGCCCGCTGCCGGGTCTCGGCCGAGGTCCAGACGCCGATGCCGGGCAGCGACTGGAGCCGCCGATCAGCCTGGTCAGAGTCCAGGCTGGAAACCTCCTCCAGCCGGCTGGCGACCAGCGCAGCCGAGGCGATGGTCCGGGCCCGGATGTTCTCCACCCCGGCCCGGTGCCACTCCCAGGACGGGATCTCGGACCAGGTGCGGGCCTGCGGGGCGACCCGGAGGTTGCCCGGGCCCGGCCCGGGCGCCGGGTCGCCGAACCGGGTCAGCAGCACCCGCCAGGCGCGGTGCGCCTCCAGGCCGACGACCTTCTGCTCGAGGACCGCCGGGACCAGCGCCTCCATGACCCGGCGGGTGCGGCCGATCCGGAAGCCGGGGTGCGCTTTGACCAGGTCGCGCAGCAGCGGGTGCACGGGGACGAAGCCGGACGGGTCGTCGGCCGCGCCGAGCAGGTCCGGCAGCCCGTCCAGCAGCCAGGCCGCTCCTGGTCCCCAGGCCTGGGCGCTGACCTGGATCCGGCGGCCCGCCAGCCCGCCATGCGTAACCAATCCTGAGCCAGAACCTTGGTCGGCGGGGTCTGGGGCATGAAGGGGGAATGGGGAGGTGGGTGGGGCTGGTCGTGAAGTGATCCGCAGTGTGCCGGGGCCGTCCGGGGTGTGCGAGGTCCGCCACACCGCGCCGTCCGCCACCTGGTAGGCCGGGTCGCCGGGGCCGCGCCGGTGCACGCCCAGCACGAGCCGCAGGTCGAGCGGGAACGGCGGGAGCCAGTCGCGGGTCAGCGTGTCGGGCATCGGCCGGCGGGGTGCGGCGTACGGCCGGGCTCAGGCGTCCGTGGAGAACCGGACGGACAGCGGGCCGAGCCGGGTGCCTGGCCACAGCCGCAGGCCGTGCCGCAGCTCGTTGCGCTCGCCGACGGTGGACCGGTCGCCGAGCACGACGCCGTCGAGCACCGCGCCTGGCCCGACTTCCGCGCCGGCCCCGATCACGCTGCCGGTGACCTGCGCGCCGGCCCCGATCACCGCGCCGTCGTGCAGGACCGAGGCGGTGACCTCGGCACCGGGCCCGACCTGGCAGCCGACGCCGAGCACGGTGCCGCCGGTGACCGTGGCGCCGGGGCTGACCGCGGCGCCGGCCAGGGCCAGCGACTCGCCTGGCGGCCCTGGCAGGGCGGTCGAGGCGAGCCGGCCGAGCACCAGGTCGCAGGAGCCCCGTACGTAGGCCGCGGGCGTGCCGACGTCCAGCCAGTAGGCGTCGTCCGGGTAGCCCATGACCACGTGGCCGGCCCGGATCAGGCCGGGGAACGTGGCCCGCTCCACCGACACGACCTGGCCCGCCGGGATGGTGTCGATCACGTCGCGGCGGAACACGTAGCAGCCGGCGTTGATCCGGTTGGTGGGCGGGTTCGGGGTCTTCTCCAGGAACGCGGTGACACGGCCGTTCTCGTCGATGGGCACGCAGCCGAACGCGGCCGGGTCCGGCACCGCGACCAGGTGCAGGGTGACCGAGGCGTCCGCCTTGGCGTGCAGGTCGAGCTGGGCGCCGAGGTCGTGGCCGGACAGGATGTCGCCGTTGAGGATCACCACCGGGTCGTCAGGGCCGCCGCGCAGGCTGGCCGCCGCGTTGCGGATGCCGCCGCCGGTGCCCAGCGGGGTGTCCTCCTGGACGCAGGTCAGCTCCAGGCCGAACTGCGATCCGTCGCCGAACTCGGCGGCGAACATCTGCGCCCGGTAGGCGGTGGCCAGCACGACCCGGCCGATGCCCGCGGCGGCCGCCCGGGCCAGCTGGTGGGCCAGGAACGGCACCCCGGCGGTGGGCAGCAGCGGCTTGGGCGTGGCGATGGTCAGCGGGCGGAGCCTGGTGCCCTGGCCACCTACGAGGAGGATCGCCTCCAGTTCGCTCGGCATGGGCGCGAGGTTACTGGACTCCCTGGCTAACCGCACGCAGGTAGGAGGCCATGTGCGCCTCAGCCGACGCGGCCCAGCTGAACTCCGCGGCGCGGGCGTGCCCGGCGCTGCCCAGGGCCTCGCGGCGGGCCGGGTCGTCCAGCAGGGAGCGCAGCGAGTTGCGGATGCTGGCCGCGTCTGGCTCGGTGTAGGCCACCGCGTCGCCGCCCACCTCGGGCAGCGAGGTCATGTGCGTGGTCATCACCGGCGCGCCGCAGGCCATCGCCTCCAGCGCGGGCAGCCCGAATCCCTCGCTGGTGCTCGGGAAGGCCACCACCAGCGCCCCGCCGAGGTATCCCGGCAGGTCGGTGTAGTGCAGGTAGCCGGGCCGGACCAGGCGCAGGTGCGCGGGCACCGCGCTGATCGCCTCGTTCACCTCGTCGCTCCAGCCGCTGCCGCCGGCCAGCACCAGCGCGGGCGGGTCGTCCAGGTCGGCCACGGCCGCGGCCCAGCCCGCGATCAGCGCCGGGATGTTCTTGCGCGGCTCCAGCGTGCCCAGGTAGGCGATGTAGGGGCGGTCGTGCAGGCCCAGCCGGTCGGAGATGCGCCGGCACTGGGCCTGGGTGGGCTGGTGGAACAGCTGGTGGTCGACGCCGTGGTAGGCGACGTCGATGCGGGTCGGGTCGGCGCCGAGCACCCGGACCAGTTCGTCCCTGGTCGCCTTGGACGGCACAATCAGCCGGGTGGCGCGGCGGGCCGAGGTGCGGATCGCGGACTTGTAGAACGTGGCCGCGACCGGGTTGTGCGCGTCGGGGTCGGTGAAGAACGTCAGGTCGTGGATGGTCACCACGGTGGGAATGCCGGGCCGCATCGGCATCGAGTAGTGCGGCGCGTGGATCACCTTGGCTCCGACCTGCTGGGCCACCAGCGGCAGGCCGCTCTGCTCCCAGGCCAGCCGGGCGGCCCGGTGCGAGATCGCGGTGGGCGCGGCGACCACGCGGGCGCCGGGCACAAGGCGGCCGTAGCGTTCCTCGTCAGCCCGCTGGCACGCGAGGGCAAGATCGGCTCCTGCCGCCTCCAGGGCGGAGACCAGTCCGTCGACATAGCGCCCGACGGCACCGCGGTCAGCGGGCACAGCGGTCGCGTCGACAAGCACACGAGGCGCCACGGCCAGTCGTTCCCCTTTCGCGAGCAGGTCCTGTCCGGGCGCGGTGGTCTCCGGCCGCCGCCGTGGCGGCGGATGCCCCGCCAGGACCGAGCGTACGCCCTCGCCGGTAACAACGCGGCCTCGCGCGGGCGGCGCACAGGACGCGGCTTCGGCTCCCGGGGCAGTGTTCATCCGGGAGCCATCGCGGAGTTACCCGGACTTACTGGGGCTCGGCTGCGGCGTTGCCCCGGCCTTGGGTTTCGCCGCTGATCCGCCCGCGGCCGCCTGCTGCGCCTTGTCCAGCGCCGCCTTGACCTTGGCCAGATCTGCCTGGTATGTGCCCAGGTCGCCGTTCTTCAGCGCGGTCTGGGCCTGGTTGTAGAAGTCCTCGGCCTGCTGCAGGTACTTCAGCACGGTGGAGTTCGCGGTGCCGCCGGGCGACGGCGGGCCGGTGCCGCCGCCGGTGCTGCCGGGCGGCGGGGGCGGGCTGCCGGGGACCGTGAAGACCTGGGCCAGCGCCTCGCTCAGCGTCGGTGCGTAGCCGATGCTGCCGGTGCCGGTCCCGGTGCCGTTGTAGTACACCAGGACCCGTTTCAGGGTCGGGAACGAGCCGGAGTTGCTGCCGCCGGAGGACTGGGACACGTACAGCGGCTCGAAGTAGACCAGGCCGCCGCCGACCGGGATCGTGACCAGGTTGCCGGTGGTGACCCGGGAGCCGCCCTGGCGCAGCAGGGTCAGCGCGGAGGCCACGATTGGGTCGGACTCGAAGTCGTTCTGCACCTGCCCGGGCCCCGGGAACGCGGTGTCCTGCGGCAGTTCCAGCAGCCGGATCGTGCCGTAGCCGGGGCTGGACGGGTTGCTGTTCACCGCCATGAACGCGGCCATGTTCGGCCGGCCGCGCGGGTTGAACGAGGTGACCAGGGAGAACTCCGGCTTCCTGTAACCCGGCATGCTGCTCAGGGTCAGGTAGTAGGGGGGCTGGCTGAGCCCGGCCTGGCCGGACCGGCTCGGGTCATCCGGGACCGTCCAGAAGTTCTGCCCGCCGTAGAACTGCTCGGCCTGCTGCACGTGGTACTGGGCCAGGATCTCCCGCTGGGCCTCGAACAGCACCTCGGGGTAGCGCAGGTGGGCCAGCAGCGCGGGGGGTATGTCCTGGCGCTTCTGGATCACGCCCGGGAAGGCCTGCATCCAGGTCTTCAGGACCGGGTCCTTGGTGCCCCACTGGTAGAGGGTGACCTTGCCGGTGTAGGCGTTGACCACGGCCTTGACCGAGTTGCGGACGTAGTTCACCTCGCCGGGCGAGCCGAACACCGACCCGTTCGGGAAGTAGCTGTCCGTGCTGGCCTGGCGCAGGCCGATCCGCTGCGAGTACGGGTAGTCGTTGGTGGTGGTGTAGGCGTCCACCACCCAGTCGATGCCGCCGTTCCAGACGACCGGGTACGGGTTGCCGTCCAGGGTCAGGAACGGGGCGACCTTCTGGACCCGGGACAGCGGGTCGCGGATGTACATGATCTTGGAATTGCCGTCGATGGCGCCCGACAGCAGGATGTTCAGCTGCCGGAACTTGATCGCGTACAGCAGCCGGTTCAGCGGCGAGCCGACCGGCACCCCGCCGCCGCCGGTGTAGCGCGTGTTCTGCTGGCCGCCGGTGGAGCCGTTGGGGTAGTCGAGCTCTTCCTGGCGCCCGCCGACGATCGCGTAGCTGGTCTCCTGCTGGCCGAAGTAGACCCGGGGCTGCTTCAGGCCGAGCGAGCCGGTCGGCGGGATGTCGCTTTCGGTGAAGGCCGGCGCGCCGGTATTGGCCTGCGCGGTACTCGCCCGGGCCGCGACCACGCCGAAGCCGTGCGTGTAGACCAGGTGCGAGTTGATCCAGTTGGCCTGGCCGGACGGCGGGCCGTCCATGTCCCGCACGCCGATTACCTGGTCCTGCGGGGTGGCCGAGCCGGGCTGCGGGTACCGGTCCACGGCCAGCACGCTGGGGAACTTGTAGTAGCCCTTGACCTGCTGGAGTTGCTGGAAGGTCTGCGACACCACGGCCGGGTCCATCAGCCGGACGTCGGGCAGGTTGCTGACCAGCCGGCCGAGGTCTGCTGCGGGCAGGCTGGAGCCGGCCTGGTAGGGCTGGCTCCTGGCGTTGCTGACGCCGTACGCCAGGCGGGTGTACTTGATCTCCCGGCTGATGTACGGGCTCTCCTTGACCTGCTCGTTCGGCTTGACCACGAACTGCTGGATGATCGCCGGGTACACGCCGCCGATCAGCACCGCGGACAGCACAAGCAGCCCGAAGCCGACGGCGGGCAGCAGGGTGTTGCGGCGGATCGCGCCGGCGAAGAAGAGAATCGCGCACAGCACGGCGATGACAGCCAGGACGGTCTTGGCCGGAAGGATCGCGTTGACATCGGTATACGAAGCGCCGGTGCGGACCACTCCGCGCTGGGAGAAGTCGATGCCGTACCGGTCCACGAAGTAGGCGGCCGCCTTGAGCAGGACGAACACGCCGAACAGCACAAACAGGTGAGCCCTGGCCGCCGGTGTCGCGCGCTGGCCCTTCACCTGCGGCCGGATTGCCCCGTACAGGTAGTGCACGATCACCGCCACGACCAGCGAGATCAGCACCGCGGTGAACAGGTAGGTCAGCACCATCCGCAGGAACGGGTAGACGAATACGAAGAACGACAGGTCCAGGTGGAACTGCGGGTCCTTGGTGTGGAACGAGGTCCGGTTGGCGAACAGCAGCCAGGTCTGCCAGGAACTCGCCGCGGACAGCCCGGTGATCAGGCCAATTAGGCCCAGCAGGAGGCCAAGCACCAGCTTCCGGTGCGGGTCCACCACGGTCCGGTAGCCCTCCAGGCTCTGCTGGTCGGCGGCGGACGGGCGGAACGGCGGCCGCAGCCGGTAGGCGATCCAGGCGTTGGCGCCCACCACCACGGCCATGAAGATCGCGGTGACCAGGAACAGCAGCCACTTCGTGCCGTACGTGGTGCCGAACACCGAGGTGTAGCCGACCGAGCGGAACCACAGGTAGTCGGTCCATACCCCGGCCACCACGGAGACCACGATGATCAGCGCGACCAGCCCGGCGGCGACCGGGATGAGCAGCTTCGGCCAGCGCGGCAGGACCAGCGGCCGGCTCGCCGCCGGCCTGGGCTGACCAGGAGACCGGAAGGTCACACGCCATCTCCCTTGTGCGGACCGTGGAGGGGGCGACGCCGCGGGAGCCGCGGTATGCGGCACGGCGAAGCAGAGCAGACTAGCGCGCGGCCGCGGGCCTGGCGCAGTGGTCCATGCTCCCAGAGGGCAACATACCGGCCCCGGCGAGGTACCCGGACCGATCGCGCCCGCCGCGAGGGCGTTTTGTGTTGTACTTGCTGGCTCGCTGCCGGGGTCAGCAGCCGGGGACGGGCTTGCCGGCCTTGAGTGCGGCGAGCGCGTCCAGCGCGCCGCTCAGGCTGCGGACCTTGATCAGGCGCAGCCCGGCGGGCACCGCGCGGACCGCGTCCGGGCAGTTCGCCGCGGGGGTGAGGAACACGGTGGCGCCGGCGTTCCGGGCGCCGGCCATCTTCTGCTGGACCCCGCCGATCGGGTCGACCTTGCCGTTGGTCTCGATCTCGCCGGTGCCGGCCACGAACCGGCCGCCGGTCAGGTCACCGGGGGTCAGCTTGTCCACGATACCCAGGGCGAACATCAGGCCCGCGCTCGGGCCGCCGATGTTGCTGATGTTGATCTTCACGGTGAACGGGAACCGGAAGCCCTCCCTGATGCTCACCCCGACGACCGCCTGGCCGCCGATCTTCTTGGTGCCGACTTTTACGGTGCGGGTGGCGCCGTCGCGGGCCACGGTCAGCGTCAGGCGAGTACCCGGCGGGTGCCGCTTGATCAGCGCGCTGGAGTTGGCGGTGCAGGTGACCGGCACGCCGTCGACGGCCTTGATGACGTCGCCGCGGCGCAGCAGGCCGTCCGCGGGCAGGCCCTTGACCGTGCTCACGACGGTGTCGATCACGCTGAAATTGATGTTCAGCTGGCAGAGGGCAGCGACCTGGGCGGTCTGCTGCGAGTTCGTCATCTCCTCGGTGTCCTGCTTGGTGACCTGCTGCTGGGTCTGGCCGGGGGTGAAGATCTCCTCCTGCGGGACGACCGCCTCGTGCGGGCTGAGCCAGGCGCGCAGGGCGGCGAACACGTTGAACCGGCTGCCCGGGCCGCCGATGTAGGACACCGTGACCAGGTTGAGGTGGCCGCTGGTGGGATAGGTCCGGTGGCCGGAGACCTGGATCAGCGGCTCCTTGCCCGCCGTGCCGAGGGTGTTCAGCGTGGGCCCGGGCAGAAGCGCGACGTAGGGGACGCGGACGGCGGAGGCGACCACCAGGGCGGCGGCTATTCCGCAGGCGGCGACCGCCAGCGTGGCGGCCCGGCGGGACATCCTGGGCAGGTTAGGCACCGGCGGACGGCTCCCCGTCGGCGCTGGCCCGCTCGCTGCTGGCCCATTCGCTGTTCACCCATTCGCTGGCGCCGCTGGCCAGCTCCTGGTGCTTCCAGATCGGCACGGCGGCCTTGAGCTCGTCGATCAGCGCCCGGCAGGCGGTGAAGGCCTCGGCCCGGTGCGGGCTGGCCACCGCGACCACGACGGCCAGGTCGCCGATGTCCAGCGTGCCCAGCCGGTGCACCGCGGCGACGCCGCGCACGTCGTGGCTGGCGGCGATCTTCTCCGCCACCCGGCGCAGCTCGTCCTGGGCGGAGGGGTGCGCGGTGTAGGTCAGCCGGGTGACCCCCTGCCCCCGGACGTGGTTGCGGACCACGCCAGTGAACAGCGCCACTCCCCCGGCCTCCGGGTGGCTGACCGCGCGCAGGGCCTCGTCGACGGACAGCGGCTCATTCCGCAGCTCCGCCAGTCTGATCACGTCCACGACGTAACGCTACCGGGCGCCACGATCAGCTGGTGCGGCGGCGGCGGCGGGCCGCGCGCACGATGGCCGCGGTGCCGACCACGGCCACCGTGCCGGCCGCCACGGCGGCGGTGTCCTTCCTGGCCAGGCGGCGGCCCGCGACCGCCAGGCGGCTGGACCGCTGGTCCAGCAGGATCCGGAACGCCTCGGCGTTGCCGTGCTGCGGGCGCCAGCCGGCGTCACGCAGTGCCCGGCAGTCGACCACCCACGGGTAGACGATGAAGTTCAGGTCGACCACCGGCACCGGGGTGAGGCCGGCCCGGTGCAGGCGCTGCACGGCGCCGAAGGTCAGCCCGGCGGGCAGTTCCAGGCGGCGCAGCCCGGAGATCTCCTCGACTTCCTCCTGCTCCAGCCAGCCCTCGCAGCCGACCGCGAAGCTGCCGGTGAGCTCGCCGGCCGCGGTCAGCTCCAGGGCCGACACCAGGTCGTCGACGTGGCAGAACTGCCAGCGCGGCCGGGTGCCCTTGACGGTGAGCAGCCGCGGCGCCTCGAAATGCCGGGTGACCGCGGTCTCGACGCCGTCGCCGACCAGCGCGGCGGGGCGGACCACGGTGACGTCAAGGCCCGGGTGGGCCGCGACGGACCGGCGGGCCAGCTGCTCGATCTCCAGCAGGTCGCCGACCACGCTGCCGTCCAGGTCGGCGGCGGGCGGCGCGGACTCCTCCAGCGGCACGGGGTTGTCCGGCCGGGCGCCGTACACCATCGCGCTGGTGACCAGCACGGCCCGGCCGACCCGGCCGGCCGCGGCCGCGGTCAGCACGGTCTGCGCGCCACGGACGTTGAACGCCCGCCGGGCCCGCGCGTCGGTGTCCGGGGCCAGGTCGACGTCGGTGTGCACGACCACGTCCACCCCGGTCAGCCGGCCGGCCAGGGCCGGGTCGCGGACGTCCACCACCCGCCAGGTCACCCCGGTCACGTCGCCGCGGTGGTCGTCGATGGCCACCACCCGGCCGATCCGGTCCGAGGCCGCGAGCCGGGCGGTCAGCGCGTGGCCCAGGCCCTGCGCCGCCCCGGTGACCGCCACCACCGGCCCGTGGCCGCGTTCCGCGAGCCCGCTGTCGTCGTCCTGGCCTGTGGCCGGACGGGCAGCGCGGCTCAGCCGTCGGCGAACCTGGCCCTCTCGGTGACTCACCCTGCGGCACTCCCGGATAACGTGGCCAACGTGGACTCTTCCATCCTGCCTGACAGGGAGCCGTGATGACTGATCCTCCCTTCGGCTTCAACCCGCCGTCGGATCCCGGCGACCGGGGCAAGCCGCCTGCTGGCGGGCCGCTGGGCCCCCTCGGTGACCCGCAGCAGTTCGCTGATGCGCTGCGGCAGTTTGCCGACCTGATGTCCTACCAGGGCGGCGTGGTCAACTGGGACCTGGCCAAGAACGTGGCCCGGCAGACCGTCGCGGCCAAGGGTGATCCGAGCGTCCTGGATGTCGAGCGGCAGCAGGTGGCCGACGCGCTGCGGGTGGCCGATCTGTGGCTGGAGGACGTCACCAGCTTCCCCACCGGGATCCGGTCGGTGCAGGCGTGGAGCCAGTCGGAGTGGGTGGAAGCGACCATGCCAGTCTGGTCCAAGCTCTGCGATCCGATCGCCGAGCGGGCCGTGGACGCCATGGGCGGCATGCTCACCGAGGACCCGGGCGAGATCGGCGGCATGCCGCCCGAGCTGCAGGCCGCGATGTCCGCGATGCAGGGCGGTCTGGGCGGCCTGGGCGGGTTCGGCCAGATGATGCGCCGGATGGGCGGCCTGATGGTCGGTGGGCAGACCGGGGCGGCGATCGGCACGCTGGCCCAGGAGGTCGTCAGCTCGACCGACGTGGGCCTGCCGCTGGGCCCGGAGGGCGTGGCCGCGCTGCTGCCCGCGGCCGTGGCCGGGTTCGGCGCGGGGCTGTCGATCAGCCTGGACGAGGTACGGCTCTTCCTGGCCATGCGCGAGGCCGCGCATCACCGGCTGTTCGGGCACGTGCCCTGGCTGCGCGCCCGTCTGCTCGGCGCGGTGGAAGACTATGCGCGCGGGATCACGGTCGACGCGTCCGCGCTGCGGGACGCCATGCCGCAGATTGATCCGTCGAACCCGGAGAGCCTGAACGAGGCACTGTCCGGGGCGGCGCTGTTCCAGCCGGAAGACACCGAGCAGCAGAAGGCCGCCCTGGCCCGGCTGGAGACCGTGCTGGCGCTGGTCGAGGGCTGGGTGTCCACGGTGGTCGACGAGGTCGCCGCGACCCGGCTGCCGCAGGCCAGCGCACTGGCCGAGGCGATCAGGCGGCGCCGGGCGACCGGCGGGCCGGCCGAGCGGACCTTCGCCACCCTGGTCGGCCTCGAGCTGCGGCCGCGCCGCCTGCGCGAAGCCGCGGCGATCTGGCGCGGCCTCACCGACGAGCGCGGCGTCTCCGGCCGGGACGCGGTCTGGGCGCACCCGGACCTGCTGCCCGGCCCGGACGACTTCGACGACCCGGATGGCTTCGTCCGCGGCAGGCCCGAGCTGGACATCTCCGGCCTGGACCTCGAGGGCCTGACCGGCGAGGCTGCGGCCGGTGACGGTCCCGCGGACGGCAAGCCCGGTGACGGCAAGCCCGGTGACGGCGAGCCGGGTGAGGCGGACGGCAAGCCCGGCGCTGGCGGCGGCTAGCCAGGTCCTGGCCCTTACCTGGCGCAGCCGGCTATCCACAGGCAGTGGACAACGAGCCTGCTGGCCAGTTAGCTGGCCGTGGCCGGAATCCGCAGCCCGGGGCGGTCTTTTCCGGTCCGTGTCCGCAAGGACACGCCGCGTGCTCCCCATCTTCTCCACATACTTATCCACAGGCTAGTGACCAGCCCGGGGCCGCGGCAGGACCGGTCATTCTGTCGGTCCGGGCTGCCATCCTCGCGGCGTGAGGCCAGCGCTGAAGCAGGGTCTGCTCCCGGTCTGGCGGGACCGTGACACGCTGCAGATCGGCATCGATTCGCGGCGGGCGGTGGCGCTCGCCGGGCTAGGCGGCACCGCCTGGCTGCTCAGCCTGTTAGACGGCAGCCGGGACAGGGCCCAGGTGATCGCCGCCGCGGCGGACCGCGGCCTCCCGGCGAGCCTGGCCGACCACGTGCTCACCCTGCTGGCCGCCGCGGGGGTGCTGGACGACTACCCCGCGGGCACCCTCCGGGCCCTGACCCAGGCGGAGCGCGCCCGGCTGGCCCCGGAACTGGCGGACGCCTCGCTGGCGCACGGCGACACCGACGGGGGTGCCCGCATCCTGGCCCGCCGCCAGGCGTCCCGCATTCACGTCTGCGGCCCGGGCCCGATCACGTCCGCGATCGCCGCCATCCTCGCCCAGGCGGGCGTCTCCGAAGCAGTCTGCGCCAGCAACTGGCCCGTCCCGCCACCCGTCACCCGGCCCGGGCGGCCCCGTCCCGCCCGCCGCCCGGCTCCTGCCGCACCGCCCGTGCGGCCCACTACCCCAGCCAGCCGGATGATGGGTGACGCGGCGCCGGGCGCACACGAATCCGGCCGCCAGAACCGGAATGGGCAGCCGGCGGTATCCGCGGGCGAGGCCGGGGTCTCCAGGGCGAGACGGCCGGCTGCCGGGGCCCGCTCGGTACGGGTGGCCTCCGCCGCGCTGGCGCCGCACCCGCCCTCAGGTGACCCGGCGAAGCCAGGCAACCCACCGCCGGTCCGGCGGGCAGTATCCCCGGCCAGCCCGGCCGATCAGGAGGAGCGGCGGGTAGCAGCTCAGGCCCGGCGGGCGCCAGTGGCGAGCCGCCGGGCGCGGGAGCTGCTGGCCGGTCGGGAGCCGCGGCCCGATCTGGCCGTGCTGGTGGGCGTGCCAGACCCGCAAGTGGGCGAGCGGCTGGTGGCGGACGGTCTGCCGCACCTGGTGGCGTCGGGCCAGGAGGCGATCGGGATCGTGGGGCCGCTGGTCGTGCCGGGCCGGACGGCCTGCCTGCGGTGCCTGGACCTGACCCGGGCGGAGCTGGATCCCGCCTGGCCGCTGATCCTGGCCCAGCTGGCCGGACGGCAGGCGGAGCCGCCCGCCTGCGGGGCGGTGCTGACCGCCTCGGTAGCCGCCCTGGCCGCGGCGCAGGCGCTGTTGTTCGTGGACCGTCCGGGACGGGCCGGGCCGGCCTGGAACGGCACACTGGAACTGGAAGTGCCCGGCTGGCAATGGCGTCGCAGGACCTGGCTGCCGCACCCGGACTGCAACTGCGCCCGCCGACCTGGGCTACCGTCTGACCGCTAACCGGGCGCAGCCTGGGCGGCTCCGTCCCGTCAGCCCAGCGCGAGCTGTTCCGGCTGACTGACCCGGCCAGTCGGCCTTTTCCTTGATCGGAACGGAACTCTCCGTTCCGATCAAGGAAAGGCCCGGTCCGCTGGTGGCGGCCAGCTGACCCGGCTGGCTGGGCTCATCCCCAATCGGAACAAAATCTTCCGTTCCGATCGGAGTCGGAACCCGGCCAGCTGATGCCGACTGGCTGACCCCGGCCTACTGGGCTCCAAGGCGATGGTGCGCTCAGCGGCATCGGCGCAGCCACCAGTTTCCTGGCCTTGGGCGGGCCTGGCGCTGTATGACGTCCTGGGCTGGTGGTGGGCCGACCGGGTCGCCGCCCTGGTCGTTGCCGCGATCGCCGCCACCCTGGCCTGGCGCACCGCGCCGCATTGGCGATGACGCAAGACTGGGCGAGCGGGTGATCTTGTTGCCGGTGATCGGCCTGTTCCGTAGAAG
>Ga0157379_10002370_pt1 | contig 15750 bp, 16 predicted proteins | sample S25metaG_FD_121802 | JGI IMG/M metagenome (GOLD analysis project Ga0157379, IMG submission 121802) | Switchgrass rhizosphere microbial communities from Kellogg Biological Station, Michigan, USA - S2-5 metaG | ecosystem: Host-associated > Plants > Roots > Rhizosphere > Soil | place: USA... | reverse complement strand
CCTGGGTCCGATGCGCATCGATGGCAAGGGCCATCCATTGCACGATGTAGCGGCCTGGTGCGAGTGTCTCCGGGAGACGCACGCCCACCTCGCGCGTGGCGCGAGGTCCCGGCAGCCAGCCTTGATCAATGCGCTCCCCAGGCTGCACCCCACCAGTCCCAGGCGCCAGGACAGCCCGAAAGACTTCAATGCGACTGAAATACCGCTCGATAGGTTCATTAAACCAGAACCGTATCTCGCGGGGGGGCTGGGCGACCACTGCCCCGGCAGCAGGCATTGTGCGTACCAGAGCAGTATGGGCTGCCAGGAACCCTGGATACATCAGGAGCAGGCCGAGCAGCATAAGCCACCCTGCCAGACGCGCCGCCAGAAGCCCGTAGGACTGACGGCCGGAGGTCTGAAGCATCATGGAGTCTACCTTACTTGAGAAAGAGAGGCTACCGTACGCACCGCGACTTTTACGATATCCTAGATGACCGTTCTTCGTCCACTTCTCAGCGCCCTGCGACAGACAAATGCCTGGAGGAATGCGCAGATTGTTGAGATTATCCGAGTGTATGAGCATGCGACACATTCATACTTTTTGAACAAGGTTCCAAGGGGGCAGAATGCATAGGATACTCCTGGCAAAAACAGCAGGTTTCAGCCTGGTTGAGCTGACGGTAGTTATGGCTATTATTGCCAGCCTTGCCGCTCTCGGGGTGCCCACTGTCGTCACCTACCGCGATAGAAGCCGTGTCACCCAAGTCGTTGGCAGCAGCGAGGCGATTCGGGCCGCCCTTGCGTCCTATGCGGCGAGCAACTCGCAGAATGTCTATCCCTTGACAGGCGTGATCACCGATTTCGACTCCTTGCGTGTGGTGGTGAATGGGCATGGTGGTATGTTGCCACTGAATACCATCTTCTCGGTCGACCACTACGATTTTTATGACAGTGACGGCGATGGTATCTCAGATACCTATTCGATGCGCCTGATTGTAAACGGCGTATCGAATGCCACGACAGGTGCGCAACTTTTGCTCACACCTCAGGGGATTTTTCGATGCACTACAAGTGGTAATCCCTGCTAGTCTCGCTCACCGTACTGTCCCTTCCTCGGTCGTGCCTGAGCGTTCAGAGATGCTGCTGGCACGCTCTTCAGAGGTATCTATACACCGTTTCCTCTCTGGTGCACAGATGCTACGGCACTGTACAATAGGATACAATCTTATGCACGATGTCAAGAGGTGACATCAAGTGTCTTCAGGACTGCGTGTCTCGCAGGAGGAATCATGACCCTGTTGCTCAGGCGCTCGTGCGCCATACTCGTTATGTTTCTGACTCTCACCCCAGTCCTCGTGGGGGCGGCCGAGGCCGGCAAGGCCAGGCCAGTCGCCTGGCTCGCCCTGCGGAGCTATCAGCGCCTGGAGCAGCGGCTACGCGAGATCGCCACGATGGCGAAAACTCCAGGGCTGGCTGACATGATGCTCGGCATGGTGCAGTTGCAACTGGCAGGTCTCGGGGGATTGGATCGCCAGCGTCCCATCGGCGTGGTTGTCCCGACGATGAGCGTGGCTGACAAGCCTCCCCTGGCTGTCGTCGTCCCTTACACAGAACGGGACGCCATACTGCAAACCCTGCGCAGCTTTTTTCCACAGACCATTGTCGAGAATGGGGAGAAGCTGAGCCTGCAGGGAGGACCCATACCGGCCTTTGGACAGATAGACGCGCCAGCGAGTGTGCTCATTGTCTCCACTGTGCCAGAGGCGGTGCAGGGTTTTGATGTCACACTGCCTGCCGATCTTTTTGGGACGCAGGAGGGTGGCCCCGATGTGGTCTTACGAATCGATGTCGATGTGGTGAAGCAACAGCTCGACGTTGCCTGGAAAAGCATGCTGGCTGGCATGGAGCAGTTCTGGCAAGCGGCATTGCAAAAAGCCGCCGAGAAGCAGGGGCTGTCGGCCACAGATAAGGAGGCCATGACGGCTTCTATAGCGCTGGCGCAAAAAGGCATGCGCCAATTTCTGGATGATCTCCTCCTGGGGGAGAGTCGTCTCACCTTTGCTCCGACGGGCTGGGTCTTCGATCTAGAGACGAGGATGCGACCCGCGTCGACCAGCGCGGCTTTCATCAACGCCCAGGCTGGCCATATGTCCCGGACCGCGCAGTTTTTTACACCTGGCGCACTCCTCCATTTTGTCGAAAACCTACGCATGACAGATACGCTCCGTCAGGAAATGCTAGCGCTGCTACCGGCATCACGCCAGATGCTCGAGGGCAAGCTGGCAGCAATGCCAGCGCTGTCGCCGGAGCAGCGGAACGCGGGGATGCAGGCCATTGCGACCTATCTCAAGCTTGTTGAACAGTGGTATGCCCAAAAAGAGATCGAACTCGCCGTGGAGGTACGCATGCAGGAGAGCACAGGCCCCGAAGTGACTGGCTGGGGGCCGTTTCCGGCAAGCGCGAACGCCGTCCAGATGCTTCTCGACGTCGTGGAGAAGCTGCCTGTGCTTGGGGCGACCCCGATGCAAGTGACCAGGAACGCTGTGCCGTACCGAGACACCGCCTTGCATCGCCTCGAATTGCCTCCTAACGGATCTCCTGAACTGCCTCACACGGCTTTCCTTGGCGCCCAAGGGGACCTGCTGGCCTTCCATCTTGGCAACTCACCTGTGCCCCTACAAGGGCTCCTCGATCGCGTCCGTACTGCCTCGTCGCCAGCGCCCACTAAGACCGATGCTCTCGTGCACCTGGAACTCTTCCTTGCCCCTCTGCTGCAACTCAGCAAGGATAAGGGGCAGATGGGTAGCCAAGATCCCGTGACGCAAGCCTTGATCGAAAAGCTGCAACAAGGGCCCAATGAGCCTGTAGTCATGGATCTCCTCACCCGCCAGGACGCAGCGACATTGCGCTATGCGTTTCCCGGGGCCCTGGTCCAGAGTGTTGCAGAGGTCATGGGACAACAGATCACCCAACAACTACGCGGTGGTGCAGAGAAGAAGGGGAGTGGGGGCAAGTCCAAGAAGTGAGCACATGACATCACAACTGTTGCCTGTGCGATAGACTGGTTGCCCCTCCTATGCAGGAGGGCTATAATGGCGCAGTTACATTATCTCCAATACGAGCTGACGTGAGATTCTAAGCGACTTTCCTATACGAGAGGAGTGTAGACAGACATGAGTCTACCGGAGCGAATGAAGTTTGGCGTCTTCATGGGCCCCTTCCACCGCGTCGGGGAAAATCCTACCCTGGCTATAGATCGCGACCTGGAGTTGGTCCAGTGGCTTGACTACCTCGGCTTTGACGAGGCTTGGATCGGAGAGCACCACAGCGCCGGCTGGGAGATTATCTCCTCCCCGGAGATTTTCATTGCCGCTGCTGCCGAGCGCACCCGTCACATTAAACTGGGGACCGGGGTGATTAGCCTCCCCTACCACCATCCCTTGATGGTGGCCAACTGGATGGTGCAACTGGACCATATGACCCACGGCCGGGTCATGATGGGCGTGGGGCCTGGTGCCTTGCCGAGTGATGCCTACATGATGGGCATTGACCACGCGGTGCAGCGGCCGCGGATGGATGAAGCCTTAGGAGTCATCCTCCGCCTGTTCACCGAGACAGAGCCCATCACATACAAAAGCGACTGGTTCGAGCTGCGCGAGGCGTTGCTCCAGCTACGGCCCTATCAGCGGCCCTACATGCCCATCGCAGTGGCCTCGGTGCAGTCGCCAGCCGGTGTGGTGCTGGCGGGGAAGTATGGAGCCGCGGTGCTAACCATTACTGTGCCCAGGGATCCGTCGGCGAGCAACGAGTCCGATCTGCAGAACCTCTGGGCCATTGCCGAGGAGTCAGCGGCAGAGCATGGGCAGGAGGTGCGGCGGGAAGACTGGCGCCTGGTGCTTCCAGTCCACCTGGCGGAGAGCCGACAAGAAGCGCGGGCGGAAGCCCGGCTAGGCGCCGGCCGCTACTTGCGGGAGTATTCGGAGGGTACCAACGGGCGGCGGCCGGTCTTTGATGGCCCACTGGACAAGGTCATCGATTTTATGGCCGATGCCGGTTTTTGGATCGTCGGCACGCCAGACGACTGCATAGCCGGGATCAAGCGCCTGGAAGAGCGCAGCGGTGGGTACGGCGGCTTCCTCGTGCAGACCATTGACTGGGCTCCACGGGACAAGATGCTGCACAGCTACGAACTGCTGGCGCGCTATGTCATGCCCCAGTTCCAAGGATCGGTGGCAAGTACCGCGGCGTCCAACCACTGGGCCTCTGAGCGTCGCGAGACCCTGGTGGCGGGGCGGACCCATGCCATTGACCGGGCTCGCCAGGTTTACGCCGCGCGCGTGCGATAGGCGGTCCTATCGCATGGTTACACCACCCATTGGACCGGCGGTATAGTACGAACGTAACGGTGCCGCCGAGGTGCTCCACAGCAGCGAGATGCCGGACCCAGTGCCAGGATTGGGCGAGGTGTGGGTTCTATCACCTCTGACATTACTCTGTCAGAGTCTCCCCACAGAACCGCTAGATATTATGGATACCGGAGGAGACACATGAAATTCGGTCTCTATAGCTCGATTGCCAACCCGCCACGCGGGGAGCATTTAGATCGCTGTGTGGACCAGGTCATTGCCGAAGCCCAATTGGCCGAGGCAAGTGGCTTTGATGCTTGCTTTTTTGGGGAGCATCACCAGGATAAGGATGGCTTCTTGCCCTCGCCGCTGATTGTGGCCACGGCGGTGGCGGCCCGGACCCATCGCCTGTACGTCGGCACCTCGGTCATCTTGCGCCCCTGCACCACCCGGTGCACGTTGCCGAGGACGTTACGACTCTGGATATTGTTTCAAAAGGACGTGTCATCCTGGGAGTGGGCGTTGGCTATCAAGCCACGGATTTCCAGGCTTTTGGCGTCCCTATGGAGCACCGGGCAGGGCTGTTCGAAGAGGGGGTGGAGATTATCCGCAAGTGCTGGAGTGGAGAGTCGTTTTCTTTTCATGGTACGTACTATACATTGGACAACCTCCAGATACACCCCCGGCCTTTTCAGGTTCCTGCGCCGCCCCTGTGGATTGGCGCCAGCGTTCCCGCCGCTGTGCGCCGGGCCGGGCGCCTCGGTGATGCCTTTGTGGCCACGCCCAGCACCACGCTGGCGCAGACCGTACGCCTAGTGGATATTTATCGACAGGCGGCAGTGCAGGCCTGGCGGCAGCCCCAGGTGGTGCTTATGCGAGATGCTTGGGTAGCCACGAGCCGGACGGAGGCTGAAGCCATGTATGGACCGGAAGTCATGGCGGCCTATCGCTACTACTGGGAAAACCGACTCGCAGAGTTCCGGGACATCGGCTCAGAGGCGGAGTTGACTTTGGATAATCTGGCACACGACCGTCTTATCCTGGGTGAGCCTGAGACGTGTGTCCGCGAATTTCATCGTTGGCAGGAGGCGACGGGCGCGGACTATTTTCTCTTGCGCCTGCGCCATGCTCACTCGGGCGGACCTGCTCATGAGCACATCCTGGAGGCTATTAAGTTATTTGGTGACCACGTCCTGCCGTATTGTCGCTGAGAGCCCCCAGACATTGCAAATCTCCCGAGAGTACTTGCATCAGCTCGCTTGCTGATTTAGGTGTACTTGCTGATCGCTACGCTGCTTGAGCAAGGTCAAAACCATCGTTTCCTCCGGTTGCAACCCTGGCACCTCAAGGCTGGGGTTGGATGTGTCACGTGAGAGCGGCAAAGCGCAGAGCGAGCAGTCTAGATAGGCATCAAGTACCGTCGGATGTACATAACACGCGCGGCAGACGGCCCGTGTATTGCCAAGTCGCTTGGCTACTGCATCAACGGCCTGAACAATGGCTTTCTTAGCCTCAGTCTGAGACGTACAGGGACCGCACTCCCGGAGGGCACAAGCGGCCAAAACTGTGCCAGCCCACGTGCGCACGTCTTTGGCGGTAAAGTCCTGGCCAGCGAGGTGTCGCAGGTAGTCATTGACATCGGCGGAGTCAATCGTCTGGCGCTCTCCGGTGGCATCAATGTACTGAAAAAGCTCATAGCCTGGCAGATCCTGACACCGTTTCACAATCGTGGCGAGGCGACGGTCGTGGAGACGCACCATGTGGTCTATCCCGCTCTTGCCACGAAAGTGAAACTGCAGCGTTGCCCCCGCAATTTTCACGTGCCGGTCCCGCATCGTCGTCAAGCCAAACGAACTATTAGCGCGCGCATATTCGAGATTGCCAACGCGGATAAGGGTGGTCTCAAGGAGCTGCACCACGGCGGCCAATACTTTTTCGCGTGGCAGACCAGGGAGGGCCATATCCTGCTTTAGGTGTGCACGGAGTTGTGGCAGGGCTTCGCCAAAGGCAATCATCCGGTCGTACTTGGTAGTATCGCGTACGGCGTGCCAGCGTGGGTGATACCGATATTGCTTTCGTCCTCTGGCGTCGCGTCCAGTGGCCTGCATGTGTCCGTCTGGTCGCGGGCAGATCCAGACGTCAGTCCATGCCGGCGGGATAGCAAGCGCCTTAATACGGCGTAGCACAACGGGGTCACGTATGGGCCTCCCGTCCATGCCACGGTAGCAAAAGCCGCGGCCAGCGCGTTGGCGCCGGATGCCTGGTTGAGTATCAGACACGTAGCGCAACCCTGCTGCCTGCGCCGATTCCTCGGGAGCAACGGGCAGCACAGTAGCTTCATGAGATGGCTGCGTTTCCATACCCCCGTCTTTACCATACCTACAAGGGTGAGACAGTGGACCACTTCTCCTACCTTAAGAATGAGAGCAGCACAATCCATGCCAAAATCCAGAAAAGCCATGCATACAGTATGCCTGCCGCAGGGTATCACGACAGGGAGAAGGCGTTCCTACTCTCAACACGAGTTATATCTCTCAGATTGAGACACAGAACCGTCCATCTCAGGTTTTTCTAGAGCGCCAGATACTGCCGCCGGACTTCCTCGTTGTCCTGCAGCTCAGCAATCGTCCCAGCAAAGCGCACTTGCCCTTTCTCCAGGACATACGCACGGTCACTCAAGGCAATGGCAAACTTCGTATTCTGCTCACAGAGTAGGATCGTTAAGCCTTCCTCCTTGAGCTGTTGAATCTGTCGGCCTAGGTCGCGCACCACGAGGGGAGCCAATCCTTCTGACGGCTCGTCTAGCAGGAGCACATCGGGATTGCCCATAAGGGTACGGCCAATGGTGAGCATCTGTTGCTCCCCACCGCTTAAATAGCCACCTTTGCGCTCATCGAGCCGGGCCAGGACCGGGAAAATGTCATAGACGCGCTCTATCGTCCATACCGTGTTGTGCGGTGACGCCGGGGCTTTGCGCGCCACATCGAGGTTCCCCCGGACGGTTAAGTCTGGAAAAATGCGCCGATCTTCCGGCACAAACCCCATGCCCAACTTGGCCACACGATAGGCTGGCAGGCCCGTAATATTTTGCTCTTTGTAGCGGATCTCCCCCTGGCGCGGCGGTGTTAACCCCATGATACTGCGCAGCGTGGTGGTTTTGCCGACGCCATTACGACCGAGGAGCGCCACGCATTCGCGTTCGTGCACTTCCAGGGAGATACCAAATAGGATCTGACTGAGACCATACGACGTATACAGATTACGGACTTCCAGAATCATACGGTTTCTCCCAGGTACACCCGTTGCACTTCGGGGTTACTGCGCACTTCCGCGGGCGTGCCTTCGGCGAGCACCTGGCCCTGATGCAGTACTGTGATCTTTTCCGCGATGCTAAAGACCACGTCCATGTCATGTTCCGTAAAGAGCAAGGTCAGACCCCGTTCCCGAACGATTTTGGCGATGAGGGCGATAGCGTTCGCCGTCTCCTGCGGAGACATCCCCGCGGTTGGTTCGTCCAACAAAAGCAGTTCTGGCTCACTGGCCAGGGCAATGCCTAACTCGAGCTGTTTTTGAAAGCCATAGGAGAGCATACCGCTGATGGACTGGACTTCGTCGGCCAGACCCACCTGGGCAAGCACGGCATAGGTCTCGTCTTGCACGAGCTTTTTGGAGGGCGTAAAGAAGTTGAGCGTTTTCTTGCGATGTGCCAGAACCGCTACCTGGACGTTGTCGAAGACGGACAGACGCGGGAAGATGTTGGTACGCTGGAACGACCGCCCCATGCCGAGTTGGCAGATGGTGTAGGGGGGAAGACCCGTAATGTCTCGGTCGTGGAAAAAAATCTTCCCCTGAGTAGGTTGCAGGTGCCCGGTAATGAGATTGAAGATAGTCGATTTCCCAGCACCGTTGGGGCCAATGATACAGGCCATCTGCCCCTGGGCGACTGTGAACTCCACATCCTGCACCGCCACAAATCCGTCGAAAGATTTGGTAACCTTTTCAACTCGGAGAAGCATGGCGTGCCGTCCTATTGTGCCCCGGCAGCCGTTGCCAGGGCAGCATGGTGGTGCTGACCGAACGCCTCTCGGATTTCAGCTTGCCAGAGATAGTTGTAGATGAACACAGCCCAGAGTACAACGATCATCAAACCCGATAGGGGCGTATGCAGCACAATATGCAGCGCCAGGGGTAGCAGAGGGAAGAGCAGAAATGCGATCCGCCAGGCCTGCGCAAACGTCGTGAGCTGACGCAGCATCCAGGCACAGAGCACGACACCGACCACGGCCTGAGCTGCGGTCAGGAGCACTGTGGCTCCCCAGGTGTCTGGGGCTTGCAGGATGCGGAAAAAGCCCGTGAAGAACAGCGTCGCGGCAAAGAAATACCAGAATTTACGGCTGAATTCTCCCATGGCCTTGCGCACACGTGCGGCCGCGTCATCTGAACTCGCAGTATCGCGCGCCTGGATAAAACCCATGATGCCACCTGGCAGGCTATAGAGAATGAGCACGAGCATACTGCCGAGGAAGAGTTGCCAAATTTGTGGATAGTCCTTGGTGATGTCGGCGTCCATCAATTGCAGCATGAAAGCGCCCACGATAGGACCGAAGAAGGTATACACCCCGCCGAGAATGCTCATGAGCAGCACCTGTGTTGAGCGCGTCCAGAAAGCGAGCTCCGGGTAGACACTGCGCTCATTAATCATGAACAGGGCGCCGGCCAGGGCTGAAAACGCACCGGCAACGATAAAGGCGTAGAGCTGATAGCGCTTTACATTGATTCCCACAAAGCCAGCGCGATCAGGATTTTCTCGAATCGCTGTTAACGTCTTGCCAAATGGAGAATTCACGATGCGCCACAGGAGGTATATCCCCACCAGGGTGACGACCAGCACGAACTTATAGTAATTGGCAAACGTGGGATCCTGCACCCAGACGGGGACAGGGATGCCAATCAAGCCATTGTCACCGCCAGTGAAGTCATACCATTTGAATGCCGTGTAATAAACTATCATCGAGAATGCCAGGGTGAGCATGGCGAAGTAGGTATGGGTCAGGCGTATACAAAAATACCCAATGATCAGAGCGGCGAGGGCCCCGGACACTGGCGCTGCCATCAGCCCCAGAGCAAAGGGAAAACCACTAATCTTTTTGAGCAGCAGCCCGGTCGTGTAGCCACCAATCCCCAGATACGCTGCCTGCCCAAAGGAGATCATGCCCGTGTAGCCCATGAGCAGATTAAAGGCGACGGCGAACAACCCCCAGATAAACACCTCGGCCAGCAGCGTAATCCAGAACTTGGCCCATCCCATGTAGAGAATAGCATCTGGCACCCAAAACAGCAGCACCAGGGCCGCCACAAAAGCCCAGCTCGTCTTGTCTCTGCCAGCCACGCGTGCCTGCACTGTGATGTGGCGTGGCGCTGTCAGTGTTGTCTGAGACGTATTCACAACTCCTCCCCCGTGCTTCTCCTGCCAAACTGGCAATTGCCGTGCGCAGCACTGCAGGACGCAGCACTAGTGCCCGCTGGTCACGTGTTTGCCCAGCAGACCCTGCGGGCGTACCACCAGGACAATCGCCATGAGGACAAAGATAAACAGCGTTTCAAACTGTGGCACAAACAGAATGCCAAATGACCGTAAGAGTCCAAAAATCAACGCGCCTAGTACCGTGCCAGCGAGGCTCCCAAGGCCGCCGATGACGACCACGATAAAGGCGTCGATGATGATATCCAGATCCATGCCAGGATAGATGGCCCCCATGGGGGCGGCAATCACACCCCCCAGCCCGCCGAGCCAGGCGCCGAGGGCAAACACGCCCGTATAGAGCAGGCGTACGTTGATCCCCAGGGCGCTAATCATCTCACGATCCTGGGTGGCGGCACGGATGATACGGCCGAGACGGGTACGGTTGAGAAAAACGTAGAGGCCAATCATGGTCACGATGCCACAGGGCAAGAGAATGAAGATACTATAACTAGGGAACAATTGACCGAAAATGGCGACCGACCCGTTGAAACCTGGCGGCCGTGACACGGATTGGTTTTCCGCGCCCCAGATGAGCTTAACTACGTCGCTCATAATCAGTACCAGGCCGTAAGTGAGGAGGAGTTGGTACAAGGGATCAGCTTTATAGATAAGCCGGAGAAAGCCCATTTCAAGCGCCGCTCCCAGGAGGGCCACGAGGAGTGGCACTACCAGGACTCCTATCCAAAAACTGCTCGGGCTGTGGAAGACAGAGCGCATCAGCGTGAAGAGGAAGAAGGAGCCGTACATATAGAGCGACCCGTGGGCAAAGTTCAGCACCCCCAAGACGCCAAAGACCAGCGACAGGCCAGAGGCAATCAGGTAGATCGTCATGGCGATCGTCACGCCGTTTAAAAACTGGACGAAGAAATCAGACACCTGAGATCCTCGGCGTGGTCTGCACGCCTCTATACGCCATCAAGAAGACCCCTCTCCCCTGTCTCCTTCCAGGCGAGAGGGGTCTTACTCAGTTCTTGGTCTTTTGGTACTCGGCGCGCACTTTCTCGATTTCGTCCTTCGTCCGCAATACCTCCTCACCCTCGGCGCGGATCACATTCTTCAGCCGTTTAAATGGGAAACTTGGGTTAGAGAAGGTAAAGCCGGTGTAATAGCCAAACGTCGCTTGCCCATCGAAATCGCGGATAGTAACGTCACCCAGCAATGTTTTAAATTTCCCCCCACGCAGCGCTTTCGCGAGCACTTCAGTCTCAGTGCTGCCGGCGTGCTCAATCGCCTCAGCCATCATATAGGTCGAGACATAGCCAATAACGTCACCGGACTTCGGCTCATAGCCAGCGCGCTGTTTAAACTTGGTCACGAAGTCCTCGTTGTCTTTCTCCTTCCCTGGCACGGGTAAATCAAAGGCATAGAAAAAGGTCGCCATGATGCCGTCGGGCATTTCCGCACCCAGGGGTTTCAGGATGTCGAGATCCCCGGCACCGGTAGAGACGAACTGCACTTTGTCAAAAAAGCCGTACGTACTGGCCTGCTTGACAAAGGCAATCAGATCCCCACCCCAGATAGATGAGAACACCGCATCTGGCTTTGCGTTCAAGATCGTGGTGATGTGGGAAGAAAAATCCCGCTCCCCTAACTTGGGCCACAGCTCACCCATCTTCTGCACGCTCTGTTTCTTGGTCTGCAAAAATTCCCAGAAATCGGCGTTGACCCGATGCCCCCACTCATAGTCAGGGCCAATAAAGTAGTACGTCTTCCATGGGCCCTTCGCCGCCGCCAGCGCTGCGGTGCGCCCAATGACCGTGCTGTTGGTATTGGTGCGGACCACGTAGGGGTGTCCCTGCTCCTCCGTGAGAGCAGCGGTCTGGGCAATAGAATCGACGAACAGCACCTTCATTTCTTTGGCGACCTCCGAGACCGCCAGAGCCACCCCGCTACTGATGACGCCCATGACAAAGTCCACCTTGTCGCGCGTCACCATGCGGCGAAATTCCTTCACCGCTTCACCGGGTTTGAGCTTGTCGTCACGTGTGACATATTCGATCTTGCGTCCGCCCAGTAGGCCTCCCTTGGCATTGATTTCTTCGGCAGCAATTTCGTGGGCGTACACTGTTCCTTCTGTGACCACGGCCGCCATACCGGACAAGCTGTACAGCAAGCCGATTTTGATCGGTGGTTTGTCAGCCGCACCGGTCGTCGTGGTGGTGCAGAGTACCAGGGCGGCCACCACAACCGCCAACCTCCTCCACAGGCGTCCTTGCATAGCGTCTGCCTCCCTGCAAGCGTGCAATAGCCCCACACTCTCTTCAGGGGCTAGTGCGTAGCACAGCGTGAGGGACGTTGTCAATGGTCTTTTTTGTTACGGCAAGAATCCATGGCGCATTTCGCCGCGGCGGGCTGTCGTGCTACTCTCGCACGGCCCATGGCGTAGCATATGGGTAGGTGATGGAGAAAAAGCGTGAAGACATATTGACTTCGTGCAGGAGAATCAGTAACCTTGTAGTCTGATAATGCAACTTGCATTAACAGAGGAAGCTCCTGTGGAATTCTACGATAGCCGCACTGTAGCTGCACAGCTTGGCATTCCGTACCGCACGCTCATGTACTGGGTCGAGACAGGGCTCGTGCATCCGCATGCCTACTCAGGCCGTCGTCGCACCCCGGTGGTCTTTTCTGCCAAAGATGTCAAGGAAATAGGTCGCCTGGTGCAGCTGCGTCGGTATTTACGTGGTCAGTCGCTGCGCGATGTGCTGAATACGTTGCGAGCTATGGGGCACAATCCTCTGTCGCAAGGGGACTTCTTAGTACTCGAAAATCGGAAAGGGCAGCGGAATGTGATCAAGATTATGCAGAACAACGAAGCAATCCAACTACTCCATACGCAGCCTGACCGTCAACTGCGGCTCATTCCTCTCACGGGAGATGAGGTGCAGGAGGCCATCTCTGCTGGCCATCAGGAGCTGCTCTTTAGTACACGCGACACTGAGCCATCGCCGCGGATCGAGCCACCGCGGACGATTGATGAGGTAGCAGGGCAATAAGCTGTAGGAAGGGGAGGTGGTGGTATGATGCGGTTTATGGATGACGACAGCGTAGAAAATGGCGCATACATTAAAGTCATCGGTGTTGGTGGCGGTGGCGGCAACGCGATCAACACGATGATTGCATCCGGGTTGCAGGGGGTGGAATTTATCGCCGCCAACACGGATCTCCAGGCGCTTGAAACTGCCCAGGCAGATATCCGTCTGCAACTGGGGGCGAATTTGACGCGGGGGCTGGGGGCTGGAGCCAACCCGGATATTGGCCGGAAGGCAGCGCAAGAAGACCGTGAGGCCATCATGAAGGCCCTGGAAGGGGCTGACATGATATTTATTACCGCTGGTATGGGCGGCGGCACGGGCACAGGGGCGGCGCCGGTCATCGCCAGTATGGCCCGTGAGAAGAACATTCTAACCGTCGCTGTTGTCACCAAGCCCTTTACGTTTGAGGGACGCCAGCGTATGAAGCAGGCGGAGGCCGGCATCCATGACTTGCGTGATCATGTCGATACACTTATTGTGATTCCGAACCAGCGCCTCCTCGAGGTGGTTGATAAACGCACGCCGCTCCGTGAGGCATTTCAAGTGGCCGATGATGTGCTGCGGCAGGCAGTGCAAAGCATTTCAGACCTGATTCTGGTGCCAGGCCTGGTCAATCTAGACTTCGCGGATGTGCGCACCATCATGCAGAGCCATGGCAAGGCTATCATGGGGACTGGCCTCGCGCAGGGCGAATCGCGCGCCGTCGTGGCAGCGCAACGTGCTATCGAGAGCCCCTTGCTCGAAGCCTCGGTGCATGGCGCTCAGGGTGTGCTGATTAATATTACGGGTGGCTCTGATATGTCGCTCTACGAAGTGCATGAAGCGTCGTCGGCAGTGCAACTGGCAGCGCATCCGGAGGCGCAGATCATCTTTGGCGCCGTCATCGACGAGCACATGGGCGACGCGCTCCGCGTCACGGTGATTGCCACAGGCTTCAGTGATGTGGCGTTTGAGGAACCGACCAAGGCGGTGCCCAGCGCGCGGCGTCGCGGCGAGATGCCGATGAACAATGGCTATACGGAGCCGGCGAGTATGGCGACATATGAGGTACACGAAAAGTTTGACCCAGATGCCTACGCCCGCTGGCAAGCGTTTAGCAAGAGTGCGCCGCCCCTGGAGCCGGATAGCGTCCCTGATGACCGGAACTTAGACGTGCCAGCGTTCTTCCGGCGTCGGTTACGTCGGCGCTCGTAAGCGGGACGAGCCCCCTCTGCCGCCGCGAGCGTCTCACGCAAAGATCGGCAGCCGGCTTTATTCGAGCGTAGACAGGCTCGCAGCGGTAGTCTGGGCCGCGACATAGTTGGCAATGGTCGTTTGGGCTTGATCATCTCCCCAGCCGACCCACCAGAATTCTGCGCCAACCAGGTACCTTGCCCCGTATGGTTTGCACCATACGATCTTGGCCAGCGCCAGAATTGGGGCGTTAAAATCGTCCGAACGAATGTCCAAGGCGACCAAGGCGCTTTTCTGGAGGTTATTGGTCGCTTCGAAACATACCCCGCCGCCGCTGATATTGACAGCGAGGCTCTTAATAGGATCATTGTCAAACTTTTCTTGATCGACCATTCTGTACGTAATCTGGAAATCCTTGTCCAGTCGGGGGAACCTTCTCCTCCAGAACATCGTTGTCTCCTTCTCCAGAGGCTTCTATTGCCGTGCTCTCCTTCCTAAGCAAACCTCATGCCAGACATCTCAGGCCTATGCGGACTGCTTCTGTCCCTGCACTGCTGCGTACTGCCAGGACTTCGACACGGGCATACTTGTCAGGAATCAGACGTTGCGAGTCAAAGTGTTGACAGGGCGGGTGGCGAGGCCTTCAACTCAACTCGGTTGCGTATCGCTCAAGGAGCGGGTCGGCCACACCGGCTTCGGCAAAACCGCGCGCGCGCAGCACACACGCAGGACACACCCCGCATGGGGGAAAAGCGCCCTCGTAGCACGTGTGCGAGTATCTGAGGGCGGTCATGGCTCCCACTTCTTGCGCCAGGAAGACCGTATGGGCTTTGGTCAGATGCATGAGTGGTGTGTGGATCTGCACAGCGTAGTCTAGGCCCAGATGTAGAGCCTGCGCCAACGCGACCATGGTCTGCTCGCGACAATCAGGATAGCCACTATAGTCCGTCTCACAGGCCCCGATGACGAGATCATGGATATCGCGCTGGTACGCGAAAGCTGCCGCCACGGTGAGAAACAGGAGATTGCGTCCGGGGACGAAGGTGTTTGGCAACCCGCCGGGGCCACCGCTGGTCTGGAGCACGGCATGGCTGCCAATCAGCGCCGAGCCACCCAGGTCGCGCAGGATCATGAGCGGCAGCACTGTGAGGGGAATCCCAGCAAGATCACAGACCACCTGGGCCGCCCCCAGTTCGATCCGGTGTCGCTGGCCATAATCGAAGGCCAGTGCCAGGACCGGATCAAAGCGCTGTTTCGCCCAAAACAGACATGTGGTGGAATCCTGGCCACCGCTGGTTAAACAGACTGCACCTGGCATATCCTTCCCTCCCTATCTCTCTATTTGTTCCCCACTGTTTTTCTCGTGGATCCAGGGTATCTGGGAAACATCGAAAGGTATGGCTGATGAAGATCCGCTCTCAGAGGAGCCAGGCACAGGCTGCCGAGGCAATGTTCCAGGTGAGGAAGCTCAGCAGACAGGCGCAGCTATGACTGTCCACGTGGCCCTCTGGTTGATAGCGCCATTTGAGGAGATGCATGACCAGAATATGCAGCCGGTTGCCGAGTTCCCGCTTCTCACTGCGCCCCAAGCTCTCGATCTCCTCCGCGAGGTTGGTGCAGTCCAGGTCATGCACCTTGCTCTCTCGCAGCAATGCCGCTTGTTGCTGCGTCCAGGCGTAAAAGTCATGGT
>Ga0157379_10002368_pt1 | contig 15753 bp, 15 predicted proteins | sample S25metaG_FD_121802 | JGI IMG/M metagenome (GOLD analysis project Ga0157379, IMG submission 121802) | Switchgrass rhizosphere microbial communities from Kellogg Biological Station, Michigan, USA - S2-5 metaG | ecosystem: Host-associated > Plants > Roots > Rhizosphere > Soil | place: USA... | reverse complement strand
GCCCGCACGAGCGTCGCGGCGATCTCCGGCGCCATCTCGGGCGTGATCCCGGCCCACGGGGCGAGCTCGTCGCAGCACAGCCGCAGACCGAGCAGTCGGGTGTGCGGCCGAACCGCAGCGATCACCTCACACGCGAACCGCTGCCGTTCGGTTCGCCAGGCATCGTCGCGATGGTTGGTCAGACCGGACATGAACTGGCGTACGAGGCTGTGTTGCCCGGCATTGATCTCGATGCCGTCGCACCCGGCTCCGACGGCCAACTTCGTGGCGTCGGCAAAACCCGCGATCACCGCGTCGATGTCGTCGGTCTCCATCCACTTCGGCGTCTCGCGGCTGTTGACCTCGGGAACCCGTGACGGTGCCCACAGCGGCAACTGGCTGTAGGCGCTGCTGCCCTGGCCGCCGGCGTGATCGAGCGAGGCGACGACGAGCGTGCCGTGGGCGTGGCAGGCGTCGACGATCTCTCTCCAACCGGCCGCACACCGCGACGCCAGCGGCGCCCGTTCGTAAGGCCAGTCGCTGTCGTGCACGCTCGCGCCCTCGGTGACGATGATTCCGCACCCGCCGCTGCTGCGTCGCTCGTAGTACGCGGTATGTCGCGACGTGTAGCGACGATCGTCGTCGCCGAGGTTGGTCACGTGCGGACCGAACATCACCCGGTTGGCTGCCTGGAACCCGCCGAGTTGGAGCGGCTCCAACAACCTCATCGGCTGTTGGCCGACAACTCGCGCCGGGCGATCAATCGCTTGATGTTGTCGATGTGTCGAACCAGAACGAGGGCACAGAGGGCGAGCACGTAGACGACCTCCCAAGGCGGCGCGCCGGAGATCACGATGCCGACGGGCAGCCCTACGGTGAGCGCCAACGAGGCGACGGAGGCCTTGCCCGTGGTCTTGCGAACGATGACCCACACCGGCAGGAGCACGAGTGACACGATCGGATGAAGGGTCACCATCGCGCCGGTCATCGTCGCCACACCCTTGCCGCCCCGGAAGTGCCGCGTCGCCGGGAACATGTGCCCCAGCACCGCAGCCGTCACGAGGATGTAGGCGCCGGGTCGGGTGTCGAGGGCGAGGCCGGCGGCAGCGGGCACCGCTCCTTTGACGGCATCGAGGAAGAACACGACAGCGCCCCACTTCGCGCCGAGCAGGCGCGCCACGTTCGATGCCCCGGGGTTCCCCGAACCCTCGGACATGATGTCGACGCCCCTGGCTCGAGCGACCATCACAGCACTCGGGAACGTGCCGAGCAGGTAGGCGAGGGGAACGAGTGCGAGTGCGACGGGAATGCGCAACCTTACGTCTGGGCGAACTTTGTCGCTGGGAGCGCGCTCAGTGCTTTGCGAGCGACAAAGTTCGAGAGGGACGGGAGTGATCGAGGGAGGGGCGTGGGGTCAGGTCGACCCTCACGCTGCCGAGCGCGGTGTGGGCGTGGCCGTTGACGCACTCGGGATCGGGGCCGTCGAGCGGCAGCCCTGTGAAGAACTTCGCTGCCATGCACCCGCCCTGGCATGCGTCGTAGCTGCCGCAGCTGGCGCAGGCACCCGCCGACTGAGGTTGCCGCAGTTCGATGAACAGGTCGCTGTGCTTCCACACGTGTGCGAAACCGCCCACGTCGCGGACCGAGCCGGCCTTGAACTCGTCGTGGATGACGAACGGGCAGGCGTAGACATCGCCGACAGGATCGATGAGGCACACGACACGGCCGGCGCCGCACATGTTGAGGCCGGGCAGCGGTTCGCCGAGCGCGTTGAGATGGAAGAACGAGTCGCCGGTCAGTACCGTGTCGCCCTTGGCGAGCAGCCACTCGTAGATCTGTCGCTGTTGGGCGTTGGTCGGGTGGAGCTGATGCCACGTGTCGGCACCCCGACCACTCGGGCGGAGGCGGGTGATGCGCAGCTGCGCGCCGTACGAGTCGGCGAGCTCCTTGAACTGATCGAGTTGGTCGACGTTGTGGCGCGTGACGACGACACTGATCTTGAACGGTCCGAAGTCTGCGGCGGCGAGATGATCCATCGCCCGCCTCGCCGCGGCGTAGGAGCCGGCCCCGCGGACCGCGTCGTTGGTGGCGGCATCGATTCCGTCGAGACTGATCTGGATGTCGAGGTAGTCCATCGCCGCCAGCCGTCGCGCGTTGGCGGTGTCGATGTAGGTGCCGTTGGTCGAGAATTTCACACCGATGCCGTTACCGATCGCGTACTCGACGATCTCGAAGAAGTCGCGCCGAACCATCGGCTCGCCACCACCGATGTTGATGTAGAAGACCTGTAGATCGCGGAGCTCGTCGAGCACCTGTTTGGCCTCGGCAGTGGTCAGCTCGGACGGGTCGCGTCGCCCGCTCGACGACAGGCAGTGCACGCACTGCAGGTTGCACGCGTAGGTCAGCTCCCAGGTGAGGCAGATCGGCGCGTCGAGCCCGCGCTTCAGCTGCTCAACCAACGTCGCGGCGCTCACGCACGATCTCCGATTCGTTGAGGGAGGCGAAGGCCTTGGCGAACGACGGCCACCGGGCTTCGGCGATTCCGCACGCCTGCAGCGTGGCCGACAGCGACGGATGTCGGTCGAGTTGCCGAGCAACCTCGACCACGTCGGTGTGCTTCATGAACACCAGTCGCCGCGTGCCGTAGTGATAGGCGAGCGCGCCGAACGGCTCCGGGCGCAGCGCGACCTGCGGGTCGAGCTCCAACGGGGTGTCGAGCAGCGACAAGCCCAGCCCAGACGATTCAGTACACGCCGCACATGCCGTCGATCGAGATCTCCTCGATCAACAGCTCTTCTTCCACGGCTTCGTCGACTTCGGTTTCGACGATCTCTTCGGTTTCCATAGGGGCGAGCGTACTTGTCCTGCACTGCCATGTGTCGAGCGACGGCGACTAGGGTTACCGACCCCGTGCACGCCGACCTCTTCCCCGAACTCGCCGCCGAACGCGAACATCTGGGCTTCGCGCGGGCATGCCGCGACGCGATGATCCGCAGGTTCCGCGAAGTCGATCCCTCGGCCTCGGCCGACGAGATCACCGCCGAGTACGTCGAGGTCACGGTGGCCGAAGCGTTGGAGGATCTGCACAGCCCGGGTGCCGGCGACTTCTTCGGGAGGATCACCGACGAGCACGCAGACCAGTGGTACATCGGCCGCCGCCACATCGAAGACGATGCCCATGACCCGGTCATCATCGACTGGCGTGCCCCGATCGCCGCGCCGTTCTATCGAGCGACGGGTGTGGACCCGTTGGGGCTCAGCCATCGCCGGCGGTTCACCATGGTCGACGGTGACCTGTCGGCATATCTCGACGAACAGCTCGACGATCCGGATTCGGCGGCCGCCACGGGTGTTCCCGATCCCGTCCTCGCCGAGATCGGGGCAGCACGTACGGGTGCGATGCGCGAGATCGTGGCGACGATCCAAGCCGAGCAGGACATCGTCATCCGTGCCCCACTGGAACAGTGCCTCGTCGTGCAGGGCGGCCCGGGCACGGGCAAGACCGCGGTCGGTCTGCACCGTGCCGCGTTCTTGCTGTTCGAGCATCGCCGCCGGCTGGCACGCAACGGTGTGCTCGTCGTCGGCCCCAACAGCGTCTTCCTCGACTACATCGCCAACGTGTTGCCATCGCTTGGCGAGCGACTGGTGCAGCAGCGCACCGCCCTCGACATCTGCGTTCCGAAGGTCGAGTTGACGGGTGTCGACGACGACGAGACACGCCGGTGGAAAGGCTCACCCGAGATGCTCGACCGTCTCGGCGAGGCGAGCATCGGTCACGTCGTGCGGCCCACCGACGATCTCCGTCTGCCCGTCGGGGCGCGCACCCTCGTCATCGAGGCGAAGGAGTTCGCCGATTGGGTCGACGAGGCGTTGGAGGGCGTGACACCGGTCAACAAGCGGCGCGACGGATTGAAGGGTCTGGTGCAGCGCGAGTTGCTGCGACGTACCGACCGTGACGACGTGTGGGAGCGCTCACCCGAACTGCGCGCCGCGGTGGCGAAGGCCTGGCCGATGCAGCAGCCGATTCGGATGGTCGACAAGTTGCTGCCGGGCCCGTCGGGCAAACGCCGGCGGTGGACGGTCGCCGATCAGTTCCTCGTCGACGAGGCCAACTCGATGTTGAACGGCACGCCGTTCACCTTCGGCCACGTGATCGTCGACGAAGCGCAGGACCACTCGGCTGTATCCCTGCGTGTCATCGGTCGGCGCAGTCCGCAGGGCTCGATGACGATCCTCGGCGACCTCGCCCAATCGACGACTCCAGCGGGCCAGCAGGACTGGAACACAGCCCTCGCGCACATCCGGGCGACGGCAGCCGAGGTGGCGGTTCTCACGATCGGCTATCGGGTTCCCGGTCCGATTCTCGACGCCGCGAATCGGCTCCTGCCGTTCACCGACGTCGCCAGCGAGCCCAGTCGCAGCGTCCGCCTCGAAGGCACCGCGCCGGTCGTTCGTGCCGTTTCACCTCCGCGTCTGCTCGACGCGGTGGCCGAGGAGGTCGTCGCCGTGCGGCACCGCCACCACAACACAGGCGTGGTCGCTCCTGCCGCGCTGCACGACATGATCGGCGCGGCGCTTGCCGACCACGGTCTGCAGCTGGTCGATCGAGTCCACGACCTCGGCCACGACGACGTGCCGGTGTTCACCCCCGAGGCGGTGAAGGGTCTCGAGTTCGACGGGGTCGTCGTCGTCAACGCCCATCAGATCTTCGACGGATCTGCGTTGGGAGCGCGGCTGCTCTATGTGGCGATGACGCGCGCCGTACAGGTCCTGCACCTCGTCGCCGATGCGCCGCCTCCGGCCGAATTGCAGTTGTCGATCTCAGGCACCGAATGCTGAGACGGTCACCCGAGGCCTTCGAGCAGCCCGGCCAACTTGCCGAGGCCGAGCCGCAACCGCGACTTCGCCGTTCCCTCCGGAATGCTCAGTCGTTCGGCGACCTGCCGGAACGTGCAACCCCCGAAGTACGCCAGCAGCACGGCTTCTCGTTGCTGTTCCGGTAGCGAGAGCACGGCGGCGCGCACGCGCTCGGCGGTCTGCGACCGTTCGATGCCCTCGCCGATGTCCAGCACGTCGAGGTTCGATGCGTCCTGGCCGACGCGGTCCTCGCGGGCGACGCGACGCGTGTTGCGACGGACCTCGTCGACCGATCGGCGGTGGGTCATCGCGCCGAGGAAGGCGCGGAGCGTGCCGCGTTCGGCGTCGAACCGGTCGGGGTTCTGCCACAGGTAGACGAACACTTCCTGGGTGATCTCCTCGGCGTGTGCGGTCGAGGCGGTGACGCGCCGGGCGAGCCCGTACACCAGCGGCGAGTACCGCTCGTAGACCGTTCGCAACGCCCGCTCGTCACCGACGGCGATGCGGGCGACGAGGCTCGCATCGGTGGGACCGGTCGATGACGCGGTGTTCACCGGTCGAACGATAGTCATCGTCATCTGCGCGGCGCCTCCGTCAGTCGAGCGCCAATGCGACGAGGTCGTGGAGGACTCTCTCGGCCGCGGCGACGTCGCCGGAGAGCTCGGCATGCAGCTCGTCGAGGGGCATCCGGTTGGCGACGCGTCGGCAGAAGTCGACCGCATCGACGACGATCTCGCCGACCTCCGAACCGGTCGCGGGCCACACACCGCCGCCGGTTCCCGTCAACACCACGTGCAGACGATCACCGCCCATCGCCGAGACCAGTGGCATCGCGGCGCGGGTCATCATCCACAGCCGGTCCGGATCCGGCTCGACGCGATGGAGTCCGACGGCGCTGCGCAGATCGTTGTCGTGGGTCCACAGCTCGAAGACCCGCAACAACAGCAACACGCGGATCTCCGCCGTGATCGGTCCGAACGTCGCGGTCTCCTCGAGCTCGCGGGCATCGAGTGAATTCACGTGGTCGAGCAGGAGGGCGCTGGCGCGGGCGAACTCGTCCGCGGCGGCCACCGGGCCCATTGCCGCGCCGGCGACGATTGCCTCACGCGTGGCTTCGATGTGATCGCCTCCTGCGATACCCGCGCCGTCCGGCCCGAGCCCCACCATCATCTCGAGCTGCGTGCCGATGAGATGCCCGACGAGCTCGCCGACGCTGAGGCCGTTCACTGCCGGCAGGGCCCAGTCATCGTTCGACAACAACCGCAACGTGTGCTGCACGTCGTCGACGGCACGCGAGAACGCGGCCACCTCACCGTCGGTGGGTGGCGGCTGGAGCGGCGCCGCAGCACGAGCCGCCAGCGCCGCAGTCACGACCGCAGCGGGGTCGTTCGACGGCGGCAGCTCGGTCAGCGACGCGAGCAGGGCACCCAGTTCGGGGGAGAGGTCTTCGCTTGTCACGGGGGCGCTTTCAGACGGTACGGGCAATCACATTCGTCACCGGAGCCTACGCGGATCATCACGTCGCCAGAGTTGCGGTCACGGATGCTGTGCAGCGCGCCCGTAACGCTATGGTCGGCGTTCACAGGACACGAGATGGGGGTTCAACTGTGAAGACGATGGCCGCGATCCTCTGGGAACGACATACGCCGTGGAGTGTCGAGGAGATCGAGCTCGATCCGCCGAAGGCAGGCGAGGTGCTGGTCAAGCTGGCGGCCAGCGGTATGTGCCACAGCGACGAGCATCTCGTCACCGGCGACCTCCAGGGCGTCACCGCTGACCCGCCGTGCATCGGTGGCCACGAGGGTGCCGGGGTCGTGATGGAAGTTGGCGCGAACGTCACCTCCTTGGAGCCCGGCGATCACGTCGTGTTCGGATTCCTGCCCGCGTGCGGAAAGTGCCCGAGCTGCGCGTCGGGCCACTCGAACCTGTGCGACATGGGCGCAGTGACCGCGCTCGGCATGCAGATGTCGGACGGCACCTCGCGGCATCATGCTCGGGGTCAAGACCTGAAGCTCGCCATCGGCGCGCTCGGCACGTTCGCCCATCACACCGTCGTCAACGAGGCCAGCTGCGTCAAGATCGACAAGGAGTGGCCGCTCGACAAGGCCTGTCTTCTCGGATGTGGTGTCGTCACGGGTTGGGGCTCGGCTGTGTATGCGGCACAGGTCAAGCCCGGCGACTTCGTTGCGGTGGTCGGCGCCGGCGGCATCGGGTCCAATGCCATCCAGGGAGCCAAGTTGGCCGGCGCACGGGTGATTGCGGCCATCGACCCGGTCGAGTTCAAGCGTGAGAAGGCAATGGAGTTCGGAGCCACCCACACCTACGCGTCGATCGACGAGGCGATGGGCGACCTGGGCAACAGCACCTGGGCCCGCGGGTTCGACAAGGTCATCATGGCGATGGGCGTCGGCAACGGCGACGAGTTGGGCAAGGCATTCTGGCTGGCCGGCAAGTCCAGCAAGATCGTCGTCACCAACATCCACCCGTCGACGGAGCAGTCGATCGCCATCCCGGCGATCATGTTGACGTTGCAGGAGAAGCAGTTGATCGGGGCGTTGTTCGGCTCGGCCAACATGCGCAAGGACATCCCCATGCTGATGGAGCTGTACACACAGGGTCAGCTCGATCTCGACGGTCTCGTCACCCGCACCTACCCGCTCGAGGGCATCAACGACGGATACGCCGACATGAACGCGGGGAAGAACATCCGCGGCGTGCTGGTCTACGAGTGAACCCTGTCCGAGTAACCAGTGGCTGACGCTGCGGCGCTGGTGCAGCGCGTCCTGCGTCGGGTCGTCGGTCGCGAGCGAGAAGTAGAGCTGGTGGTGGCGGCCTTGGCCGCCGATCGCCACGTTCTGCTCGAAGGCCCTCCCGGCACCGGCAAGAGCACCTTGCTGCGCGCCGTCGCCGACGAGCTCGGCCTGGGGTTCGAGTTCGTCGAGGGCAACGCCGAGCTCACCCCGGCTCGCCTGGTCGGCCACTTCGATCCGGCGAGAGTGCTCGCCGACGGGTACGACCCCGACGTCTTCGTCGACGGCCCGTTGATCGCGTCGATGCGCGACGGCTCGTTGCTGTACATCGAGGAGATCAACCGCATCCCGGAGGAGACGCTCAACGTCTTGATCACCGTGATGAGCGAACGCGAGCTCCACGTGCCGCGCCTCGGCAGGGTCGTCGCCGAGCCGGGCTTCCGATTGGTCGCGGCGATGAACCCGTTCGACGCGATCGGCACGGCTCGCATCAGCAGCGCGATCTACGACCGCGTCTGTCGACTGTCGGTCGACTACCAATCGGCGAACGACGAACAGGCAATCGTCGCCACGTTGCTCGACCCGGCACCGGATCCAGTGTGGCTGGCGCGAGTGGTCGAGGTCGTTCGGCTGACGCGCACCCATCCCGACGTGCGCATCGGTTCCTCGGTTCGCGGGGCGATCGACATCGCCGCGGTCGCAGCCGCACTGGCACCGCTGCGTCAGTCGTCGGCAACGGCCTTCGACGTCGGTCTCGACAGCGCGATCGTCGCCCTGTCCGGCCGCTTGCGGTTGCGGGAAGGGTTGTCGCGCAGTCCGGAGTCCGTCGTCACCGAGTTGTGGTACCAGGTGTTCGGCGACCGGGAGCTCGATGCCGCGGGAAAAGTGGCAGCCCCGAACGGGGCCAGTCGCCTCCTCGGATAACGCTCGAAGGCGCCCAGGCCGATGCAGCGATCGCCGAGTCGCGTCGGCGAACCACTTCGCGGCGCGAACTCGCAGCAACCCCCCGCTTCGAACAGATCTCGCCGGAGGTGGGTGAGCTCGACCAGGCGGCGGTCGAAGAAGGTCTCGTCGACGATCCGGACGAAACGCTCGGCCTGCTCGCCGATCTCGCCGGTGCCACCGACCAACGCTTGCGCGACCTGGCCCGACAGTTGGCGGCGCGGTTGTTCCTCGACCTCGCCCGCCGCGGGCCGTCGACGCCGCGGGGAATCGGGCGCATCGGTGAGCAGCCCTACCGACCCGACGGCGGAGACCTCGACCTCGACGCCAGCCTGGAGGCCGTCGCCGAGGCCGTGGCCAGTGGTGCGGCCATCGATGCCGAGCGGTTGCGGATCCGGTCGTGGTCGACGCCCGACACGGCGCTGTGCTTGGTGGTCGACCGCAGTGGCTCAATGGGCGGCAAGCCGTTGGCCACTGCAGCCATCGCGGCCGCGGCGGTTGCCGCCCGTCGCCCCCGGAGCTATAGCGTCCTGGCCTTCGGCAAGGAGGTCGTCGCGGTGAAGAGTCAGGACGGCGACAAGTCGAGCGAGGTGGTCGTCACCGATCTGTTGTCGCTGCGCGGGCACGGCACCACCGATCTGGCCGGCGCTCTGCGCGCCGCGGGCCAGCAGTTGAACCGTGACACGGCGAGTCGCAAGATTGCGATCCTGCTGAGCGACTGCCGGCCCACCGTGGAAGGCGACGCTCTGGCCGCGGCCGCCGGTGTTCCCGAGTTGGTGATCGTCGCGCCGGAGCAGGACTGCGCGGAGGCGATCACCTTCGCGCAACAGTGCCACGCGCGAGTGGCGACGGTTGCCGGACCGTCGCAGATCGCGGAGGCACTGGCGGCCGTCCTCGAAGGCTGATCAGCAGATCGCGTTCGGGTCCGGCACGATCGCCGATTGCGGCGTGTTGGACAGCGGCCCGGTGTCGTTCGTGACCGGCTGAGTTCCGGCGGGTGGAGTCGTCGGTGTGGTCGTGGGAGTGGTCTCGCCGGTCGCGTTGCTGGTCGTCGTGTGCGGCAGGGTCGACGTGGTCGTGGTGTCCTCGAACTGCTGCTCGGGTGCCGAGGCCAGCGGCGCCAGTCCCCGGAAGATGTTGAGGATCGCCTGCATGTTCTGGGAGTTCTTGTGCCAGATCAACACCGAGTTGCCGTTGACGTTCTTGGGCGTGGCCTCGATCTGATACGTCTGGATGTCGGCGGTGTCGACGGCTTTGACGACACCGACGAACTCGATCATCTTGCCGATGGTCAGTTTGTTGTCGGTCGTGACGTCGTCGCGGTACGACGCATAAAGGGCGGCGATGGTCTTCGGGCTCAACAGGTTGTTGTTCAGTGCGGCGGTGAGCGTGCGCCTCAGGAAGTCCTGCTGGCGGGCGATTCGACCGAGGTCCGACGTCGGGTCCTCGTGGTACTGCCCATTGACGTCCCGGTACTTGAAGTGACGCGACCGTACGTACTTCAAGGCCTCGTCGGCGTCGAAGGTGTGACACCCCGGGTCCTGCACGTCGAGGCCGATCTCGTCGTCCTTCACCGCGTACGGCAATGGCACGGTGACGCCACCGACCGCGGTGACCAACTTCTGGAACGCGCAGAAGTCGATCCGGATGAAGTGATCGATCTTGACGCCGAATTCGTCATTGATCGTTTGAATCAGCAAATTCGGGTCGTCGAGGCTGTAGGCCGAGTTGATGCGGCTGGTCCCGTGCCCCGGGATCTTCACGTACAGGTCACGCGGGAACGACAGGATCGCCGATTGCTTCGTGACCGGGTCGAGCCGGATCACCATGATCGTGTCGCTGCGCTCGCCCGTGCGGGGCCCTTTGTCCGCAAGTTGGACACAGCTCTTGTCGGTGGAGTTGTCGGCACCTGTGACGAAGAAGTTCATCGCCTCCGGGTCGGCCGGCGGGAACGTCTCCGCGCTCTGCGTGTTCTGCGGCAGCGTCTGGCCCGGCGCGGCCGTGACAGCAGGCTTCGGGGTGGACACGGCTGGTTGTTGCGCGGCGCCAGCGATGATCTCGACCTTGCGGCCGTTCTCGCCGGCGTGCTTGCCGATCAGCAGACCGATCGCTCCGGCGAAGCACAGCAGGACGATGAGGCAGTTGACCGCGAGCACCAACCGTTGACCGGCCGTGTGATGAGCGCGGAACGGCTTGGGCTCGGGTGGCTCCGCGTCACTCATGAGTTCTGCAGGCTAGCCGGGGCCACGCTGCGTTGACCCGCGCCTACCAGGGCTCGGAGGTGACAGTTGGCCTAGTCCGTCACGACGACTGTGGTGCCGATGGCCGCGAAGTCCCACATGAACATGGCGTCGGCAGTCGCTTGACGCACACATCCGCCGGACAGCGCCTGACCCAGTTGAGCATCGCTCTCGATGGGCACACCATCGCGCTTCGGGATCTCGTGGAACCCGATGTTGTCGCCGAGAGGACCGTGGGCGAACCGAACCATGAACCTCATGCAGATGTTGGGGTGGTCGATGTTGCATGTGAACGCCGACCGCGAATACACGTGATAGACGCCGGGGTCGGGTTGACCCATCCGTCCGGAGACCCGGTAGGTGCGAATCGTGACATTGGACGCGTCGACGACCCACACCCGCATCTGGTTCTTCGAGTACACGACTCGGCGTCCGACGCCGGACAGGAACGGCACTCCAGTGTCGGGTGGCGCAGCGACGACGGTGGTGGTCGGCGCCTCGGTGGGTGGCGGCGGAAGTGTCGGCGTCTCCTGGATGCTGCTGCCGCGAGTTGCCGGAGCCGGAGCGTCGGCAACAGCGACGTTGCTGGCGACCGGCGCGTCGACCGCGCCGCCATCCCCTGCGATCGTGGTCGTCGTCGACGGGTCGACAGGTGTCGCCGATGCCGCGGAGGGCAACGCGATCGCGCCCACCCATAGCGCCCCGACGCCCACGACCAGCGCTGCAACCCGAACCGTCAACTTCACCTCGAGCAGGCTAGCTGGACCTTTGCGACGCAGTCGAGGGGCTCACGCCGGTGTCAATCGCACCTCGGCGACCAACGTCGCGCCTTCGGAGACCTTGAGCTCCTTGATGCCGCCCGCTTCCGCCAAGTCGTTGCGGCACGCCTCGACGGCCGCCACGGCTTCCGGCGGACCGCTGACGAGCAGCTCGTCGACGGACGCGCGCTGGCTCAATTTCGCTTCGGTCTTGGCCCGGCGGACGATGGCCAGAACCTCGCTGACCGGGTCGAGCATCGCCGCGTCGCCGCTGACATCGAGCGTGTCGGCGGCGGGCCACGACTCGCTGTGGACGGAACGGTCGTGCCACCAGCTCCACACCTCTTCGGAGACGAACGGCAGGAACGGAGCAAACAGCCTCAACACGACATCGAGCGCTTGACGCAGCGCGGCCTGCGCCGAGTGTGCCGCGTCGTCGCCCTGCGTGCCATACGCCCGACCCTTGACGAGCTCGACGTAGTCGTCGCAGAACCACCAGAAGAACGCCTCGGTGCGCTCGAGGGCGCGGGCGTAGTCGAAGTCGGCGAGCGCTCGCGTGGAGTCGTCGACGACCTCGGCGAGACGAGTGAGCATCGCCCGGTCGACCGCCTCGGTAGGAGAGGCGCCGGCGGGAGGCTCGCCGAAGCCGAGGACGAACTTGGTCGCGTTGAGCAACTTGGTGCACAACTTGCGGCCGATCTTCATCTGCCCTTCGTCGAACGCGGTGTCGACTCCCGGCCGCCCCGAGGCAGCCCAGTAGCGAACGGCGTCGGTGCCGTAGTCCTCGAGCAGGTTGATCGGAGTGACGACATTGCCCTTGCTCTTCGACATCTTCTTGCGATCCGGATCGAGGATCCACCCGGAGATCGCCGCGTCGCTCCACGGCAAGCAGCCGAACTCGTGGTGACTGCGCACGACGCTGCCGAACAGCCAGGTGCGGATGATGTCGTGGGCCTGTGGCCGCATGTCGGATGGGAAGACACGCCCGAAAAGGTCGGGATCGTCGACCCAGCCGCCGGCGATCTGCGGTGTCAGCGATGATGTGGCCCACGTGTCCATCACGTCGGGGTCGTCGATGAACCCACCCGGCTTGCCGCGCTGGTCCTCGACGTAGCCGGCCGGGCACGTCGTCGAAGGATCGATCGGCAGCTGCGCGGTGTCGGGCGTGAGCACCTCGTCGTAGATCGGATTGCCATCGCCGTCGAGCCGATACCACAACGGGATCGGCACGCCGAAGAACCGCTGCCGGCTGATGAGCCAGTCGCCGCTGAGACCGCCGACCCAGTTCTGGTAGCGGTTGAACATGTAGGCCGGATGCCATCGCAGCTGGGCTCCGCGCTCGAGCAGCTCCTCGCGCAGTGCGTCGTCGCGGCCGCCGTTGCGGATGTACCACTGCCGGGTGGCGACGATCTCGAGTGGTCGCGTGCCGCGCTCGTAGAACTTGACGGGGTGGGTGATCGGGCGTGGTTCGCCGAGCATCTCGCCGGACTGCGTGAGCATCTCGACGATCTTGCGCTGGGCCTGCTTCGGTGCCAGCCCGGCGATCTTGCCGTACGCCTGTTGACCGGCGTCGGTCGTGATCCACGGCGGTGTCTCCGCGGACATGCGGCCGTCGAACCCGAGCAGGGCGCGAGACGGGAGGTTCAACTCCCGCCACCACGTGACGTCGGTGGTGTCGCCGAACGTGCAGATCATCGCGATGCCTGTTCCCTTTTCGGGATCGGCGAGACGGTGGGCCAGGACGGGCACCTCGACTTCGAACAGCGGCGTCCTCACCGTGCTGCCGAACAGCGACTTGTAACGGGCGTCGTCGGGATGGGCCACCATCGCCACGCAACTGGCGAGCAACTCCGGACGAGTGGTGTCGATCAGAAGGTCTCCGTCGCCGTCGCTGCGATGGAACGCGACCTTGTGATACGCGCCGGGGACCTCGCGGTCCTCCATCTCGGCTTGTGCCACGGCCGTGCGCTCGTCGATGTCGTAGAGCGTCGGAGCGTCCTGCTGGTAGGCCTCGCCGCGCGCCAGGTTGCGCAGGAACGCCAGCTGGCTGGCGCGCTGCGATCGCTCGCCGATGGTGGTGTAGAGATAGTTCCAGTCGATCGAGATGCCGAGCCGCCTCACCAGTTGCTCGAACACCACCTCGTCGTCGTGGATCACCTCGTGACACAGCGCGACGAAGTTGGGTCGACTGACCGGAATGGCCCGGTGATCCTTGGGCACGTCGCCGTTGAACGGGGCGACGAAACCGGGGTCGAAAGGCAGCGAGGGATCGCAGCGAACGCCCGTGACGTTCTGGACTCTTCGCTCGGTGGCCAGCCCGTTGTCGTCCCAACCGATCGGGTAGAAGACGTGCTTGCCGCGCATCCTCTGGAAGCGGGCGATGGTGTCGGTGTGCGTGTAGCTGAACACGTGCCCGATGTGAAGCGACCCGCTTGCGGTCGGCGGCGGCGTGTCGATGGCGAATACCTCGTCGCGGCTCGCCGTACGGTCGAAGCGATAGGTGCCGTCGGCTTCCCATCGCTGCATCCAGCGTGCCTCGAGGCCGTCGAGCGACGGCTTGTCAGGGATACTCGTCATAGTCGTCCAAGGCTACCGATCACCCGGGACAGCCGAAGGCTCGATTTGGATCGCGGGCAGCATCTTTGCAGATGTGTGCACACTGTCCGATAATGTGTACACATGGACGTTGGTGTGCGCGAACTCAAACAGCACCTCTCCGACTACCTGGACCGTGCAGAACGGGGTGAGGTGATCACCGTCACCGAACGTGGACGTCCCAAGGTTCAGCTCGTGCCGTTGCCGGGAGGTGGCGATGCTCTGGCCGCAGGAATCGAGCAGGGCTGGATCACTCCGCCTTCGAAACCACGACGGACTGGTTCTCCGCACCGGTTTCGATCCTCCGAGCGAGTCAGCGACGTGCTCGACCGAGACCGTGGGGACTGACGTCCGGCGTGACCACGTACGTCGACTCGAGCTCGTTGATGAAGAACTACATCGAAGAGGCCGACTCGTCGGTCGCACAACGTCTGCTGGCCAGCGATCCGGTGCTCGTCACGAGTTGGGTGACGATGATCGAGGTGCGGCGCCTTCTGGCGCGCCTGTTGAGTGGTGCCGAGCTCCGGCGGGCGAGGCAACAGTTCACCGCCGACATCGATTCGATCGCCCTTGTCGCCGTCGACGAGGTCGTCTGCCGTTCGGCCGCTGACATCGGCGAACAACTCGGCGTTCGATCGCTCGATGCGATTCACCTCGCGAGCGCTCGCCGGTTGGGAATAGCCGGGCTTCCGTTCCTGACCTTCGATCTTCGACAGGCCCAAGCGGGCCGATCCCTGGGCTTCACGGTGCTCGGAAGCTGAGGTCGACTCAAGGGCGAGCGCGGAGGGCGGCGCGGACTCGGTCGGACCAGTCGATCGACTCGGTCGACTCGCCGTTGGCATGCATCTCGTTTCGTTGCTGCCCGAGTGTCAGTGCCGCGTCGCCGGCGCCGATCTCGCCGAGCCACGCTTCGATCTCGCCTCGCAGATGCGATGCCAGCGCGGGGCTCGCGCCGCCGGTGGCGACTGCGACCGTCACCTCGCCGTCGCGCGCCACCGCCGGCAGCGTGAAGGTGCAGTTGGCCGGGTCGTCCGCGGAGTTCACCCAGATGCCGCGGCGCGTTGCGTCGGCCGAAACGGCGGCGTTGACGGCCGCTTCGTCGGTTGCGGTGATGACCAGACGGACGTGATCCAGGTCACTCGGCTCGTAGGTTCGCTCGACGAGTCGCACCGGCAGAGCCCGAACGCCATCGTCGATGCGTGGCGCTACCACCGTGACGTCTGCACGTGCCCTGAGCAGGCCTTCGACCTTGCGTTGGGCGACCCGACCACCACCCACGACAAGTACCGGAACGTCGGTCAGGTCGAGCATGATCGGGTAGTCGAACGCCACCCGGAAAGGCTACAGCGACCAATTACTCCAATCTTGATCGAATTTGTCGTAATTAGGTAGGATGCCGGGGTGAGCCTGCTCCAAGCGCCCGACAACGTCGAGCAGTTGCACCCTTCGGATGTGCTGCGCTGGGCCTTCGACACCTACGGGGTCGAGCACGTTGCCGTCACCTCCAGCTTCGAAGACGCTGTGCTCGCGCACCTCGCCGTCAGTGCCGACCCGGCAGCCGACATCGTCCTGCTCGACACCCAGTACCTGTTCGCCGAGACATGGTGGTTGGCCGAACAGATGCAGGAACGG
>Ga0157379_10002367_pt1 | contig 15753 bp, 16 predicted proteins | sample S25metaG_FD_121802 | JGI IMG/M metagenome (GOLD analysis project Ga0157379, IMG submission 121802) | Switchgrass rhizosphere microbial communities from Kellogg Biological Station, Michigan, USA - S2-5 metaG | ecosystem: Host-associated > Plants > Roots > Rhizosphere > Soil | place: USA... | reverse complement strand
CTGACCAGTCCCGGCGAAAAACATCACGTGGTGGCCTTCGTCCCCGGCCACAACTCTCGCCGACGAAAGCAACTGCTCCCCTCTTAACGGCCATCTGATGTGGGTCGTGGACGACGTGGTGCACGCCCGGAGGACTCTATGAGTATTTGGACGATACTGTTCGTGCTTCTGCTGATTGCATGGATCGGTGGCTTTACCGTGTTCCATGTTGCGGGTGGCCTCATTCACCTGCTGTTAGTTCTGGCCGTGATTTCCTTGATATTGCATTTCGTTCTGGGAACGCGGACAGCCTGAGGCGGCGGGGCCGTTCTTGCCATGTGATGGGCCGACTTGAGCCTGGGGCTTGTGTCGGTATCTCCTCTTTGCAGAAACCGCTCGCCTATGCAACCAGACCCTTCGTCGCCCCACGCAAGTTGGTCGGTTGCAGAAAAATCAGTCCCCTAACCAGGCACCCAGCCCACGCAGAGGATCGATGTAGTCGCAAATGATCTTGGTAGCCCCGACAATCGGCACAGCCAGAATCAGACCCATCGCGCCCCAGATCCACGCCCAGAAAAGTAAAGACAGAGTTATGGCCAGCGGGTTCAGTCGCAGCCGTTTTCCCACAATTTTGGGATAGAGAACATTCAAGGTGAGGACGTGCAGACCCACCACGGTCAGCAGGATCACCAGAACCCCACTCCGGTTCACGATTCCCACCCCACCCGCCAGAGGCGGAAGCAGAGCCAGGAACACTCCGACGTAGGGAACCAGGCTGGCGAAGCCGCTGATGACGCCCAGGAAATAAAAATACGGAATGTCCAGCTTCCAGAACACGATCGTGCTAACCAGGGCATTGATGAGACCAATCAGCACGTTGCCGGCAATAAAACTGCGGATCATCACCGAGATCCGGCCGACAGTGCGGTGTGCGACCAGGCGATGCTCCTTGGGAAAGAGTCGCACGGTCGTGGAATGTGCGTGCTCCTTCCAGGTGAGCATGAAATACACCAGAAAGGGAACGAATGTGGTCGCCAGGAAAATTTCTCCCAGCGTCCCGCCACCCGCCGAGATCACTCGCGATAGACCAGGCGACTCTTGGACTTCGACCGGGAGGGGCGTTTTGCCAACTTTCGGTGAAGCGATCATGGAACGAGTGCTCTCTTCTATCTGGCTCGTCTGCTCCCGCAGGACTGCAAAGGTGGAGCGTATCTTGCCGGAGTACTTCGGCAACTGCGTCGCAAAATCTACCGCGCGACCGTAAAAAAAGAATATAAGCCCGACCGCCAAGCCAACCATCAGGACCACAGAAACCAATGCTCCGAATGCCCGGGGGATGCGCATTCGGGCGAGTCCACCGACCAGGGGCTCCAAAATAAACGCCAGCAGCAGAGAAGCCAGAGTTGTGACTAATACAAGCTTGAGCAGATAAATGAGCCCGACGACCGCGATCACTGCCACGATAATCTGCGCCACCGATCCAGCTCGAATAGAGGCCTGTAATACCTCCACATCCTCTGACGGGTCCGCATGAACTTCGTCTTGGGGAAGATCCGAGATCCGACTTGCGACTTCTTGCGTTGCGGCCGGGGGCAGTTCGGGAAGATCAGGGCTCGCTGCGGTTGTCAGTGGTGTGGACAGAGATCTCTCCTGGCGCGCAAGGTTTGAGGACATTCCAGCCTGAACCGTTGCCCGTCACCCGGTATTTCGCGGTCTGGCCGGTCAACTCTCGAACCCAAAGAGTCATTTTCTCTGTGTGCGCAAGCGTACAGCATCCGGTGTATTGCGCAATTCGGACGATTCGGCAAAGCTGGCACTGGAGGAGGGCGGTGGGTGCCAGAATTCTTGTTGTCGATGACGCCCCGGCCATTCGTCGCTCGCTTCGCTTGTACCTGGAGCAAGAGGCGGGTTGGGTCATCTGCGGCGAAGCCGAGAATGGGAAAGTCGCCGTGGAGCGGGTGCAAGAACTCCGCCCTGATGTGGTGATTCTGGATCTCTCCATGCCAGTCATGAACGGGCTCGACGCTGCCCGTGCCATAAAAGCCGTCGCCCCCGGCACTCACATCCTCATGTTTACCTTGCACACTTATCCCCATCTATCGGACGAGGCCCAGAAGGTGGGTATTGATCAGGTGCTTTCCAAGGCGGACTCAGCTGCAGCTGAATTGCTTCAGGCCGTCCGCACCCTGGTTCACTAGCTCGCATTCTTTTCTTTTCGAAGTGACCACGAAGCTAATTCGGTACGGAGAACCTTCAGGCTATGCAGGGCATCGGTGATCGCCTGGTTTTCTTCAGGAGTTCCGCCGTGGTTCAGATCGAATTCGTGCGTTCTGTCGCGGATCGCCGCCTCCGCTGCCTGAATACGCTCGTCCATTTTTGACCAATCGGTTTCAAGCAACGCGGCCTTGTAAATGTCATGCCATTTGGGTGCCGTAGTCATGTTGACCTCGAAATTTGGTATATCCGAACTGTCGAGCGCAAGAGAACTTCTTATGGTTTGGATTTGTCTGTCTTCCAAACGTACAGGTTTTCGTCGTCGGCCAGAGTCTCGATCGTCCAGCCTTCCGCGATGCAGACGCGATGAACTGCTGAGCGAAGGTTCGCGAGTCCAATCCCGCCCACCCCGGCCAGCGGAATTTCCAGGGCTGACTCGGTGGACAACATCTTCATCTCCCGAAGAATCCCCTGAAGCAGTTCGTGATGCTTTCCCCGTCTGACTTTCCGGATCGCAGCAATTTCCACGCGCCGATATTTGAGGGCGGGTGGCGCAGCCTTAGGTTTTTGCTCATTGCCCATTCCACACCGCCCTTTCACGTGCTCCGGAGAAACTCCCCCTGCAATACGACACAGATCATTATCGTTTATTACAATTATATTTATATTATACGTATATTATGGATGTCAACTGGAATTTTTCTGCCGAGCAAGCTGGTTTCTGATCCGTGCTTTCTCGTTCGCAGCCTCGATATTCGCCCGGTATTTCCACCCTTTTTTAGTGGCGGGCTTATGCTCTTTGTAGGAAGTAATGGCCTTGATAAACCGCGAGCTTCGCTCCCGAAATAAGCGCCGATGCGACGACGGAGTAATTCTCAAACGGCCATGCCGTTCTCTGCTATTGCTCCTGCCACACTTACCGCACATGAGAATAGTGACCGACCCCAAAAGATTGGCGGCGCTGAAGGCAGAAGCGGCCCGGCGCAAACAGATCATTGGCCGCAACTGCAAATTTACCCACCGCAGGCCCACTTCTTGAAAATCTCTCGAAGCGCCGGCACCAGGCCGAGCGCAAGTGCGAGTCGAACACTATGAGATCGCTGCTTACGGCATCGTGATCGCCTTTGCCCAGACTCTCGGTGAAAGCGACCACGCTGCGCTGCTCGAAGAGACCTTGTCGGAAGAAGAGGAAACGGACGAAAAACTCACTGAACTCGCCATGCAGATCAATAAGCTGGCGGCCAGCGGAGACCGGATTCAGCCCGCCCCGGGCGAAGCATCGGCCAGGAAGCCCAAGAAACGAATTGCGTAATCGCGCGCGACAGGCCTTCAAAACCGGTCTGCGGCCACGATCCACGACATGGGCCGGACCTCTTCCGCCTCTCGCCTCTGTAGTTTCTTTTTCACAGGAGATCATCAGGGCAGCAGCGAGGTCAGAAAAATGCGCGCATGTAGCTTGCTTTTACATTGCGCCGAAGGACGAGAAATATTCTGGTCAGCAGAGCACGGAAGCAGGTTCCGAGGAAACGGAAATTTGCTTGCGATTGTTGAACATCCGGATTGCGCGATGTGAAGTGAGTCGCCGGCGGCTAGTCGTTCATTTACGTTGCCCGACGACAACTGGGGGAATTCGAAAAGCTTACTTCGAATCCTGCTTGGGTTTGGTCGCGGTGGGGTCCGCTTCGATGGTGACTTCAACCTTGACGCCCGCCTTTAGGGCTACAGGTTTGCCGTCTTCATCCGTCAAAGTGTTCTGGACGCGGATCTCCCGGTAAAGGTCATCCGCGCCTTCAACCCCGATCTGCGCCTTCTCGGGTTGGCTCGGGTGCGGGGGTGGGATGATCTTTTCAACCGTTCCAGGGAGGGTCACTGAAGGCTTCGCAACATCGGGCTTGTCGTTTTTGTCTGTGGTCAAGCGACTCCATTCTTCACCAGCGCCGAAGGCCCGCACCTCTGAGCCCAACCAGCTGCGTTTTCTAAAGTACTCAATTTACCGCGACACAGATTTAACTCTCAAGCGCGTAAGGAGATGCCAAGCATGTTCTCGCATCGTGTCAGGACGATCCATCAGCCACGACTTCACCCCATCATTATATCGTGAAAAAATTGCTGGATGGGGAATCCTCGCAAATCTGCGTACGTTAGCGTACGTCCACGGTGCGCGCCGCAAAACGCATGCGACACACTCGAAAGCGGAAGCGTCGCCGAAGGCCGCCAGCAAGTCACGTAAGTTGTTACCCCTCGACCCCACTTCCCGCATCTTACGTGGCATGATCTCGAATGTGCACCACAGGGAATTTCTCGTTTCACGTACAGGATCGACTGTATTGACGCTGCAGCGGTTCCGGCCTGATAAGGGTTAGGTTCTTTTCTTGTCCGGTTGAGGAGTCCTGCTTAGAAAACGAGTCAAGTCCTGCGATATCTCAGTTGACTTAAGAGGAGCTACGCTATGAATCGCCTGCGCATACTGGTTGCCGACGATCACGAAATCGTACGTCGTGGATTGGTCTCACTCATCAAGTCACATCCAGACTGGGAAGTCTGCGCGGAGGCTGACAATGGACGTCAGGCGGTGGAGAAGGCCGACCAGTCGAAACCTGACATCGCGATCCTCGACATCGGCATGCCCGTGCTTAACGGCCTCGAAGCAACTCGGCAGATTCTGCGAGAACATCCTGGAATCAGAGTCCTGATCCTGACAATCACCGACACCGATCAAGCTGTGAAAGCCGTATTGGACGCGGGTGCGCGTGGTTTCATTCTGAAATCAGACGCGGCTCGAGACCTGGTGACAGCCGTGGAGGCCCTGGCGCACAACAAGACTTTCTTTACCGCGCGGGTTGCCGATCTCGTGCTATCCGGCTATCTCAACCGAAACCCACGTTCCGCCAAGAACGATTTAGGCCTACCGGATCTTACATCGCGGGAGCGCGAAGTCGTGCAGTTGCTGGCTGAAGGCAAGTCAACCAAAGAAGTAGCCTGCCACCTCAATTTAAGCGTCAAGACGGCCGAGACTCATCGCAGCAACATCATGCGAAAACTGGGACTACACTCCGTCAGCGAACTGGTGCTCTACGCCGTGCGCAACAGCATCGTGCAAGTGACCGTCGGTGTTCCATATCTGTCCGCCGGCGCTGTGAATTCCGTCGAGGCGGGTCTTACTGCTTCGAAAACATAGAACCCCGCCCTTGTCGAGCCGACTACAGTTTCTACTGTATTCGGCTTTCCCGCACCTGGAGCTAGGATCATTTGTCGCCCGTCCGTTTGTCGGAGTCCAAATGAGCAGTGCCCTATCCGGTCCCAATGTCGCGCCGGCTCCTTCGCTTGCGCACACCCCGAGCCACACTCACGATGGACATGTCGTCCAGTTCTACGCGAACGACGGTTTCCTCATTGATGTACTGAGCCGATTCATTGGCGGGGCGCTGGCGGCGGGTGATGCCGCCGTGGTCATTGCAACAAAATCTCATCGCACAGAGCTGGAGAAGCGGCTTTCGACAAACGGAGTGGATACAGGCAAAGCAGCGATTCAAGGCCGGTATATCGTGTTGGACGCAACCGAGACTTTGCCGAAAGTGATGGTGCAAGGCCGGCTGGACGATACTCGTTTTCGCGAGATTGTCGGCGAGGTTTTAAGTAAGGCCGAGAATTCTGTTGCCCGCCAACCAGGCCGCGTCGCGGTGTTCGGCGAGCTGGTTGCGTTGCTTTGGTCTGGAGGCAAGCCCCAGCAAGCGATCCGGGTCGAGCAACTCTGGAATGATCTTGCGAAGAGCCACTCTTTTTGTCTGCTTTGCGCATATCCGATCGCGGGTTGCAATCGGGAAAGGCATATTGAGCCATTTCTAGAGATGTGCGGGGAGCACTCGGGAGTCATTCCCAGCGAGAGCTATTTATTCCTGCGCAATGAAGACGAGCGCCTGCGCAGTGTTGCGAATCTGCAACAACGGGCCGAGGTTCTCGAAAAAGAGCTGGCCCTGCGGGAAAGTGAAGCTCCCTTCCGATTGCTGGTGGAAGCGGTTCAGGATTACGCCATCTTCATGCTAAACCCCGAAGGTCGTGTCAGCAGCTGGAACGTGGGCGCGGAGCGCATCAAGGGTTACAAGTCAAACGAGATAATCGGCCAGCACTTCTCGTGCTTTTATCCGGAAGAAGATGTGCGAGAGGGCAAGCCGGGGCGAGAATTAGTGGTCGCAGAGGCCGAAGGTCGCTTCGAGGACGAAGGTTGGCGGATACGCAAGGACGGTTCCCGGTTTTGGGCGAATGTGATTATCACCGCAATAAAAGATGACACGTCCAAGCTGCTGGGCTTTGCAAAAATTACTCGAGATGCAACCGAGCGAATGCAAACTCACAAAGCGTTGGAAAGAGAAGTCGGCGAAAGACGCGACGCGGAGCGGCGCTTTCAACGTTCCGAAATATCGCTCCGGCAATTGTCGCTCCACCTGCTTCGTACGCAGGACGAAGAACGACGGCGCATCGGAAGAGACCTCCACGACAGCCTGGGGCAGTACCTCGCCGTGCTGAAGATGAAGCTGGATTCAGTGGCAGCCCTGATCGGACAAAAACAGGATGAGATGGGCCGGGAATTTGACCAGTGCATCCGACTAATGGAGGACTCGATCAGGGAAGTTAGAACCGTCTCCTACCTTTTATATCCTCCCATGCTGGAGGAGATGGGCCTGAAATCGGCGATACCGTGGTATCTCGATGGATTTTCGACGCGCAGCGGAATCAAAACCACGTTCGAGGTCCAGACAGAGTTCGGTCGCCTGCCTCGAGACTCAGAGCTGGCACTGTTTCGTGTTCTCCAGGAGGGCCTCACTAACGTTCACCGGCATTCTGGCAGTCCGACCGCCCACGTTCGTTTGTTGGTGAAGGACGGAATGGGTGTTTTGGAAATCCAAGATAACGGAAAAGGCATTCGTCCAGAACTTTTGGCCGAATTCTGCCAGGAGTGGATGGGAGGCCTCGGGATTGGAGTCCGAGGCATGAACGAGCGGATGCGGCAGCTGGGTGGCCGGCTGGAACTGTTTTCCAACGAATGTGGCGCGACTGTGACCGCGATGGTTCCCGCGGCGAAATCCCAGCCAGCTCCGCTAAGCCAGGGCAAGGTTGTGTAGACTGATCGTTATCCTGCCGCAAAGGTTACCAAGACTCGGAGAATAGATGCCTGCCCGGATTTTGCTGGTGGATGATCATGAAATCGTGCGAGAAGGCATTCGCACACTTATCTCCAGATCAAGGCCCGAATGGGAAATTTGCGGCGAAGCCCGGGACGGAGAAGAAGCGCTTGAGGCCGTCAGGACTCTGAAACCAGATGTCGTGATCCTCGACATCACAATGCCGAAGATGAGCGGTCTAGAAGTGGCGCCGCGAATCGCCAAACTGGGTCTCGGCTGCCGGGTCTTGATGTTCACCATGCACGATTCGAACCGGTTATCCAGCGAAGTTCGTCAAGCTGAGGCTCAGGGTCTGGTACTGAAGTCTCAAGCTACCCGCGATCTCATTCGAGCAGTCGACCGCCTGCTCGATGGCGGCACCTTTTTTTTCCCGCAAGCGGACGTCGCGTTGCGCTAGGGTAGGGATCGCGCTCAACCGCTTATTCCAAACCAAGCTGACCGTTGTATTGCTGCATGATCGCGTAGCACTCGCAGGCTGACGCTTCGAGTCTCCTGCGGTTCACGATGGTCACCGCGCCATGGGTGTATTCGATGCTTTTCTCGCGCTGCAAAATACCGGCAGCCAAGCTCACGCTCGACCGGTTTGTCCCCAACATGGTCGCAAGAAAATCGTGCGTTATGGGCAGACATTCTGAATCCACCCTGTCCTGGGTCATCAGCAACCACCGTGCGAGACGCTGCTCAAGATCATGCAGTCGATTGCATGCAGCCGTTTGGGCGACCTGCATGCCTTGCAGGACGGCATAGCGAGTCAACAGCAATTGAAGGCGTGGAGCAGATTCCAGTATTTTCTGCAAAGCCTCGACCCCGACGCGAAATCCGTCCCCGGTAATTTGCACGACCGCCTGAAGTGGACTCCTGCTTAGACCAACTGCCGCTGGTATTCCTGTGAAACCCTCGTTTCCCACCACGCCCGCCTCCGCGGTCTTTCCATCCTTCATTGCGACCACAAGAGAAATCAATCCTCGATTTGGGAAATATGCAAATTCCAGTTTTCCACCCGCCTCATAAAGGACCAGATGGTTCGGCAATTCGACATATTCAAGGTGTGGACGGAGTGAGCTGTACTCACTTTCAACCACCGACAGCAGAATGATGTTGCTGACTGGCTTTCCCGCGGCATTCGTACGCTCGCCGGCATGGAGGACTTGGAGATTGTTGCTTTTCACAAAGCTTCCTTCATAAAATTTATTCGGTTGGCTCGGGCGCCGGAGCATTGCCTTTGAGCCTGCGCTCCTTGGCTTCTAATAGTTCGTTGATCTGCGCTATGAGTTCCATCAGCTTTTCCGGATCTTGCTCTTTGGCCGCCTGCGCACAGAGCTCCATCCATTTCTCTCGGTTCTCTTCCATTTAGCGCCCGCCTTGGGGGAAAGCGCTTATACCACAGCGGGCAACACTAAAAGTGTTCGATGCCAGACACTGTGCCTCACCGATTACGATTCATCGCTTGAGATCTGTCTTTGGCGAAGGTCGGGCTATGCGGCTGCTCTGGTACTGTCCGCGAACTGTGGAGCGGAGTGAGGCTGATTGCCGCCTTGCAGAAGCGCGTCAGCAGCGTTCAATAAACAGGCGCGCTTCAGTGCATCTTGCTCGTCTAGAGCATCCCACACCATCTCTAACCATTTTGTGAGATCCGGATGCTGCATGTCGGTCGCCCCCTTTGGCTGCGCATCGTCCTGCAGGTCGTCGTTCCTATTTGTAGAGAGCACGATCGCTGCCATATCTGTATTTTGAGCAGGATGGGGGCCCAATCTCAGCCATGCCAGGCAGTTTCTGCCGTAAAAGAGGAAATATGATCTACAGAAAAGACTGTAGTCGAGACTTGAAATGGTTCGATCGACGTGCTGCTTTAACCGAATTTTCACGCGGCCTGAGGCATCATGAAACCAAATGGGTGTAGGATCGAGAACATCCAGGTCAAAGTGATTTCGCAGGAGGGCATTCTGTCATGACCCCCGTAGCCTCCGCCAATTCCGCCCTAGCCGGAGTCTCCAGCCAGCCTCTTACCTCGGACGAACTGCGCAGGATCAATGCCTACTGGCGTGCCGCGAACTATCTTTCCGTTGGCCAGATCTACTTGTTCGCGAATCCGTTGTTGCGCGAGCCACTACAGATTGAGCACGTGAAGCCCAGGCTGCTCGGGCATTGGGGCACCACACCCGGACTCAACTTTGTTTACGCGCACTTTAATCGGCTCATCGTGAAATACGACTTGAATGTGATCAACATCACCGGGCCCGGACACGGAGGCCCGGGTATTGTGGCCAATACCTATCTGGAAGGCACTTATACCGAGCTTTACCCCGACATTCAGCAAAATGAAGAGGGCATGCAAAAGCTGTTCAAGCAGTTCTCCTTTCCCGGAGGAATTCCCAGCCATGCTGCTCCGGAAACGCCGGGCTCGATCAATGAAGGTGGAGAGCTGGGCTATTCCATTGCCCATGCCTATGGAGCGGTGTTCGATAATCCCAACTTGCTGGCCTGTTGCGTGGTCGGCGACGGCGAGGCGGAGACGGGCGCACTGGCTACCAGTTGGCATTCCAACAAGTTCCTGATTCCGGGGCGCGACGGCGCGGTGCTGGCGATCCTGCATTTGAATGGTTACAAGATTGCGAATCCGACTGTGTTGGGGCGTTTGAGCGACGAAGAACTTACCCACCTCTTTAACGGATACGGCTATAAACCCCACTTCGTCGAGGGCCATGAACCCGAGCCCATGCACCAGCTCATGGCCGCCACGCTCGACACCGTAATTGCGGAGATCAGGGAGATTCAGGAGAATGCGCGTTTGCATGGGCCCAAAAAGCGGCCGATCTGGCCAATGATCGTGATGCGCACGCCAAAAGGTTGGACTGGACCGAAGGTTGTGGACGGTAAACCGGTGGAAGGTACGTGGCGCGCACATCAGGTGCCGGTCACGGATTTGGCGACCAAGCCGGGCCATCTCAAGATTCTGGAAGACTGGATGAAGAGTTATGTTCCCGAGGAACTCTTCGACGAGACCGGCAAGCTACGCAGCGAAATTGCCAAACTCGCGCCCGCCGGTGACCGCCGGATGGGCGCCAACCCGCACGCCAATGGCGGTTTGCTGCTCAAGAACCTGCTCATGCCCGATTTTTGCGACTACGCCGTGAAGGTTGCGAAGCCGGGTACGGAGCTTGCGGAAGCTACCCGGGTGCTCGGCACTTTCCTGCGTGACGTGATGAAGCTCAACCTGGATGCAAAGAATTTTCGGGTTTTCGGTCCCGATGAGACCGCTTCCAACCGGCTGGACGCGCTCTACGAAGTGACCGACAAAGTTCTAATGGAGCCATATTTGTCCACTGACGAACACGAGTCCACCACCGGACGAGTCATGGAGATGCTGAGCGAGCACATGTGCCAGGGCTGGCTCGAGGGCTACCTGCTTACCGGGCGGCATGGCTTTTTCTCCTGTTACGAGGCGTTTATCCATATCGTTGACTCCATGTTCAACCAGCACGCGAAATGGCTGAAAGTGACTCGCCGCATTCCCTGGCGACGTTCGATCGCATCGCTAAACTATCTTCTGACCTCGCACGTCTGGCGCCAGGACCACAACGGCTTCAGTCATCAGGACCCGGGATTCATTGATTTTGTGATGAACAAGAAAGCAGATGTGGTTCGCGTTTATCTGCCGCCCGATACCAACACGCTGCTTTCGGTGACCGATCACTGCCTGCGCAGCCGGGATTACATCAATGTCATCGTTGCGGGCAAGCAGCCATCTCTGCAATACCTCGAGATGGAAGCTGCCATCGAACATTGCACCAACGGAATTGGAATCTGGTCGTGGGCCAGTACCGATCAGAACACCGAGCCCGACGTAGTGATCGCCTCCGCGGGCGACGTGCCCACGCTCGAAGCCCTGGCTGCTGTTGATCTGCTTCGCCAGAACTTCTCCGACATAAAAATCCGTTTTGTGAACGTGGTCGATCTGATGACGCTGCAACCTCCTTCAGAGCATCCTCACGGTATCTCCGACCGTGATTTCGATTCGATGTTCACCACCGACAAGCCCGTCATCTTCGCGTACCATGGTTACCCCTGGCTGATTCATCGGCTCACCTATCGGCGGCACAATCACGACAGCTTCCACGTTCGCGGCTATAAAGAAGAAGGCACGACGACCACGCCCTTCGATATGACCGTACTCAATGAGCTTGATCGCTACCATCTGGCGGGCGATGTCGTCGACCGCGTGCCGCGACTGCAGCGCGTGGGCGCGCACTTCAAGCAGTTCCTGCGCAACCAGTTGGTGGAGCACAAGCGCTACATCCAGCAGCACGGCGATGATTTGCCGGCCGTGCGCGATTGGACTTGGCCTTACTAGCTAAGCGATGAAAATTCTGGTGCTGAATTCGGGCTCCAGCAGCCAGAAGAGCTGCCTGTACGAGATCGGCGACGTTGTTCCCGAGCATCCTCCAGCCTGCCTTTGGCAGGGCACCATCGAATGGGATGGAGAAGCCGGCCAAGTCGAAATCAAGAATGGCCGCGGCTTCAGGCGCAAGGAGAAAATCGAGGTTTCCTCGCGCGCTGAAGCCACCGCGCGCCTGCTCGATACCCTGTGGAAAGGGGAAGCCAGCGCGGTCTCTTCACTCTCGGAGATTGACGTAGTCGGGCACCGGATCGTACACGGCGGGCCTGCGTTCGAAGATCCGGTCGTAATCACCGCGGAAGTGAAAGCAACGATTGCCGCAGTTTCTGCCATCGCTCCTCTCCACAATCGCGCTGAACTTGAAGGCATTGAAATCATTGAGAAACTGTTAGGCGCGGTTCGCCAAGTTGCAGTCTTCGACACCGGTTTTCACAAGAAAATGCCGCTCTCTGCGGCGGTGTATCCGGGGCCGTATGAGTGGCTGGCGGTTGGAATCCGCCGCTATGGATTTCATGGCATCAATCACAAGTATTGCGCCCGGCGCGCAGCGCAACTTTTGCGGCGAAATCCAAACTCATTCAAGCTGGTGAGTTGTCATCTGGGGAATGGGTGTTCGCTCGCAGCCATCCGCGGCGGGCGGAGCGTGGACACCACGATGGGGTTCACGCCGCTAGAGGGATTGATGATGGGCACACGTTCCGGATCGGTGGATCCCGGAATCCTTACTTACCTGATGCGTCAAAGCCATCTCACGGGGGATCAACTCGATGACCTTCTCAATCAACACTCTGGGCTGCTGGGAATCTCCGGGATCTCTGCTGACATGCGCGAAGTCCTCGCTGCCGTGGAAATCGGGCACGAGCGGGCTACGCTGGCCTTCGAAATCTATATTCACCGGCTAGTCGCGGGAATCGGCGCTATGGTCGCGGTGTTGGGCGGTATCGACGCACTGGTCTTCACGGCAGGAGTGGGAGAGAACTCGGCCCAGGTGCGAGCGGCGGCGTGCCAGAACCTTGAGTACGCCGGCGTGAAACTTGACTTGAGGAAGAATGCGGCGTCGCCTCCTGACCAGGACATCTCAGATGCAGGTTCCCCGGTTCGCGCCTTGCTGATTCACGCTGGTGAAGATTGGGAAATTGCGCGCGATTGCTGGGATTTGGCGCATTGAGGCTGTTCTAGCCAGTCGCTACGCGGTTGCAAGATAGATATAGCGCAGGATGAACAACAGGGTCAGGATCCAGATCAGCAGATTGATTTCGCGAATCTTTCCCACCGCAATCTTCACCACCGTGTAGGAAATGAGTCCCAGGCTGAGGCCGGTAGCGATACTGAAAGTCAGGGGCGTGGCCAGCATGGTGATGAATGCGGGCAGAGCCTCGCTGAAATCTGCCCAATCGATGTTCGCGATGGACTGCGTCATTAGCGCGCCCACCAAAATGAGTGCGGGGGCAGTCGCATAGCCAGGAATCGCAGCAGCCAGCGGCGAGCAGAACATGGCGAGCAGAAAAAGTCCGGCGACGAATACGTTGCTGAGCCCGGTGCGGGCGCCTGCCGCGATCCCAGCAACGCTCTCGATGTAACTCGTAACTGTAGAGGTGCCCGCCAACGATCCGAAAATGGTTCCAGTGGCATCGGCTACGAGCGCCCTTCCGACGCGCGGTATTTTTCCGTCTTTGATGAATTCGCCCTGCTCGCATACTCCTACCAGGGTGCCCACGTTGTCCAGCAGGTCCACAAACAGGAAGGCAAACAGAATTTCCAAAAACCCGAGATGGATGGCGCCGCGCAGATCAAGTTGCAGAAAAGTGGACGAGGGGTGGGGCAGTGAGACGATGGCGGAGGGCCAGTTCGATATACCGCGCAGCATGGCGAGAAGCGAAGTGCCGACGATCCCGACCAGAATTGCGCCGTTAATCTTTCGCGCCATCAGGACCAGCGTCAGGACCAGACCGAAGCAGGCGGTCTGCACTTCGCGGTCGGCAAAACTTCCCAGGCCCACAAACGTAGCGGGATTGGCGACCACAAGTTTTGCGTTGCGTAAACCAACGAAAGCGATAAAAAAGCCTATTCCGGTCGCGGTGGAATGCTTCAGGCAATCCGGAATGCCATTGACGATCTGCTCGCGGACCTGTGTGACCGTGAGCACCAGAAACACGACGCCCGAGAAAAAAACTACGCCCAGCGCAGTTCGCCACGGAATGTGCATGTTCAGGCAAACGTAATAAGTAAAGTAGGCATTCAGCGACATCCCGGGAGCGAGGGCAATGGGGTAATTGGCGTAAAGGCCCATCACCAGCGTGCCGATCGCAGCCGAGAGGCAGGTGGCAAACACCACGCCGTCGAGTGGCATTCCCGCCTGAGATAGAATTTGCGGGTTGACGACGATGACGTAGGCCATCGTGAGGAAAGTTGTAAAACCGCCGAGGAATTCCTGCTTCACGGTGGTCTGGTTTGCAGCGAGCTTGAAATAGCGATCGAGCAATCGTCTTCCCTCGATTGAATGCAGCGTCAATACCGTATCTTGTCTAATTTTTCCTGCCAGGCCCGAAACGCGGCCAGCGCCTCTTCACGCATCATCTGAACCATGGGTATGCCGCGCTCGGAATGCTGCTGAGCGATTTCACGGTAGATGAACGAGTCGTCGAACCCGGCGTGGGACGCGTCCGCAGCCAGGCTGCCGAAGTAGACGCGAGATAAACGCGACCAATAAATTGCGCCCAGGCACATGGGACAAGGCTCGCAGGAGGTATAGAGTTCGCAGTCCTTGAGTTCGAAATTGGTGAGCCTCCGACAGGCCTCGCGAATGGCCAGCACCTCAGCGTGCGCCGTGGGATCGTTGGTCAACGTCACTTGGTTCGCGCCTTCGGCGATGATGTTGCCATCGTTCACGATCACCGCGCCGAAGGGCCCGCCTTGTCCCGAGCGGACATTTTCGATTGCGAGTGCAATCGCGCGTGCCATAAAAGGGCTGTTCATATGTGGGATGTCGCTTAACCCGTGCGGATCGCTCCTTGCTCCTTCCCCGCCAAAGAAAGCAGTATAAGCGGAGGCTGGAAGCGGGCGAAACCTTTCTCAGCTCGAATTCTCGATGATGGCGGGTTGAAAAAGTGAAGCGGGCGCGATAGGCTCGGCTTCTGATGAACATCTCTTTGCGGGCCGGCGATTGACACCATGAGCTTGCAGGCTTTCGTCTCCCGCCGGGTGGTCTCTCCGCAAGGAATTCGGCCTGCCGCAATCTTGGTAGAGGGCGAGCAGATACAGGCGGTTGTTCCTCCCGCGCAAATTCCATCCGGTACGAACATCCGCGATTTCGACGATGCCGCCATACTTCCCGGGCTGGTCGATTCTCACGTACACATCAACGATCCAGGACGTACGGAGTGGGAAGGCTTTCGCACTGCGACGCGCGCCGCCGCGGCCGGCGGCTACACGCTACTGGTGGATATGCCGCTCAACTGCCTGCCGGCTACCACCACGGTCGCTGCCCTCGAGGCGAAGCGCGCAGCGGCGCAAAACAATTGCTGGGTGGACTGGGCGGCTTGGGGCGGCGTGGTCCATGGCAATCACGCGGACATCGAAGCGCTTGCCGGCGCGGGAGTGCTGGGGTTCAAGTGCTTTCTGATCCATCCCGGGATTGATGGCTTCACCATGGTCGGCAAGGAAGATCTGCGAAAGGCGCTGCCCCACCTGGCGCGGACGGGTCTGCCGCTGCTGGTACACGCAGAACTTGCGGCACCAATAGAGGCGGCCACGGCGCGTCTTGCCGCAGCCGATTGGAGATGTTACGCAACCTATCTGCAGTCGCGACCCGACGAAGCTGAGCTGGCGGCGATTCGAATGATGTTGTCGCTGTGCCGAGAATATGATTTTCGTCTGCACATTGTCCATCTCTCCAGTGGCCTGGCCTTGCCGGATTTGCGGGCGGCCCGTTTCGAAGGATTGGCAGTGAGCCTGGAAACCTGCCCTCACTATCTGCATCTCTGT